>ERZ857521.67-NODE-67-length-149738-cov-11.145568_pt1 | contig 149738 bp, 120 predicted proteins | sample MGYA00519701_ERZ857521 | MGnify/ENA primary metagenome ERZ857521 (study PRJEB31778, sample SAMEA3449346) | human gut metagenome | biome: human gut; feature: human-associated habitat; material: faeces | place: United Kingdom | collected 2010/2012 ...
CGTGTATCAATGTACAACGTACATTTGACACACAGCTTGCTTTGTTTTGAATTCGTCGAATTCACGTTATTTTACAATATAGTATTTTTCTGGGGATTATTTGGATATGGGCGAGCCGGATATAACATCAACAAAAATTACCCTGTGCTTTTCGGATGTCTCAAACAATAGTATAGAAAAACAGCCTGGTGGCTTAATAATAAGCCACCAGGCTGTGAGGATTAACGTTATATTCATTTACTGAATACATCGGAAACCCATTACCTCATACTGTTGCAGTATTACCCTAAATAACCTCAGCTATTACAGTGAATACAGATAACATTATTTCAAATAGAGTCTACAAAAGCATTAAACGAATTTATCATTGCAGACTAGCTCATTCTCTTTCCACTACCCAATAGTAACAAAGCAGAAAAACACGACAAAACGACAATGCCAATATACTGCATAGTCTCACACACCATGAACAACCTCTTCATTTTGCCTTTGCCACGTAGAATTGTCACAATAAGCCCAATACAGGTCATTACAGCCGCATGGTTATTAACACATTAATACAAGGCCCATTCACAGCGGAAACACGCTTACACAAATGTCGCGACGTAGCCCAACAAAGCCATCGGCACAGCAAACAACCTGTCTGGACAACGATATAATAGACGTGTTCTGGACTGCATGATTGATTCGGAGTTTATCTCACAGATTGAGAGTATCAACCATGATTAACAGGCCAAGACATCTCATATCTCACAATATCCTCTTCAATAAGAGGAGAGCCTAGTTGCACTTCAACAAAACGAAGATCTGTCACCGCCCGTACGGCGTGCTTTTGCCCGACTGCAATATTGACAACATCACCCCTACGAACCGTTGTTACCTCACCATCAAGCATCAGTTCGCCCTCGCCTTCAATAAATGTCCAAACCTCTGAGCGATGGTTATGGGCTTGATAGCTAATGTTTTTACCCGCATTGAGGAAAATGTGCTTAACAAGCGTATCGGAGTTTGATTCTCCACCATTATGGTGTTCAAGCACCTTATATGTTCCCCAGCGGCGCTCCTCAAACATCGGGCGTGCACACAGGCGCTCAACATAAGGCTTTATTGACTCACAGCAGTCCTTGTCTGCAACGAGAATTCCGTCAGGACTGGCTGCAACAACCAAGTTCTTGGCCCCAATACAAAGACACGGTATACCGAGTCTGTTTACCACATGAGTATTTACAGAAGCCGAGTCGAGTGTAGATTTACCGATAGTGCTACTGCCAAGAACCTCGCTTAATGCATTCCATGTGCCAAGATCCTTCCATACCCCGGCAAATGGCACAACAGCAACAGAGTCTGCCTTTTCAGCCACCTCATAATCGAAACTAATCTTCGGAAAACAAGAATAGCACGAACGCAAATCATCAAAGCTATGGCCACAGTCCACATATTTGGAAATAATTTCAAGAAGGTAACCAAGTCGGAAAGCAAATACACCCCCATTCCACAAGGCTCCCAGAGATATAAGTTCAACGGCATTCTCCGCTGTAGGCTTCTCCGTGAAACGCTTCACCCTCATCGCGTCGGCTACATTGCTGCCGGAAGCCGCCTCTGGTACAATATAACCAAATTTAGTGGAAGGATAATCAGGACGGATTCCCATGAGCACCAGATTGGCAACACCACCCTTCACAGCTTCAACCATCCGGCCTATTGCATCGAAATAGCTATCGTCAATATATGGGTCACTTGGCATAACGACTACTGGTTCGTCGGCTGCGCAACCTTTTTGCTTGGAAAGATAAAGGCATGCCAAAGCAATTGCAGGGAAAGTGTCGCGGCGTTCGGGTTCTGTCACAACACCCACGGTATCACCAAGCTGGCAGCTAATGGCATCACGTTGAGACTCGCCGGTAGCTATCGTTATGTCTGCCCCAAGCGCAGACGATTTTATCTGGCGCACTACCCGCTGAACCATCGACTCTTCGCCACCGTCTGGTGCAGGCAGGAGACGCAGAAACTGCTTTGAATAAGAATCGTTTGAAAGCGGCCACAGGCGTTTGCCTGAGCCGCCGGATAAAAGAACAAGTTGCATATTTATACTACCTTTCTGCCCTCATAGGATTAGTTAGGAAGTCATGATATGCAAGGCGGATGCCGTCTTCGAGCTCCGTCTTATATGTCCAGCCCAAGGCTGTGGCTTTTGATACGTCGAGAAGTTTGCGTGGCGTACCGTTTGGCCGCGTAGTGTCCCAACGGATTTCACCATCGTAGCCAACAACCTTTGCCACCAGTTCCGTCAGAGCCTTGATAGTGAGCTCCTTGCCAGTACCGGCATTGACTGTCTCGTTTCCGCTGTAGTTGTTCATCAGGAACACACAGAGATTAGCAAGGTCGTCTACATACAGAAACTCACGCAACGGCGAACCGTCGCCCCAGCAGGTAACGCTCTTTGCGCCAGCCTCCTTTGCCTCGTGGAATCGGCGGATAAGTGCAGGCAACACGTGGCTGTGCTCTGGGTGGTAGTTGTCGTTCGGGCCATAGAGGTTGGTAGGCATAACGCTGATGTAGTCGGTACCGTACTGACGGTTCAGAAACTCGCAATACTTAAGTCCGCTAATCTTCGCCAAAGCATAAGCTTCGTTGGTCTTCTCCAGCTCACCAGTGAGCAGGCAACTCTCCTTCATAGGCTGCGGCGCCATGCGCGGATAGATGCACGACGAGCCTAGAAACTCCAACTTCTTGCAACCGTTCTTCCAAGCAGAATGAATCACATTCATCTCAAGAATCATGTTATCATACATGAAATCCGCCAGCGCCGACTCATTGGCAACGATGCCGCCCACCTTGGCAGCGGCGAGAAACACATACTCTGGCTTCTCATCAGCGAAGAAAGCCTCCACGGCCTCCTGCCTTGTCAGGTCAAGTTCCTTGTGCGTGCGAGTGATTATGTTTGTATATCCCTGACGCTCCAGCTCACGCACAATGGCCGAGCCAACCATTCCACGGTGGCCGGCAACATATATCTTTGCGTTCTTTTCCATAATGCATTAATGCTAAGTTCAGCCGGACTGCAAATCCGACGGAACAAAGATTTGTTATTTTACAATACCCTTCTCAAGATATTCGGCAAGGTTCATCTTGCGCACCTTCTCGCTCGCATCTTCAGCTGCCACCTTGTGCATGTCATAATCCACCATGATGCGCACAAGTTCCTCGAAAGATGTCTTCTGTGGATTCCAACCGAGTTTTGCCTTCGCCTTGGTGGGATCCCCCCAGAGGTTCACAACGTCAGTCGGGCGATAGAAGTCCTTCGATACCTCAACAAGTGTTTTGCCAACAAGGTTCTCGGGACCGGACACACAGATGCCCTTCTCGTTTTCGCCCTCGCCCTCAAACTCCAGTTCAATGCCTGCATAACGGAATGCCAGTTGACAGAACTCACGTACACTGTGCTGAACTCCTGTGGCAATCACGAAATCTTCAGGATTCTCATGCTGCAGAATTAGCCACATGCACTCCACATAATCCTTGGCATAGCCCCAGTCGCGAAGCGACGAAAGGTTGCCAAGATAGAGCTTCTCCTGCTTCCCCTGTGCAATGCGTGCTGCAGCAAGTGTAATCTTTCGCGTAACGAAAGTCTCGCCCCGACGCTCGCTCTCATGGTTGAACAGAATGCCCGAGCAGCAGAACATATTGTAAGCCTCACGATACTCTTTCACAATCCAGTAACCATAAAGCTTGGCCACGGCATAAGGACTATAAGGGTGGAACGGCGTATTCTCGTTCTGAGGAACTTCCTCCACCTTGCCATAAAGCTCTGATGTGGAAGCCTGATAAATGCGGCAGGTGTCCTCCAGATGACAGGCACGCACGGCCTCCAGCACGCGGAGCACGCCCGTGGCGTCCACATCAGCTGTGAACTCAGGCGAGTCAAAGCTCACCTGTACATGGCTCTGTGCGGCAAGGTTATAAATCTCGGTAGGTTTCACCTTGTCCACCACCTTTACAATCGACATAGAGTCACCCAAGTCGGCAAAATGGAGGTGGAAGTTGGGCTGGCCTTCCAAATGGGCAATCCTTTCCCTGTAGTCTACCGACGAGCGACGGATAATTCCATGCACATCATAACCTTTTAACATCAAAAATTCAGACAAGTAAGAACCGTCCTGACCGGTAACACCAGTAATCAATGCTACTTTTCTCATAACTCTTATTAATATACTATTTTCATTATTTCGTGTTGGGCCATACACTTATATTTATTATTCCCTCAAACTATACATGTCTTTGTAGTACTTTTGATAGTCGCCGCTCGTAACATTATCCATCCACTCTTGGTTGTCAAGATACCAACGCACAGTCTTCGCAATTCCTTCCTCAAACTGGAGGCTCGGCTCCCAACCAAGTTCTCTTTGGAGCTTGCGTGAATCGATGGCATAGCGCATATCGTGACCTTTTCGGTCGGCGACATAGGTTATCAAGCCCATATCTTCTCCCTCTGCGCGACCAAGCAGGCGGTCAACGGTCTTAATCACCACCTTGATAATGTCAATATTCTTCCATTCGTTGAAGCCACCGATATTATATGTGTCGGCTACCTTGCCCTCGTGAAAAATCAAATCTATTGCGCGTGCATGGTCTTCTACATATAGCCAGTCGCGCACATTATCTCCTTTGCCGTAGACAGGCAACGGTTTGCGATGGCGGATATTATTGATGAACAGAGGGATTAGCTTCTCCGGAAACTGGTACGGCCCATAGTTGTTCGAGCAATTTGTCACGATGGTCGGCATTCCGTAGGTGTCGTGGAAGGCACGCACGAAGTGGTCACTGCTGGCCTTAGAGGCGGAATATGGCGAATGTGGATTGTATTTCGTTTCCTCGGTGAAGAACTCAGTGCCGTAGGCGTGGTGATGCTCAGAACTTGCCTTTGTGCTAAACGGAGACTCAATACCCTCGGGATTGGTCAACTCCAACGCACCATACACCTCGTCCGTAGAGATGTGGTAGAAACGCTTACCTTTGTATTTCTCGGGCAGACTCTCCCAGTATTCCTTGACAGCCTGCAATAAAGTCAACGTACCAATGACATTGGTATGTGCGAAGGTGAACGGGTCTTTGATGGAACGGTCCACGTGACTCTCGGCTGCGAGGTGGATGATGCCGTCTACGTTGTACTTCACTATCAAGTCTTTCACCACCTCGTAGTCACAGATGTCAGCCTTTACAAAGACATAGTTCTCTTTATTCTCAATATCCTTGAGGTTAGCCAGGTTGCCTGCATAGGTCAGCTTATCAAGGTTGATGATACGATACTCCGGATACTTGTTCACGAAAAGGCGAACCACATGACTGCCGATGAAGCCGGCACCGCCAGTTATGATGATGTTTCTCTTGAAATCCATTTTGTTGCTTCTTTAAAGAATGGTTGATTATTTGATTGCACCCATATTCCCCATGCAGACTTTTAGTGAGTCTGTCCAATAGGGTATATTCAGTCCAAAGGTCTGCTTAATCTTTGTCTTGTCCAGTACAGAATAAGCTGGGCGTGTCACCGGACTTGGGAACTCATCGCTGTGGCAGGGCAGGATGTCGCAGACGGTGTTTCCTGCCAATTCGGCTATTTTCTTCGTGAAGTCGTACCATGAGCATACGCCCTCATTGCTGAAATGATAGATGCCGGTCTTGCTGTAGCCCTGTTTGGAAGTTTCTTGTGCATAATCCTCAAGCACAGTTTTTATGGCTAAGGCCAGGTCATAAGCGTAGGTCGGTGTACCTGCCTGGTCAAAAACGACATTCAGTTTTGGTTTTGTGGCAGTGAGATTGAGCATGGTCTTAACGAAGTTCTTTCCGAATTCAGAGTAAAGCCAGGCGGTGCGGATGATCACGTAATCGCAGCCTACCGCCTCAATGTTCTTCTCTCCCTCTAGTTTCGTCTTGCCATAGACTCCTGTCGGCGTGCCTTTCTGGTCTTCGCGGCAGGGTGTGTTGTATGGGTCGCCACCAAAAACGTAGTCGGTGGAGATATGGATCAGCAGTCCGTTCACCTCTTTCATCGCCTCAGCCAAAATCTTTGGGGCGTCGGCGTTGAGCTTGTGGCACAATGCCTCGTCCGTCTCTGCCTTGTCCACATTGGTGTAGGCCGCACAGTTCACGATGCAGCCTATATTCTTTTCCTTAACTATCTTATTCACCGCCTCCGCATCTGTCATATCGATGATGGTGGTTTCAAGACCGTCTATCTCTACTACATCTGTGAAGGTATAGTTGTCTGCGGTTTCCTTGCTGATTATGCGCATCTCATTGCCAAGCTGGCCGTTTGCGCCTGTAACAAGAATGTTCATCGTGTCCTCTCTCTTACTTTGAATAAACAAACGGCGAGTCGAAGTCCTTCAGCAACGCGTGCTTGGTATCCTTCTCGCTAAGAATGGCGTGTTCTGTGGGTATGCGCCAGTCAATGCAAAGACTGTCGTCCAAAATGCTGATGCCTCCGTCAGCCTCTGGATGATAGAACTCATCGCACTTGTATTGGAACACAGCCGTTTCGCTCAGCACGGCAAATCCGTGGGCAAAGCCTTTCGGGATGAAGAACTGCCTGTGGTTGTCCTCGGTCAGTTCAACGGCCACATGCTTGCTATAGGTGGGTGAACCCTTGCGGATGTCGACTGCTACGTCAAGTACCGCGCCCTTCACGCACCGCACCAGTTTGGCCTGCGTGAACGGCGGGCGTTGGAAATGCAGACCACGCATCACGCCGTATGACGACATGCTCTCGTTATCCTGAACAAAGTTTACCTTGCCGACTTTCTCCTCGAATTCCCTCTGCGAGAAGCTCTCGAAGAAATATCCCCGTGCATCCTTGAATATGCGCGGCTCTATGATTACCACGCCTTCTATCTCTGTCTTTATTACTTCCATTTCATCAATACTCTAAGTTCTTCACTACGGCATCAGCTGGTTCATCCAAGATGGAAAGCAGATACTTTCCGTAGTCGTTCTTCAACATGGGTTGTGCGAGCTCGCGGAGTTTCTCGGCGGTTATCCATCCCTTGCGGTAAGCAATACCTTCGAGGCAGGCCACCTTGAGTCCCTGACGTTTCTCCAGCACCTCTATAAATGTGCTGGCCTCTGACAGAGAGTCGTGTGTGCCTGTGTCTAGCCAAGCATATCCCCTTGGCATCGTCTGCACAAGCAGCTCGTGGTCTTGCAAGAACACCTGGTTGACCGTGGTAATCTCAAGCTCGCCTCGTGCTGACGGTTTGATGTTCTTGGCTACATCCACCACCTTGTTGGGATAGAAATACAACCCCACCACTGCGTAGTTGCTCTTTGATTTGGCGGGCTTTTCCTCTATGCTTAGGCAGTTGCCTTCTGAGTCGAACTCTGCCACACCATATCGCTCTGGGTCGCTGACACGATAACCGAACACGGTGGCCTTGCCTTTCTCTTCTACTGCATGAACGGCTTGTTCAAGAAGGTTGTTCAGACCTGCTCCATAGAAGATGTTGTCACCGAGAACAAGGCAGGCACTGTCATTGCCGATGAACTCCTCGCCTATAATGAAAGCTTGAGCCAAGCCATCTGGAGAGGGCTGCTCTGCGTATTCGAACTTCACTCCATAATCACTGCCATCGCCAAGCAAGCGCTTGAAGCCTGACAGGTCGTAGGGCGTGGATATAATCAGTATCTCCCTAATCCCGGCCAGCATAAGCACGGAGATGGGATAGTAAATCATCGGTTTGTCAAAGATGGGCAGCAACTGCTTGCTGATGCCCTTGGTGATAGGATACAGACGTGTGCCGCTACCACCGGCGAGAACGATTCCTTTCATAGTCTTATCTTATTTTATATGTCCTTATATACACATTTTAATTTAATCTTTTTTCTCTCCTAGTATTTATCAAGAACAGCGGATTGCCTATCACATAGCGTCGCCACATCCTGCGTGGCTCTTTTATCAGTCGATAAAGCCATTCAAGTGAATGTTCCTGCCACCACTTGGGTGCTCTCTGGTATGTCCCGGCAAAGAAGTCGAACACGGCCCCGATGGTTCCAACGTGGCAATGGATGTTCAGTTCGTTCCAATGCAAGTACGTCCACTTCTCCTGCTTCGGCGCGGTCATGCCTATCCAGAGCAAATCGGGGTTGGCTTCGTTGATGGCGGAGATAATCGCCTTGTTATCCTCTTCGTTGAACTCAGGCTTATAGGGCGGAGAAAATGTCACCACCTCAATATTGGGATAAGCCTCCTTGACTTTCTCCACAATCAGCCCGAGCACCTTGGGTGAACTGCCCATGAACATGCAGCGGCCGCCTTTCGCGTTGAGCTTGCCCATCTCAAATTCAAACAAATCCCATCCTGCCACTCGTTCCTTGGGCTGCGAGCGAGCGTGAAGGAAGCGGCAAGCCTTCACAATACTCGCCCCGTCGGGAATGAGATAGTCGCCGTTCTTCAACGCCTCGGCAAACAGGTCGTCTTTCTGCGCCGTATTGAAAGAGTGGGCGTTGATGGTGTTTATCAACTTCTTTCCCTCTGGAATGTCCTTCAATGCATCCTTTGATTCCAGGATGTCCAATTCTCCAAGTTTCAACATAATCGATTAGATTTATTCCATTTGCGGAATTTGAAAATATCTTTCTACCTTGTTGTCAAGAGTTTTCGCCATCAATGGCAACGCCAATAGTCATAACCGCTATGTCGGTAACGGCTTCCAGTTTATGCGGTTCTCTGCATTTCACTTGCACGAAGTCACCGTCCTTGCATTCCATCACCTCGCCATTGACCGTCAACTTAGCCTCGCCTTTCAGGAAGAAGAAGTTCTCTTCCATAGTGGCGTGCTGATGCTCCTCAGCCACTTCGCTAGCCTGCAAAGTCATTACAGCAATCTGCGTAAGTGGGGATGTCATTTCCTCTTTACTCAGCAGCACGCGCTTTTGACCAACGCCGTGAGAGGTGAATATGGGTAGAATATACTTTTGCGACTTGAAGGTGGCCATAAATTTCTAATTCTGTTTATCTAACGTAACGACTAATCGCGCTTATCATATTCTCCTCAAACTTGCCAAGCGTAAACAGCTGCTCATAGCGTCTGCGCCCCTGCTCCCCCATTGCCTTGCACTGCACTTTATCGCTCAGCACCATTTCCATGGCATCAGCTAATGCCTCTGGATTGCTCGACGGCACTATCAGCCCAGTCTTCCCATCTTCAATGATGTCTGAGATACCGGCCTCTGCTGTGGAAATGCAGGCTAATTCGCACTGCATGGCCTCAAGCAGCACCAGTGGGAAACACTCTTTGGGATAATGCGTGGGAAAGACCAGACAGTCGCTTGACATTAACTCTTTGACTTTCGCTTCGCCATACTTTCCACCTTTGTATAAGGCAACATCGCCTATGCCGCGACAGGAAACTTCATCTTCAAACCGCTCCGCGTTGATTTCGCTGGTCTCACCACCCACGAAGTTGCACATAAACTTGCTTCCGCGCCCTTTCAATATCTTGCAGGCATCGAGCAAGTCTATTACACCCTTGCTCTCTATAAGGTTCGACAGGAAAAGCAATTGTGGCACGTCGTTACTGTGTTGTCTTTCCGGCAATGGCGTTATATCGGGTATGCCGTTAGGCACTATGGTCACATCGTCGCGGCTCACATAATTCTCCACATCTTTATATAGTGCCTTGGCAAGCAATATCACCTTAACGCCACAGAAGAATCGTTTGTAAAGACAATCGTCCAACTTGCGGTCTTGCCTCGATGCCACACCCTTGTTGTGGTAATGGCACACCACGCGGCATCCCATGCGCTTGAGCATCTGCACAAGCACATAATCCTTGTAGAATGCCGCTCCAGCAGCATTGGGGGTGACATACACCAAGCTAGGGCGCAACCGCTTCACCTCACGGCGCACATGCCGCATCAGCTTAAGATAGCGCTCCACCTTTCCAAGGCCTGCCTTGCCTATGTCTTCCAATCCCGAAGCCGTGGCAAGGTTGATGAAGTGACAGTCAAAAGCCTCGTTTATGCGCTTGCTGTCCTTGATAAACTTGCCCATCATGGCCGCTCCATGCACTGGGGGCGGCAGGTGGAGAACAAATAAGATAGTTGACCTTTCCATTGCCTACAATATCAATAACAAAATAATTCTCATTATAACTTCTGGGTAACTCGATTTCTGATAATATCAATCAACTTATCTAACGAGATACCTTCCCTCAGAATTCCTTGAGGAACAAGCACTTTATAATCACTTGATATATGTACGGAATTCTCATTTTCTTCCACTGCAGAATTTAGCTTTTCCGATAGTTCTCCAATATTAATCAAAACCTTGATTCTATCCTTGATTTCATTAATACTTGGATAGTTATGGATTTCAACGCAACCATGATCAAAATGGCTCATATCTGCAACGCACAACGCATAGCAACTTTGATATTTTCCGAAGTTTTATGTTGTAGCGGGCTCATCATTATACTATTATCTGTTTGCCATCTACTTTTTGCTTCGATAAAATATATGCCTTCGCCATTTAGTTTTACAATGATATCTTGACCCCCTTGTTCATTTTCAACATCCACTTTCAATTTTTTTCCAGTAAGCTCCTTTTCCAACTGAACCACCAAGAAATCCTCTATATATTTACCAAGATTTTTCTTATATTCAAAATCGTTGTTCTGTCTCTTTTCTTTGGCTAGGGCCTCTTCGCCCAATTTAATAATGCGCTCAAACTCATCATTATTGAGCAAATCCGCTATTGTATTCAGCTTAGATGTATCATCAACTGTCATTATTTGGAACAAACTTTCGCTCTTCTTAGGATCTGTTATATAGCTCATCATTAAACGGGCCTTGTTTTCATTGGTGTGCGCAAAAAGGCCGCGCCATATGTCTTGCTCTTGTAGACTACTTAGTTTCTCTATTATCTCAACAAACAAATTTTTGTTTTCATTATTTGCAATATCCCAAATACCTGATTTGACAAATGGTGATTCTATCTCTTCTGCTAATTCTTTGCCCTTTAAAATACTGTTATTTTCCACAAAATAGTTTTGAAATCTATTTTCCACAAGCAAAGACCTTACATCCTTTCCACAGATTTTGTCATATATGTCTTTTAACCGACTAGGAATTCCATCTTCTTTCTTTAATTTCTCAGCGTATTTATATTCTCCATTTTGATTAGGATATACCATGTAACAGTGCAGAATTGACCGGATGTCTGAATATCCATATATTTCTTTCACCATCTTAAAAACCCATTCTTCTGCACCCTCATCCTTTTTATTATTCAATACATCCAATGTAAACCCGAATAATGAGTCATGAATCAGAGTTGAGTAGCAATTGCGAATGTCGAAGTATTCCTTGTCTAGCTTTTCTGTTGTTGAAGGACTATAATCATAGTACTCCGTGAGGAACTCATATATACGCGATGTAAATGAAGAACCTCCTTCAGACAACAGCATTTTATATAAATCGAGAAGTGCACGATAGATATTTACATCTAAACGATTAGACTCAAATGGTTGGAAAGTAGAATAGTTGTTAGAGCCTAAAATACGCTCCTTAAACTCCCTGTATTTAGGCGAAATGTTGTTTACATAATTAGTCAAAGCGTCTTTTACCTGTGCCTTCCCGTATTCCTCTACATCATCCAGTATGTCAATGAATTTTGGATGCACAAATTTCAGCATGTCTTCTGGAATCAATGTTTTTAAAATGTGAAGGAAGTCATCCCCAAACGCAATTGGCCTAACAAGTTTTTCATTGCTTAAGCGTAGTTCCTCATTGGGCACAATAGAGCTCAGCCTAATGTCACCGCGTGGATGTTCTTTAACATATAGGCAAATGTTATGCAACCATTCAATATCAGCTGGAAAAAGTAATGTCTTTACAATTTTCTCACAAACATCCTTTAGTGTTATAACATTAAATTTACAATCTCCATAACTCCATTCATTAATGTACTGACTCCAATGTATTAAATCATCTTTTTCTGGGAGTTTCAATTCAAATTCATCCTTACTAAGGAGAATGAACAACGAGTCTAACAAAGACTCTGACTCCTGACATGCAGTATAAAGCTCTTTGTCCAGTACATATATTTCAGAGACTGTTAGATAATCTTCTCCTTTCTTTACCAGTGGCAATTGCTTGAAATAATTAACCCAACCATCTTGTAGTCCCTTATAATAGGGAGTCAACCTTTCTTGAGTAGCAGGCAAGAAGTTAATACGGCCAAGATATTTACGATCATCAATTTCGCATAAACAATCATTCATAAATGATTTTATTATACTGCCAGCCAAGGCAATAAGCTTTTTGTTATCTTCTGCTTGTTTGTCATTGTTTTGTCCATTGCCCACAAAGAGTAATGAATCTCGCGTATCCTTGTCACAAGTAAATTCTGGCGCGTGTATTATGTAATTCCATCCCAAATCCTCAGTACCTAGTAACGGCAAGTACAAGAACAACTGAGGCACATTACTCTTCAAATCTGAAAACGGACATTCTTTCCAGTTGTCTTTCTCTGAAGTACAAGGCAATATCACAATAACGCGGCTCTCATTTATTCTCTCGTCAATCTCAATTTTACTCTTAAGCATAAAGACGAAAAGTGGGGTGCGGAGAGATCCATTACAATCTATCTTTACGCGTTCCATCATGACCTCGTCATTATTCCATACCGTGTCACGAGCTACACAAGTATAAGCAATGGAGGATTCTTTCACCCGGTCCTCAAAAGTAATACTCTTTATCAATGGGTTTAAGGCTAGCACATACGGAGTAAGAGCAGGCGAACTTTCCATTGCCATTCTTACATTTTCTTTTTCGATGGTATTTTCACAAAGATATGTGAACCGAGTTAATCTACTCGGCACCTCTGTTAATCCTATACCATCTTTACCCCAGTTGTCTACTATTTCTGTCTGCCGCTCGATGGCAATAATCATCGTAGTCTTATCACAAGAAGACCAATCAATGACGAAGTTCTCCTTTTCGCAAAAATTATAATATGTATCAGGAGCTTCATTAAGTTTCAAAGCTCCTTCCTGTTTAAATTTCAATCCGAATCTATGGGTAGTGAGAAACCCTGTGCCATATTGGCCAACTTTAACAATATCATTCCTCACCTTACTGCTGGTCTGCAATATCAATGCATCGATAGACTTACAATCAAATGGTAGTCCATCATGTTCAAACACAAACTCATCCTTCAAGCGAACAAAACGAATAACCGCTCCATCTGCTTTTGAAACATCACGTGCATTCTGCACCAACTCCCAAATCGCTCTGTCAGGTTTTACGCTTGCGCTATTACCAATGCCTGTAATAATATCATTGGCAGGTTTGCCTCATAAAGTTTCATTACGAGAAGCTTTCCGTGTATCTGCAATCCTTGTGAGTAATTCTTTTTGATTTTGACACATTTGATATTTTTTTTAATATCCCTTACCCTCTCCTCAAATCCAATAGCCAAATCAGCCACCACATCGAACGATGCCGTCCAATTCCTCGTTGGAGCGCTTTAACCAATTCAGCCACAATAACTTTTCCTTTCAAATTACCACCCCCACTAACAAAATCGTAAGTTGGTGATTTTCTATTAGTTATGCGTCTTATTGCTAAATTTGTTTGCACTCCGGCCCCTTTCTTGAAGGACTTTGTATAGCCTTGTGACTTAACTATAGTTCCTATCGGAATCTCATCAAGTGTCACGAATCCCTCATCCTTACAACATTTAAGGATATTGTCCCAATGATTTGTACGCGTTATGATTGAATTTGTCCCGATGGTATCTTGTGAATAAGGCTCTATATGTATATCGCCAAAACTTATATCCGCTAATTCGCCTAATTGGTCTATGCAGAGAGAACAGCGGGGATTGGCAAAGAAAGAATGTGTACCATACCAGAAACTGATGTATGGAATTTTTTTCATCTCAGTTCCTTGTTTATCGGTAAACTTCATGAAACCCATACAGCCATCATCTCGAAAGGCAAATCTGCCAACCTTTTCTTTGTCTATCTTATAACGCCATGGATAATATTCAAGCGACAGTTTTGTTTTGTTTACAGAACAATATATAGCGAAGTAGCCAACTATCGACTCTCTTACCCGTCTATTCTTTGATGCGAGCAAACGCCAACCCTGAATATGACATGGCAAACCAACAACGGCAAGCCTAAGTGATTTATCAGAGTGGGCAATTTCATCGGCCACCTTGTCAAAAGAGAACACAACATATTTAGAACTACGGCTTTGCCATATCTCCTCTTCCTTAGTTGCGATAAATGGCTCCGGTTCGAATGGATTATTCTTTTTGTATCTTACAACAACAGCACCATCTATGATTTTCTTCTTTAAGAGATAAATCAAAAATTGGCTAACCATACCACCCGTTGCAGCATGGTAACGAATGTCATAGTTGGTGCTATGTCCAACGTATGCTTTAATATAATGGCCTGCGCATAGTTCTTTGTTAATGCCGTCTTCTTTGCCGAACAGTTGTTGTCCTATTCCGTTCAGTGCCAAGCCCTTGCCAGGACATACACTATAACAAATCCCGCAATTTGTACACCTACTGGCATCCACATTGGGTGTATTCCGCTCACGGCCGTAATAAAATGATATGGCCTTGTGGGCACATGCTCCCATACAAACCCCACAACTAGTGCATAAGCCGTTTTTTACGACCCATGATACATTATTGCCTAACTTTTGCTTCATGCAAATTGCTCGACTATGCTTTTACAGAAATCGTATTGCTTGAGACTGTCATTCTTCATTCTTTCAATTACGTCTGTATCGTACTGAGCATAAAGTTCATTGCGCGATTTAGCCCAAACACTCTGTCTCAATTTCTCAAAGGTGATATCCTCTGGCAATATGGCCCATTCGCCACCAATACTTTTCAAGAATGACTTTGTCTTTCCTGGGCCACGATAACTAACGAAGGGTGTACCTGTTGTTAGTCCCGTCAATCCTACATGAAGCATGGATGTCATAAAGCAATCCATCGAAGCCAATACGCCCAGTAACTGACACGGACTCTCATAGCGATCGATGAAAATATTCTTTGATTGTTGTTCGGGCACATACTGATAGTTCAGCCCCACCTTTTGCATATGTGTCGTGGTAAAGTGAAACTCCATATCATCATGAGTGTCGGCATAGGCGAATATATCATAAAGAAGCTTTTTGTCCAAATATCTTCCTTTCTTAAAGTTGAAGCCCACACGATATTTGCCATTCGGCTCAAGTTTCTTTGGTGGGAAATAATCGCAAGCTCGGAATAGCATATCTGGATAATATTTCATATGCTTTCCAAAAACGTTCATCATGTCGATATCACCTTCAAGTCGCACGGTACCATTAATAAAAGATGGCGAACGGAAGAAATCACTTCGCCAATGTGAAAACCATATACTTGGATCTTTTACCTTTCCATCACCGCCAAATGAAATCGCACAAAACTTTACATTAGGATATTTCAGAGTAGCTTGATACAAATCTTTGAAATCCGCTTCATATTCGTGTGCAGCCTTATTGAGCAATCGCTTATACCACTTAAATGGAGTTAGCAACGCCCCGCCTGCTATTACTACGAGATTTACATCCGCGCACAATTCATCCACTGTTTGGACTGAACTCAAATCATAAGTTTTTGCTAGACTATCTTCAAGCTGAAACACCTTCACATTGTAGCCTATTGATTTTATCATTTGTGCAAATGCAATCGCCTGCATGTCATCCCCGTAGTTGGCGTATCGTAACGGAGCCCAAATTCCTACAACCTTTTCCATTATATTCCGAAATATTTGGTGATTTTCCTACGGATAAGTCCGCCTAATATGTATGAATAAAAATGTCCTTTATCATAAGGAGTTGGTAAAATCTCCGAGGGAATATTTGTTATGCTGAATTTGTCAGGTAAACTACTGTCTGTTTGATAAGGGCTTACTTTCTTCTGCTTGTGATGTACTCCTGATACCCCCACATCTGCTACTAAATTCACTTTGGGCACGATACAGTAGCTTCTGTTTTTAACCATGTTATAAGAAAAAACAAAATCCCATGGATTGTATTTTTTGTAATTCTTATATACTTTATCGTAATAAGATCTCTGCACTATTGTGCATATCTTCATTCCCCAATATTGTGAAAATGCCTTGCTTACCCTAAACTCGGGCCATTCTTTCATTTCTTTATCGATCCCAAACCAACGATTTCGCCATGACGCCCAGCCAAAAATATGAATAAAACGAGTAGGCCAATAGCTTAATTTATCTGGATTATATCTAGGTGTACAGTTGTTGCCACTTATCATCCACACATGAGGATTGTCCTTATATTTGTCAATTATTTGATCCACAAAATCAAAGAACGCCAACGATGAAACCACATCCTCTTCAATAATAATGGCTTTTTCCTCATTACTAAAAATCCAATCTATAGCCCCCCAAAGTGATGTGTAAACATCTACATATTCTTCCCGAAACCACGTTTTTACCTCACAGTCCCAATCTATCTGTTTGATATATGAGCGTACTTCCTCGTTACGAGCAACTTCATCGGTTTTTTCATTTCTAGCTTTATTGCTATAGAAATATAGTTTCTTTGGTTTTGCCTTTTTGATTGCTGCAAAACTCTGACTCGCATATTCAGGACGAGCGAATGTTATATATAATATCGGAGTTTCCACCATGATTAAATCTCCTCAGTTAGTCATTTTGACTATATAATAGATTTATCTTTTCTGAAATTTTCCCTGTTATAATATGCATTGGAACACAGCATATTATCGATAGAAGACAGGCCACTAAAATGTTCCATAATGATCCCATGTCAAATATGTTTTTTATGATGAACCAAAAATAAAGATGCAATATGTATATTTCTAATGAATACTTTCCAAACCATCTGAAGAGACTATTGATTTGAGATGTAATAGCCGTCTTATCGAATAAAGAAAAGATTATACTTAGCAGGATAACAAAAAAACAAATTTTTGCTATGCCAACAACGGGGTGATTTATGTCGAAAAATAACGCTCCGACATAAACGATTGCTGAAATTAACAGCGCAGGCAATGAGTTGTCATTGTTATTTCTTACAAAATATGCCACCAAAGAGCCAAGAAAAAAATATGGTACGGCAACCATTCCGATTTTCACCCTTTCCCAATATTCTGGGATAAAATAATTAAGCGAGACATTTATGAGTAACATCACAATAACAGAAAATGTTATTTTAAGCCATACACACTTGTGGCTCTTTGTATACCAGGCAAATAGGGAAGGGTACGCAAGATAAAGCACAAGAGAGATCGCGATGTACCACATACCGTGGTAATTGCCATGAATCCAAAACTCAATCGTACTGATGCAACCCAGGTAATACCATATGCTCTCACCTTTATTGATTGTTACAACAAGGAAGTATGGAATAGCGACCAACAGAAATGGCAGCAAAAACGGTAAAACCTCCGCTTGTAGAAACGTATTGCATCGCTATCTTTGGACAAAGAGAAGAATAGTCCAAAGCCTGAAAGGAAAAGGAATCCTGCAGTGTGTATTAAACTAGACAGCCACAACAATATGGACGTAGCAGTTGAGAGAGTACTAAGGCCAAATGCAATGATATGTCCAACTAAAACGCCAATCATTGCATATCCCATCAATTCAGCCCTGTAGTTGCTGATATTGTGAAGGGAGATATTCCCTGTCCTCATGGCCTTATCGCTTATTTGGATTAAACAGGTCTTCAACAGTGGTGTTGGGCAAGTAGCCTATGGCTTTTTTCAACTTGGAGCCATCAATACGCAAGCTTTTGATGTCGCCATCCCTGCGCACGGACTTTCCAAAATACTCATCCTTGCATGGAACGCCATAAAGCGCATAAAGCCGCTCAATAAGGTTGCGGATGCTGAAAAATTCACCGCCACCGATGCAATACAAACCAGAAGCGATATCCTTTTCTACTACCATAGATATTACCACCATAACTTCTTCCAGAGTTATGTATTGCCGTGTTTGAGTGCCAGGGCTATACATCTGTGGCTCTGTTAGACGCCCACTTGTATAATCTTGAAGATACTTCAACACATATGGAACAAGACGGGTGCCTGGCTTGAGATCGTCCTCAGAAAACATATTAGGCAGAATGAAATGATAGTATTTAAAATCTGATATTAAATCATTCATGTATCGACCATAAAGCCTTTTCGACAGTGCATAGTCATTTGTCACTTTAAGCGTAGAGCAGACAACTTCTTCCTCTGTGAACGACTTGCCGTCTACATCATTAAGCCCTATCTCCATGTATGAACCAAACGAGATGTACTTGCCCTTATATCCGTGCTTCTTTAACTGAAGCGTCATCTCAATAGGGACATTAACATTTAATGCATACATCAAAGACGAATCGGTCTTTAACGCTGCTTGGACACCAGCACCTGATGCATAGATTATAACGTCTGCAGTAACCAGCTCATCATAGTCAATCTTGTCTTGTAGAAGATTTGTCTTATAAAAATTAGTGCAGGCATAACCGACAGGTGCAGCCAGTCCGTATACATCTACTACAGTATTCGCCTTTTTGAAGAAATGTTTTGTAAGAGCAATAGACAACATGCCATTAGCTCCGATAACAGCTATTTTCATAATCCTATAAATTTGTTTATCTCTTCTACACAGAGATTATACACATTCTCGTATTTGTACCTTTTATACCAGTCTGATGTCAGAACAGCGCACTCCTTAGCATTAAGACGAGGTTTCCATCCAAGCCTCTTCTTTGCTTTGTTAATGTTAAGCATCAGCAGATTGGCCTCATGCAATGCACTGGGATTGGAAACATCACGCAACTCTCCAAAACCGAAGTTATCAACGATAGCAGATGCAACTTCCCAAACTGTAAGTATGCTTTCTTCCTCAGGGCCGAAGTTCCAGCCTTCACAATATCCAGTTGGATTATCCCACATCTTTTGAGCCAGCAACATATAGCCTGATAGCGGTTCCAGCACATGCTCCCATGGACGGACAGCCTTTGGAGAACGTATATCTATAACCTTGGTAGTTTCCAATGCTCTGATGCAGTCGGGAATGATTCTATCTTTAGCCCAATCTCCACCTCCAATCACATTTCCAGCTCGCACCGAAGCGATTGATACTGTATGTTTTTTGCCATAGTCATTAGGATTGAAGAAAGAACGGCGCCAACTTTGTATGGCAATCTCACAAGCACCCTTAGAGGAACTGTATGGGTCGTATCCCCCAAAAGGGTCGGTTTCAACATAGCCTGCCATCTGCTCTTTGTTGTCGTAGCATTTGTCTGTGGTAATCATTACGCCGACCTTGACACTTTTAGCCGCACGAATGGCCTCCATTATGTGTATGGTACCCATCACATTGGCCTCGTATGTTTCAACGGGAATTTCGTAGGAAAGGCGAACTAAAGGTTGAGCAGCCAGGTGGAATACAATTTCAGGTTGGTACTCGGCAAAAATCTCCTTCATTCGTTTACCATCACGAATGTCTGCACGGATGTCTGCCTTAATTTTTGAGCCAATATCCGATAATACAAAGTTGTCACGCTCTGAATATGGATCTAGTCCTATACCCACCACTTCAGCACCCAACTCGTGGAGCCAAATTGAAAGCCAAGAGCCTTTAAAACCGGTATGGCCTGTCACAAGGACCCTTTTCCCTCTGTAGAAATTCTCAAATATGTCAATCATTGGATTTCATTATTTAATTGAATATGCAATGGTATCGGCTGGGTCATACAGTTTGTCTGTATAAGCCAGCAATATGAAATTCTCATCACCGCTGTTCACAACTTCATGGGCAACATTGTTTGGAACAAATACCGTCTGTGCATTTTCGAATGGCATATCAATATCCCGCCGTTCGTGAGTTTCTATATCTTCCAATTTAAGCGTTGCATGGCCTTCAATGATGGTAAACCACTCTATGGCTTTGGGATGATAATGTCCACCTTTTGCCTGTCCCGGTCTCCCCATCGTAAGATACACCTCTCCTGTATACGAAGGAATTCCTTCTTCGGTGCCAGTGATTGCTTTTAGGAACCACCCTCTTTCATCTGCTATCAACCTACGGCTTATTATCTGAACTTTGTCTATCTGCGCCATGGTTATTCTCCTTTCTGCATTCTGTTACGGTATTCCAAATTGGGAATAGCACGCTCCCATCGTTTCCATGGCGCTTTATTCTCAGCAAGCAGTTTCTCCAAAATATTCTTCTCCCTAATGTTATCCATACATTGCCAGAAACCTTCATGCACATATGACATCAATTGCCCTTCTTCGGCTAGTTTTGTCAAAGCAACCTTTTCAAAAACGCAAGTATCGTCAGTAAGATAATCAAATATCTTAGGCTCGAGCACCATGTATCCAGCGTTAATTGGAGCCCCGTCGCTCACGTTTTTCTCACGAAATGACTTCACAGCACCATCTTTTATGTCAAGTACACCTTTGTCCTGAGCCATTTTTACCGCAGTGAGTGTGGCTATCTTTCCATGACCTCTGTGAAAATTCAAGAGTTTATCCATTTCCACGTCACACACACCATCGCCATATGTCATCAAGAAAGTTTCGTTGCCAACATATTGTTGCACACGCTTAATGCGTCCTCCTGTCATTGTGTTATAACCCGTATCAACCACCGTCACTTTCCATGGCTCCATATTGGTTTGATGCACAAGCATCTCGTTTTTGCCATTGCGAAAGTCGAATGTCACATCTGAATTATGGAGAAAATAGTTGGCAAACCACTCTTTTATGTATTCCTGCTTATAACCAGCGCAGATTATAAAATCTGTATGCCCATAGTAGGCATACTCTTTCATAATATGCCAAAGAATGGGCATTCCACCAATCTCAATCATCGGTTTAGGCTTGAATTGAGACTCTTCAGAGATGCGCGAGCCGAAGCCACCGGCTAAAAGTACCACTTTCATTATCACTATTTTTTAATCGTTACGTCATTTGTTCCCCAATGCCCTCTTTATTGCATCTAGATAGCCATGTCCATATTTTAAATCAGGTTCCAAATAGTTCCCTTCCCCCCATTCGTTCCATGACCGAATGGCTATAATGCGGTGTTCTGGTTGTTTGTCTTTCACCAAGCCAAGAGCATCCTCTAGGTGAGCCTCAAATACCTTAGGCGTACTGTTAGTATATATAACGCAATCTTTGCCAGTACGTGGAGAGCGATCCCAATTTGGCATAACGGTAGGATATACATTCTCCAATTTGTCTTCCTCCGAGAACATGTGCTTATTAATTTCCTTTTGGTCATATTTCGTTGTCACACCAACATGTATAATGTTTGTCAGGAATGCGTTGAAATACCGTCGAAGTTTGCCACACTCTATCTCGGCTTTTGTATTGCCAATTGTATTGACCGCATCGAATCCAAGAGTCTGTATGTTTTCTATGCGCTCCTTAATCGTAAGATTGGAACGGAGGGAAGCTGTGTAAATCATTCCGACAAAGTGTATTCCCTTAAATCCATTCTCTAGCGAAAGCCGCCTCCATGTCTCTATAAAGTCCTTCATTTCAGGAATATTTGGATTCCATACAATGAAAAGCAATTTGCCGTCCACGGTCATGTATCTCTTGTCTTTGAATGCCGGCAACATCGTTTTAAAATGCAACTCGTAGTCTTCTCTACCTGGATATAGCTGCTCTGCAATCATTTGGTTGCCAACTTTCTTTGACAGATCCTTTTTCCATGTTCTATTTGACCAAGAGTGATTTGCCCAACACAGACAAAAAGGAAAATCCGGCTTGCCTGATTTTACAACTTCATCAAATGGTAACTGAAGGAGTCTACGACCATTTCCAAACCAATAGTGCCAATAGCAAAAGCCTTCAATTCCAGCCTCTCTTGCCAATTCTGCTTGCTCTTCTCTAACCCATGAGTTCCTAAGGTCGTAAAAGCCTAGGTCAGCTGGTATTTTTGGTTGATAATGCCCTCTAAAGAGCGGTTTGGCCTTAGCCACATTTGTCCACTCTGTGAATCCCTTCCCCCAGTTTTCATCGTTTTCTGGTATAGGATGAAACTGAGGAAGGTATAATGCTATTAATCTTGCCTTAGTCATCTTCAATTAACGGTTAAATTTGTCTACTGCTTTTTTCAATGCTTCCAAGTAACCTAGGCCCCATTTCAAGTCTGGCTCCATATGATTACCTTCTGCCCACTCATTCCATGCATTTATAAACACAAGATTTTCCTCCTTACTGAATGGTTTGAAAGTGGACAGGACATTTTCAGCCCATTTACCGAATATCTCAGGTGTACTATCTTTGAAAACGGTGAATGGCTGACCAATTCGCCTACAAGCATTATCCCAAGACGGCATTATGGTCGGGTATTGTTTATATTCATTAAATAATCCACTATCAATTTTATCTTGAACATACTCAGGATAAGAATATATTTGATTGCCTATAGTCTTCTTAAGTATACGGCGAGAGAAAGACTCCAAAGGATGTGTCCGCCAACTATTCATTTTAGGACTCATGTTGAAAGGCGGAAAATCTATGGAAGCTTCAAGCCCTGAAGGCAAACCACATCTGTTAAGATGTTGAACCTTGCAAATATATAGTTCAAACCCTTCTTTGCGTGCACAATTTTGAAACGTAGCGCACATCTTAGTTATATCTGGAATGATGTCAATTCGATAGATAGCAAAAACAGGCTTGCCGTCTATTCTAATGTATCTTGGATCCTTGAAAAATGGAAGTAGATACTTAAAGTGGGCTATGTCATCCTCATCACTATAATGTTGTTCTATCAAAGTGTGATTATAATTACCTGCCCAGTTCCTATGCCAATTCTCGTTAGCCCAACAAAACATGAATGGGAAAGTTTCATCTGCATCAGCCAGATGTGCTTCAACAGGCTTTTCCATCAACAGATGGCCGCTAAACCAATAATGATAATAACAAAATCCATCAATACCATAGCTTTTTGCCAACTTTTGCTGCTCTTGTCGTGATTCTTTTAGCCTTAGATCATAAAAGCCCAAATCAGCTGGTAAATGAGGCTGGTAGTGACCCCTGAATCGTGGTTTACTCTTTGTGACATTCCGCCATTCTGTGAACCCTTTTCCCCACCACTCGTCATTTTCCGGGAAAGGATAAAACTGGGGTAAATGTATCGCTATAATTCTTTTGTCTTTTGCCATGATGCCGTTATTAGGGATTAACATTGAAAACTTCACTGTAAAAGTTAGCGACTTTTTGAACTATTGTCTGAATCTGATCGGGACTTATATTATTAATTATCGATGTCTGTTTTTCGCCATCCAATCCATTGGCATTAAAAGCCCCTACAAATTTATAGCTATAAGCAAGCCCAAATAGTGGCACACCAGTATAAATGGCTGCAAAATTAGCGTGCATCCGAGTGCCGATAAAGAATTTCATCTTACTAATAACATATTTAACCTCTGGAGCTATCATGTCTTTATCAACAACTACAACATTTGATTTGTCTTTAAGATGAGAATATGCTTCTCTACATGCAACAAGGTCATCATTATTGGGCTCTGGAGAGGCATAACAATATGAATGAGGGATAAGGTATATGTCGTTCCCTTTGTCCCTAAAATAGCATATCAGAGCATCAATCAATTCTGGATACGCGTCAAATTGATTCTCTAAGCCGACAAATCTATTACTGTAAGCTAACCCGCTTACATTGATGCCAATAGCATTCGGTTTAATTTCAATTGAGAATGGTTGTGGTTTCATATAAGCAGACAAATCTTTAGCCTGCTCGTATTTTATATCTAACTGCTTTAATTCCTTCTCGAATTTTGCATCCCTGACAAAAACATACTTTGCATGTCTCAATACTCTTATCGCGAAGTCATAATATCGTTTAGAGCTAAAGGGGCCTATTGTTTGTGGTAGAACAATCAAGGGAATATTTAATTTCCATAATGGTAACGTATTATAAAATCTCTGTTTAAATAATCTGTCTCCATATATATCAGAGAATCCATCACCACCATAATCAGCTGCCTCATATGCAATCTGGTTAACAATCCTTTTGAATCTTGTAAAAGGAAGCAGTATCCCGAATTGCTTAGACAGCCATGCATAGAAGACAAATACTGGGATATAATTGCATTTGATTTCCATGCCGTCTATCGTTGTTGTATATGTAGTAATTGATAGATTTACCTTTCTGAATGGGTTCTTGTAAAACCTAAACAAAACCAGCTCCTGGCCTGAGGCTAACCAACCCTTTTCTTTAAGGAATGATATAGCACCATAGGAAAGGGCCGAGTTGCCTCTGTTGTTCTGTCTTAAATTAAACCCGGATATGATTACGTATTTCTTTTTTAAATTCTTATCCATTGTTTTGTCTCTGAATCGTATTTTTTATAATTCTAGCAGGGTTGCCTGCCACGATGCTATATGGAGGGATATCTTTTGTGACTACTGCTTTTGCAGCAACTATACTGTGTTTCCCAATATGACCCCCGGAAAGGATTTCGCACCCAAATCCAAGCCAACAGTCATCTTCTATAATCACTGTTCCTTTTGAAACTAATGGCTGGTTTGATATGGGTGTGTTAATGTCTTCATACCCATGAGAATGGTCTGTGATATGTACATAACCGGCAAACAAAACATTTTCCCAATAACTATATTTTGGATAGCTGCAAAACTATTTCGTATGCCAATCCATGTACCATCTCCAACTACAACCTTAGGCGCATAATTTTTCCCCGCATAATTCAAGCAAGGTAAAAAAATATGTATAATTGCCTATTACTATATTATTACCCAAATATATACACTGCGAATTTTGTATTGTAAGCTTGCCTTTGCAACATCCAACTCCAATTCCACCTAATTTCCTTTTCCAACTACCCACAAAAAAAAATATTAAACAATTTCTTTGCAAGCCTGACAGCATTTTCTTTTAATGAGCTTTCTTTTAAGTTATAGTATCTAAATATACATGCTACGAGTTTTATATGCAACCTTATGGTTCTTAAATTTCTAGTTGCCCAATTAAAATACTGTGGATTTGAAATAATGGACAATACTTTATCTTTAGCTATTTTTCTTTTTGCTACAGCCTGTTTAGCACGGACATTATGCCATTGTGATTTAATAAATAAGTTATAGCTGGTTTCTTCAATATGAACAAGATGTTGTTGGTTCATTATATTTATCAGCTTCTGCCCAAAATCGGAGTGGACTAAAAATAAATTAGCTCCAATTTTTTCTTGTTCCAGATAGTCCTTAAGCCACGGATCACCAACTGATATATCGGCATCTGTACTTTCAACCATTCTACAGAAATGACATCTTTTCGGTCTGTAGATATAAGATTGATGTAAGGTTTTCCAAGGCTCGGAATAATTATCTTTTTTTATTAATCGCCCATCAATAGTTTCTATTTCAATACCATTAGGCCAACCATTACCACGATAGCGAATTAGTTTAACATCACTCTTATTCAAACCAAGTAGCTCATAATACTTATATGTCCCTTCGATTGTGGTTTGGCCAGAACAAAAATAATCAATTATGATCGAATCAATGCTTGCTTCCTTAAGAATATGTCTTATTGGTTTTACCTGACAAGGCGCACAAACAACCAAAATACGTCCTATTATTAAATCTTTATGACTCCTAATAAAACCAACCAAATCCATGTCCTGATAAACAGAGCCTACCAATTCGTAATCTTCATAAGATTGAACTAGTGTTGGAACATATTCCTTTCTAAATTCATCAAATGTGCAGCCAAGAAAAGTCCCTATATATTTAATGTCAAAAAGATATTTTACTATTGTCGTTACAATACCTCCAGAAGAAGACTTAAATCGTATCGACTCGTCCAAGGAATGGCCTATATAGGTTGTAGTCATGGTATTATTATTTAATTATTCCCTGTTTTATCTTCATTCGAATGAGGAAACGTTTTATCGTGTGATCTTCTGTTCTACACCTCATTTCGTACTTATAGAAATATTGATAATCAGCTTTCGGATTATTTTTAAAATAAACATCTGTCCTTCGCATTTTAGCACTATATATTTCCCATGCTTTCGTAAAATAATGGTTAACCAACATTGTAGCATGTTCCAGCTTTTTCTTACCACCTCCCCAAGTTTGATCCACAGTGCATATATACCCGAATTGATTGACAGCCGGCAAGACAATATTTATACCCAGAATGGGATATTTCATATATGTATGATGATGTACATGCCACAATTCAAAACTGTAGATATCATACCGGGTATTTATAAGGCATTTCCCATGAGAATACCACTCATCAGAACATGTTGTATATTGTTCAATTACATTTCTATCATAATCGTGTTTGATATTCCCTCCTGTACCAAACATTCTCCAATGTATGTTTATTGCTGGATATTTGTCAAATGGCTTTAGCCATTCGTATATGGTATCTGCATACTTTGGGACGAAAAACTCATCTGCATCAAGGAAAGATAGCCAATTTGTTTCATTGCGATAGTTGTCATAACAATGCTTATATGCCTTAAACTGTGAATGGTCATATGGCCAATCAATAAGCGTTACGAGCCCTTTTTCTACATACGAGCGAATTATTTCCAAGTAATTGTCATCTGAATTATTATTGTAAAGGTAAAAATGATCCACGCCTAAAGTAAGATGATAATCTAACCACTCCTTCATGAACGGAGCCTCATTCTTGAAAATTAAACACAATGACACTTTGTATTTGAGCTGTCTTGTGTCATGAGTGCCAAACAACTTTATCCATAGCTTGCATATGGTGTTGTAAAACAACATTTTCGCGTTGATTATCAATTTATGGGTGTTTATAAATAAAATCTTCATTGCTCGTTTAAACTTTGGGAAAGGTAATTTATTGACTTTTGTCTTAGCTTTGAAAGGGCAGATTGCTCCTTGTTGACATCATAAAAAGGGGTGAGTTCTTTTTTAGTCACATTGGATGTCAAAACGAGTATTTGCTCAGCAACTCCAAGGTTATTAACAAGTGATTCTATTCTGTCATCCTCATTATCTTTTGTCAATGCAAGCAAAGGTCTACCTAGATTTAGTGCGAATGCTGTTCCATGGAATGAAGATGAAACAATAAGTGAAGCATGCTGCATTAGATATATAAACTCTGGGATTCCTAAATTAAAGTTGCGCGGGAGTTTGTACTGATACCCTTTAAAATTTCTAGGAGATGTTTTTATCATAATAATTGGCCAACCATACTGGTTTTGAACACGCGTTAATAGTTTGGCCATTGGTTCATCTGCTGAATATGTATAGGCCAACATGTAGCATAATATATAATTTTCTGGCAACTTAATCTTTTTGGCTCTTGAAGCGATGCATCTCCATTCATCACCATTGAGAAGTAAAGTTGGGTCTAAAACAACCTCTGCATTTTTATTAACCAACCTGCGTATAAGAGATTTCCCGTTATTTTCCCTGACAGAGATTGAGGAATATCGCTTCAAATATTTTATGTATTGTCCCCTTAAATTTTGTGGTATATCATTAACTGCAAAAGAAGAAGCGTATGAGATTATTTTTGCATTATCGTGTGCGAAATCAAACATATAACTTGTATCCCCCAACATCGTATGTGGATTCCAAATTTGATCACTCCCGGATACATATATATCATAATTAGGCGGGGTGTTATGTAATTCTTCGTATGAGGAGTATTTCCTGGAAAGTTTCAAATTTTTATTTATGAATTCATTCAGTAACCGCATCTGTGGTTTTGCTTTAAGATTTAAAGCAAATAAAAATTCATTTTTGATTTTACGAATAATACCTCTGAAAGAAACAGGCTCCGTCATTCCCCAACTCTTCCCTCTCGCCCAGTGAAACGAATTGGGATATTTATAATCAATGTTTTCTACATCATATCCTAATGCTCTGATTGCCTTTTGTAAAGCATATGCCTGCAGAACTGACCCCCAATTAGGCAAGCGATGTACCGTAATGATTCCAATCCTTTTCATATTTCTCAGATGGTGCATTGTGCAATAGTAGCATGATTGCGATTGACATAAAATAGGTTGAGAAAGTTATTTCTACTGATGACAAGAGTAGCATCATATATATAAAACAAATTACGGAATATGATTCATTATATGTTTTAGCCCTAACAATCATTAACAACAACAATCCAAAAAACAAAAATGTACCAAATAACCCCAATTCAATAAAATAATTTAGCAGTCCATTTTGTGCGTTAGGACCGACATCATATCTCAATGTTGTCAAATTTGAATTACCTAGTCCAAAACCATACAAAGGACAATCATCCAAAACAGTTCCGATTTGTTCATAAATCATCAAACGACCTGTTAATGTCAAATTTTCACCTAATATATCTACAACTATATATTGAATAAATGGTAATTCCAATATTGCAGGAATTAATATAAAGAACAGTATGTCAAGACAAAATAGACAAATTAAAAAAAACACAGGTTTGTATAACTTATATATGTGTCGTTTAGAATACCAAAATAGCATGGCATAGTAAAATAAAGTTCCTATAATCATTGTTGTACATTCTGTTTTCATGCTCAATAGGAATGTTATTATTAAAAGGGTTTTTATTAATAATTTCCGTCTTTGACTAAATTCCGTAATGCCTTTTTTTAATAGGTAAATCGTTACTAAAAAGATATTCAAGTAACAAATATAAAATTTATTTCCAGCCTTATATCCGCCGATTCCGTCGCTTTCGTAAATGAACCCGTTAATGTCAGATAGCACTACAAATATAAGTAAAAATGGGAATAAATACTTTAGAAAAAGTTTGCTTCCGTTGTTGCTGCTTAGATATTCAAAGTAGAGTATAAACATTAAGAACTTAACAACGAAATAGATGGAATGACTTAAGCCCATAGCACCTCTGGTAGTTATGTCGAATCTCTGTGCATATGAATCCCAAATAACTAAATCAAAGGTTGTAGTGTGATTTTGATATGCAGAATATATTACAACTAATGCCCAAAGCAATGCAATTAAATTAATCCATTTATATTCCGGACACCTTGCAAGCTTAAATATATCCCTATTTACAATAAGAAAAGCAAGGATAAAACCGTTATTCGCCCATCCCATGAGGGTAGGATCAAGTCCCTCCCATCGAAAGAACATAACAAAAAAGAATGTGAAGGCTGAAAATAAAACCTTGAAGTTAGTAAGATTCATATTGCCAAGCCTTTTAAGATTTTACCTAATATCATTATTGGATGCATTACGTAGCGAAACCGCCTCATAACGATATTATAGTTAAGAGATAACGAGTAAACACTCGATATTGTTGATTTTTTCTTCCTCAATTGTCGCTTCATCAAACTAACCTTGAATGTTTTGATAGGCATTTTTTTCATCTGCCCTTCCGCCACCAAATCAAAAGGATGCTCAATAAGCGTGCAGTTACACTGCTTCAAGATTCCATTTCCCTTCTCCGTGAAGGCAATAGCAGCACTCACCCCGTCCTCATTGTCTTGATAAGTTTTACCCCAAAGGTCACCAATGCGGATGTCAGCTGAAGAATGATTGTACTTGAACTTACACTTCTCATAACAAGCCTTCCCAAGGCAGCTGTCACTTAAGAAAAGACGATAGAACATGTCACCTTGCGACAGTCTGGAGTTTAGAAAACCTTTTCTTACCTTTATTAACAAGTTGTAAGAGTCGTGCCAGTTTACTTTCTCGCCAGAATTCTCTCCGTCAATTGACATTGCCCAAGAGTCGTGCCAACCTGTAAACTTATTGCGCCATGACACGTAGGTAAGTTTGCCTACCTGATTTTCTGCCCACGAAGTATACTTCTGCCAAAGCAACATTGACGGAACGCCATGACAGAAAAAGTCCAGCAATATAAAATTATCCTCGCAACGAAATTTCTGTATGTAACGGCGGAAAGAATCTATTTGGCAAGGAGTGCCAGTAACAAGGAATTTCTCTTTACGGTTGATTGCCTTAAATCCATCAACCGTATAACTTTGGATGTATTTACTACCGATAGAAGGAATCAGTTCCTTTATGGTAGAAGCTATGTAGTGTTCTGCGCGGTTATTATCGGGGTTGTACCTTACGCCACAAACCTTATATCCTTGTTCTATAAGTGTTCGGCCTAGTTCAAACCCAACACCGCCACTGCTGCATTTGCGTCTCACTGCAGTATCGTTGCTCCAAGCCGCATAACTCTTGACACTCGTGCCCTTTAGTGATAACTCATCGTGCGAATATGAGCATACATCCACGCACAATCCGCAGTCTGTGCATTTGGATGCATCCGTAATTCTCGGTTCATAGAAACCATCATCATTAAGCTTGATTCCTATTATATACTTTGCGCAAACTGTGGCGCATAAACCGCAGCCATAGCAATTGTGTATGTTAGAAATATTCATTGTCTATGTTTGTTAAATTTCTTTCTTGCCAAAGTCACTACCTTTTCTTTGATCTTGTTACGTTCGCTTTTTGAGAAACCAACAAAGTATCCAAATGAAATTGTAGATAAAACAGAAAGAAGGCAAACTGAAAAGAATCTTGCAATGGTATTGTTAACAAGACTGTATGCTAGGCTAGGCAAGCAAAATGATAAAATAGTTATAACAATTACGATGCAAGTAACATTCTTGAGGTACTTGAACATGGGAAAGTCTATACTTCTCTTAAGCATGTAAAGGCGAGCGATATGACAAACAAACTCGACAACAAATGCTATAAACATCGCATAATAGGGCTCGGTGCCCATCTTAAATGCGGCATATACAATTGGTAGCGTAAGTAGAGAAATAGACCCAACAACTATTTGATAGTCTCTGACTTTTCCAGAGGCGTGCATTGAAATTATCAAAGGGTTTGAAAGTGTGTTCAATAATGCAATAAATATTACTAAACGAAGGAATATAACCGTGTAATCTGGGACTACTTTTAGCCAAACGTTTAATACTAGTTGGGCCTCAATAATTATAGGCAACGATAGTGTTAGCAATAACAAGTATGACAACTTTGCTCCATAGAACACCAACTTGTACATTTCATCCCGTTCACCGGCAGCATAGTCTTTAATAATCTGCGGGTTCACTGCCATCTGGAAATTGCTCACAAACCCATTAATCTTACTAAGCACTTGATATGCAATTCCTCTTGCAGCGTTAACAGCCGGACCAAAAAACATGTTCAGAACAACATTTATTCCTTGTTCCTTAGCAACACCAGCTAGAGAACCGATGAGATTCCACCCCACAAAAGATGTCACTTCCTTCCCATATGCACGATTAAAGAATAAAGCGAAACGGCAGTCCGCAAATTTACGTCTACAATAGATGTAATATGCAGCAATCATAGCCATTTGGATGAGTGCCATCAGTGCGGCATATACCACAAGACGATCAAAGGGGGTTATGGTTATAACATAGCAGATAGCAAGTTTTAAAACCGCATCTACTACACTAAAGTATGCAAATGCGGACATTTTTTCATAAGCAATAATGGCCCCAGTGTAGGGTACATTTATAACATTCAATATGAACACTAACAAGGAAAAGTGGAAGACCCAATTAGCAGCCACATAGCGACCTTCCGGAAAATTCATATGTTCGTTTATAAACCATACGCCCAATGTCTCACCTAATACTAAAATGATACACCCCAGCATGAGATGGATTATCAACATAGTACTGAAGATTCCTTTTATATCCCCGTCTTCACCTTTACCGATTTCAAAAGACAAAAACCGTTGAGTAGCAGTGGTCATTGCACCACTGATAACCGTAAACATTGTAACGAAACCACCGACAACATTATAAATACCAAAATCTACTTCACCTAGCTTGTCCAAGATTACACGGCTCGTGTAAAGTCCGATAATCATCATAAACAACATACGGACGTAAAGCATCAACGTGTTCTTAGCAATACGTTTATTGTTAGCTGCTGTATCGCTCATGAAAGTAATAAATGCAGGTAATAAAAAATGAAATTAAATTTAGATCAGTGAATTTCCATAATCACGCAACATGTATCACAATATCCCTACTTCTCCTATCTGAAACATGGCGTGGGAATAAGTTCTGAATTTATTGCTTTATTGGTACTTTTGAAAATTTAATATGGTGTAAAAGACAGGCAAACAAATTTAAGTCAACATTCATTTAATGCCTCTTGCACTCACCTCGCGAAACCAATCAACAAGCATAGTAATTTCACACTGCCATGTAACATCTGGCGTATAGAGGAATGGCGGGAAGACTTGCGAATAAATTCGTGTTGAGAAGTTATCTTACAATTATCGTGAATTGCGCGGATAAGTTCAAACCACCTCGACATACTCGGGGCTGACGTCGACGCCGACGGAGAGGAGGTTGGGCAGCTCTACGAGCAGGCGGCGGGTGCGTGTGCCGCGCAGCTTGAGGAGCCGGCCTTCGTAGCCATCGAGGGGGCCTCCGACGATGCGGACTGTGCGTCCGAGCATTGCCGGCGTTATCTCGTCGGGGCGGTAATAGCGTGGACTGTCGGTCGTATTTACCACACGCATGAAGCGCTCCATCTCTTCGTCGGGCACGGTCATGTGGCGGTTGTGGTAATTGCGCACAAAGCGGTAACGCAATGTTGGCGTGGCCTCGATGATGGGCGTGAGCACCGACAGCGTGGAACGCGCGAAGAGCAAGTCTTGCACCACGGGCACCAACTCCCGCCGCCGTTTTCCTCCCTGCGTGAATACGCGTTCGTGCATGGGCGTGAAACACACAATCCCACGCATGGCAAGCAACTTGTAGGCCGGCAACTTGGCGTGCACCGGCTTCATGTCGCATAGCACAAACCACTGCCTCCGCTCGCCGGACTCTTCGTTTGGCAAAGCCGTCACACTGTCGTCAACGCTGCACATAAGAAAGGGGTTACGTATGTGTCATTCTTGCCCAAAGAGCAAGCCTTTTAGTACCTCACGGCGGTGTATCTTACTGAAAGCCATGAAGTTACAATAGAATCATTAAGAAGTTGCGGGCAAAATGCGATTGCCATTTCATCTTTGTTTAAAGCCTTGTCCGGGAATCCACCCGGGCCACATCACACAGGCACGCATCACAGCTTGTGGCGCCATGGCGCCCTATGCGCAGCAGGCTTTTTCGCGTGCAAAAATACACAAAATACTTGAGACGGCGGCCTTTTCAATGCTAAAATAAGCGCATGTTGAAAATTGTTCTAATATAGATTATGGCCACACGAGGAGGAAAAAGAGTATGGCGGCGACTGTTTTTGAATTATCCTTCAACACTTTAATTATCTTACAAAACAGAAGTAAAATGCGTTTCTCGCCTTATTTTTTAACATTTGGCCGGGCCCACCAAGCCTCAAGAGCCGGGCCGCCCGAATCCCCCCGGCGCAAGGCAGGCGTCGCCGCGGGCCACGTCGGCCCCCTACGGCGGATGCCGCCCGGCCGCTACAACACCCATGAACAGGTTTGCGGCCTGCCGGCAAGGTGTACGCCGGCAGGCCGCATTCACATTCGCGTGGCGCCCCATCCCGCCGCCGGGGGCCGGGCTACGGCAGCCACAAGATGCGGTTTAAAGCTTGTGCAGCCATTTCGCCGACGGCACATCCATCTTCGGATTGCCCTTGTAACCGATAGAGGCTGCACCGCTGCGGTCGACCTTCAGCGAGGCCACCGCATGACAATTAACCTTGCTGGCGCCCGAGGCCGAGGCCGAAACGCGCTGGGCCACACACTTCTCGGCATTGACATTCGCCGCGCCCGAGGTGGAATAGTCGGCGTCGACGGCCGTGCCCTTAACAAAGGCCTTGCTGGCGCCCGACAGGCCGATGGTTGATTTCTCAACCTGCTGGTCTACGTCTACCTTGCTCGCCCCAGACATGTCAAACGATGCCGTCTTGGCCTTCAGCTTGCCAAGCGACAGGTTTGAGGAGCCGCTGGCATCGACGTCGAGGTCGGTACAGCTGACCGATGCCCCCGAAAACCTTGAAGCGCCCGAGAGCGACAAGTCCAGCCTGCGGGCCGATATGGCGCCGTCGGCCACAAACCTTGACGCTCCCCTGAGATCGACGCCACTGAGTGAAGGCGACGAAACGCGCACCTCAAACTTGTCGAGCGACTGTATGGCGCCATCATACTTGATGCCCACCAAGAGGTTTCCGTCGTTAACCTTCACATAAACATATTCCATCAGATTGTCAGACGTGCAAACCTCCACTTTCTGCGGGCCTGAAGTCTGGGTGTAAACCACCGTGGCCACACCCGAAGCCTCGATGGTACTGAACTTGCCAACGCTGTAACTCTTTGTCACATAGTTGCCGCTTGCCTTTATAGACTTGCCGCCGCTGCCAATCTGATGCAGCACCGTCTGCGCTGATTTTTCAGTGCAAGCCCCCAGCGATAAAAGCGCTACAGAGGCAAATAAAAATGCCATCAATCTCATAATACACTGTTTTTGGTTAATACTTCTATTATATAGACGCATTGGAAGAAACAAATGTTGCATCGGAACCCAAATATTTATCCGATGCTGCAAAATATCCGCACAACAGAACAAACGGTGGAAGCCAGGGCCACCGTCTGCGCCGCCATTTCACCGAATGCGGCAAAAACAGACTTGCCAGGCCGCAACCGGGCATCATACAGACCATGGCCTGTTTCTGAAATTACCTGCAACAGGCCACCATGCGCAGAATGTTTGTTCCGCCATCAGCATCATGCCCCACAAACGCCAACATCACGCAGCCGCGCCGCCCCACCACGGGCGCCGCTGGTGTTTGCGGTTGCCTTGCCCCGAAAGTCAGGCCACGGCCATACCGGTCAGCGGCCCTTGCTCCATAGCTTGGTCATGTCTTCGAGCGTCTTGCCCTTGGTTTCGGGCACAAGCTTCCAGACGAAGAATGCCGCAACCACGCATATCACGCCATAGAGTCCGTAAGTGAACCAGTGGCCGAAGTCGGGGTCGCCGGCCGTCTTCATGTTGAACATTGGCACAAACGTAGAGCTTACAATCCAGTTGAATATCCACTGGAACGCCACGGCGATGGCCACGGCCTTGCCGCGTATGGTGTTTGGGAATATCTCGGCAATGAGCACCCAGCATATCGGGCCCCACGACATCATGAACGATGCGCTGTAGACCATGATGCTCACCATGCACACCATGCTCATCGAGGCATTGCCGAAGGTGAGGGCCACGCCAAAGGCTCCCACGGCCATGCCTATGCTGCCAGTGATGAGCAACGGCCGGCGGCCCCACTTCTCGACGGTGAAGATGGCCACGAGGGTGAACAGGATGTTGACAACGCCCATCACGACGGTGTTGACCATGGGGTCGGTCATGCCCATGTCGCCGAAGATGCGCGGAGCATAGTACAGCACGGCGTTGATGCCTACGGCCTGCTGGAACACGCTGAGCATGATGCCGATGAAGATTACCATGACGCCATAGGTGAACAGTCGCTCGGTCTTCTCGGTGATGGTGGTCTTTATCTCGTGCAGAATCTCGCTGCCCACGGTGGCTCCGTTGATGCGCTGCAGTATGGCCAGGGCCTTGTCGTCGCGCCCGGCCATGACAAGGTAGCGCGGAGTCTCCGGCACGAGGCATATCAACAGCGTGAACAGCCCTGCCGGCACGGCCTCGCTGCCAAACATGTAGCGCCATCCCGTAGATATGGTCCATGCGGCCTCGTCGGCGTTGAGCACCTTCATGGCCTCAATCACCGGGTTGGCGTTCTCGCCGAGGATGATGAAATTGACGAAGTAGACCACGAGCTGGCCGAAGATGATGGCAAACTGGTTCCACGAGACGAGCGTTCCGCGTATGTTCGACGGCGCCACCTCGGCAATGTACATGGGGCAGATGGCCGAGGCAAGACCCACGCCCACGCCTCCGATGATGCGGTAGATGTTGAACGCCACGAGCAGCTCGAAGTTTGGCACGCCATGCTCGAATATCAGGAACTCGGGCTCCATCGACCCCAAGGCCGATATGAAAAACATCACGCCTGCAAAGAACAGCGACTTCTTTCGGCCCCAGTTTGAAGCCAGGTAGCCCGAGATGGCGCTGCCGATGATGCATCCCACCAGGGCGCTGGCGCAAGTGAATCCGTGCCACGCGTCGGTGTATGTAAAGTCGTCGGCTCCGAGGAAGAACGCCTGCAGGCCCTTCTCCGCCCCCGATATTACGGCGGTATCGTAGCCGAACAGCAAGCCGCCGAGCACGGCGACCAGCACGATTGAAATGAGGTAGCCCATGCTACCCTTCTCTTTTTGTTCCATTATCTTATTGTTATTTTAGGTTTTCAATTGTCGTATGCCTGCCGGCCGGGCCCCGACGGATGCCCTGGGCCTGTGGCCGGCTATATAATAATACGTATAAACGGCCATATCCCCCCGAAGAAAGTTGGCCGGCCGGGGGCAGCGCAGCCTGCGGTGGCCGGCGGGGTTTATTCATAACATTGTAACACGGAATGCAACCGGCACGTCGGGCTAATTGATTACTTTTGCACGGTTTTAACAAACAGTCGACATGATGAATACCACTGCAAACATTAAATCAGCCATGATGGCCTGTGCCGCCGGCATGATGCTCGCGCTTACGGCCACGGCCCAAACGCGCGCCGAGCGCGAAATAGAAGCCAACCCGCGCCTGGCCGCCGGCAAGTATATGGCGTATGAGGCCCCGCAGGGGCGCCCCACGCCGCCACCCGAGGGCTACAGCCCCTGCTACATAAGCACCTACGCCCGCCACGGCTCGCGCTACCTGACCGGCGAAGACAAGTATGAGCCGGCGCTCACGGCGCTGGCCGAGGCCGACCGCCGCGGCGCGCTGACGCCCAAGGGCAAGCGGGCGCTGGCCGTGGTCGAGGCCCTGGCCGAAGAATGCGGCGACCGCTACGGCGAACTGACGCCCAAGGGGGCCGCCCAGCACCGCGCCCTGACCGACCGCATGTTTGCAAACTATCCGGAGATATTTGCCGACGGCACCCATGTCGACGCACGCTCTACATACAAGACGCGCGCCTTCCTGTCGATGGCTGCGGCATGCATCGAACTGAAAGGGCTCAACCCGCGCCTCAACATAACCACCGACGCCAGCGAGCACGACGCTTACTACCTGAAATACAAGAACCCCGTCTACTCAGACAGTTGCCAGCAAAACGCCGACTCGGCCTTCGCCGCCGCGCGCGAGCGGTTTGTCAGGCCCGACAGGCTGATGCGCAGTCTGTTTGCCGACGACTACCTGGCCGAGATCGACGACCCGCAGCAACTGATGGTCGACCTCTTCGAGTATCACGGCATAAGCCAGAGCTCATACGCCCAGCCCGACCTCGGCTTCCTGTTCACCACCGAAGAGCTGTTCGACCTGTGGCAACTCAACAACTTCGAGTGGTACTACGAGCAAGGCCCGTCGCCACTGAGCGGAGGCCACATGCCCCGACTGGCCCGCAACCTGCTGCGCAACATCGTTGAGACGGCCGACACCTGCCTGGCCTCGGGGCGCCCGGCGGCCACGCTGCGCTTCGGCCACGACACCAACCTGGCGCCTCTCGTGGCACTGATGCAGATGGAAACGTTCGACCGGCCCACCGCCGACTGGGACTCGATAGCCGAGTATTACCAAACCTACCGCATCATACCCATGTGCGGCAACGTGCAGCTGGTGTTCTTCCGCAAGGCGGGCAGCGCCGACATACTGGTAAAGCCGCTGCTCAACGAGCGCGAAGTACGCCTGGCCAACGCCACTACCGACGTGTGGCCCTTCTACCACTGGGCCGACCTGCGCCGGATATGGATGCATACGGTAGAGAGCATCACGCTGCCCAAGAAGCCGGAAGGCATGAAGACCGACTGACGCCGACGGCCCAACGGACGAGCCCCGGCCGGGCCGACATGGGCGGGCACAGGGCCACGCGCGGCGGCTGCGGCGGCAGGCCGGGCACACGGCGACCAACCGTCTGACTGTCAAGGCGTTGCAACAAGGCCTGTTTTACAGCGCGATATGGGCCGTTTGACAATGCCAAACGGCCCATATCGCAAGCCCAAACGGCCCATACTGCAATAGCATGCTGCCCTCACGGGCAACCGGCGGACGGCAGGCGCCATGGCTGCACCGCCTGCGTTTGCACTCGATGGCAACAAAAACCCGTGCCGGTCGTCACACTGCCGGTGGCATGCTTTTGTGGTTTTTCACAGCCTTCAAAGGGCTTTCGTACCATTGTCAGCATCTTTCCGTCCGCATTTCCTAAGCCTAAACCGCCGCGCCTTAGGCTAAGCGGACTGACTATCTGAACGGCAACAGCACCGAACCACGCCGGGCCCCGATGACCGACACGTGCAAAACTACCGCCACCGCCATCCACTACTTGCAAGCCAACTGGCCCACCGCGCCCTTGCCACACCGGCGGCAACCCACGAGATTGGCATATATTTCAATGAATATTGATTGCCGCCCCAACCTAAAGCACAGCATACTGCACCGATGCAGGGCAGAAAGCAATGTGCCGGAAAGGGCATGGAACAGTTTGCGAAGCACTGCCCCGAAGCGCGCCCACCACCGCAACACGACGACAGAATCCCACAGCCAAACCGCAACCAGACAGGCCCGGAAACAAAAAACAAATCATAAAAAAAGCAAATACGCATGTATTTATCCATAAAATGTGTATATTTGCATCGGTCATAATAATGTATTTACACATACGTCCAATGCCTATACGACTAAAAAATGCAAAAATCCATGGTGCCACACCTTAAGTATTGATGCCGTCGGCCGGTAGGATGTGGCAAACGCAACCATGCGTTCAGCGCCCGGGCCAAACGACACCGCGGCCCATGGCGCCGCGGCCCGACAACAGAAAGGCATCATGCCATCATGCCTGACATCTAACCTCTGCTATCAAACTAATGCAAAAGCAGTAACCGGCCCATCCGGGCCGCGGCCGACGGCCACCGTGCCACATGCCGGCCGCACACTGTTGCCGGACTGGCCGGGTCTGGCCGGAGCCACTGCAACGGCGGCTACACCACACTCTATTCGAGTGGTTGGCATGCCAGGCAAACCGTAGGCCATGGCGAGGAGTAGTGATATTGCTTGCCATGGCCGTTTTGCGGCCATGGCGCCCCCTGCCTACCTACGGCAAACATTAACCATACATATAAACAAAAGGAACAATGACGAAAACCAATCTCACGCTGATTTCATTGCTGATGGCATTGTCACAGGCTGCAAATGCCCAATGCACAGCCAAATCCACCACCACCAGTTGCCCCCAGGCCGGGCATTGCGCGCAGACAGCAGCTGCTGCCACAGACAGCACAAACAACGCAACGGCAACGGGAAAAGGCCGCGACAAGGGTGTTTTTGTATGCTACATAGATGAAATGCCGCAGTTTCCGGGCGGAGAAAAGGCCCTGATGAAATACCTGAGCAACAACGTCAGATACCCCAAGGGCGCCATAAAATCGGGCGCACAAGGCCGGGTAGTATTGCAGTTAGTGGTAGATGAAGACGGTAGGGTGACTGATGTAAAGACCGTAAGGTCCGTACATCCGCTGCTCGACGCCGAGGCCGAGAGGGTGGCCAGGGGCATGCCCGACTGGAAGCCGGGCCGGAGGGAAGGCAAGAACATGAGCGTGAAATACACCTTGCCCATAAGTTTCAAAATGCCAACGGGCACCATAGTCGACCCGAAAGCCTATCAGGAATGGCAGAGATACCTGAAAGCACAACGAGACAGCACAGGCATGAAACGGCCAAACAAGGAGAAAAGCAGCAAAAAAACGGGCAAACAGGAAGCAAAACAGAAATAAATTGCTAACTTTGTGGCATTAACTTATATACCAACTGTATTTGAATATGAACAAGAAACTGCTAACTTGTGCACTCGCACTCTCCGCAGCCATGGCCTCATTCGCGCAAACCCACGTGATGGACGTGAACACGAAGAAGGCGAGAGCCACAGTCCAGAACACCATGTACGGCCTGTTTTTCGAAGACATCAACTATGCCGCTGACGGCGGTCTGTACGGCGAGCTGGTGAAAAACCGCTCTTTCGAGTTTCCGCAGAGCTTCATGGGCTGGCAGACATTCGGCAACGTGACGCTCAAAAACGACGGCCCGTTTGAGCGATGCCCGCACTATGTGGAGCTGGGCTACGCCGGACACTCCGAACGCCGCACGGGCCTGGTGAACGAAGGCTACTTCGGCATCGGCGTGATTAAGGGCGAAGAATACCGCTTCACGGTCTGGGCCAAGGCGCCCAAGGGCACGGCACGCATACGCGTACAGCTAATAGACGCCAACACCATGGGCGAACGCCAGGACTTCGCCACGGCAAAACTCGACGTCAACGGCACGGAATGGAAGAAGTATGAGGTGCGCATCAAGTCGCCGCGAACCGACAACAAGGCTTCGCTGCGCATCTTCCTCGACGGCAAGAACCCCGTGGCCCTCGAGCACATCAGCCTCTTCCCCGTCAACACATTCAAGAACCGGGAGAACGGCATGCGCCGCGACATAGCCCAGGCGCTGGCCGACATGCACCCGGGCGTGCTCCGATTCCCCGGCGGATGCATCGTCGAGGGCGAGTGCCTCGACAACCGCTACCAGTGGAAGAACACCATCGGCCCGGTGGAAAACCGCCCGCTGAACCGCAACCGCTGGGAGTTCACCTTCGAACACCGCTACTATCCCGACTATTTCCAGAGCTACGGACTGGGCTTCTTCGAGTTTTTCCAACTCTCGGAAGACATCGGCGCCGAGCCGCTGCCGGTGCTCAACGTGGGCATGGCCTGCCAGTACCAGAACCGGAACAACGAGAAAGCACATGTGCCCGTGGACGAACTCGACCCTTATATACAAGACTGTCTCGACCTGATTGAGTTTGCCAACGGCGACACTACTACCACATGGGGAAAGAAGCGCGCCGAGATGGGCCACCCGGCACCGTTCAACCTCAAGTTCATTGCAGTGGGCAACGAGCAGTGGGGCGACTTCTACTTCGTCAGGATGCAGAAGTTTGTCGACGCCATACGCGCCAAGTATCCCAAGATTCAGATAATAGGCACGAGCGGACCCGACTCCGAAGGCAAGAACTTCGACCTCGGATGGGAGGCCATGAAGCGCCAGAAGGTAGACCTGGTAGACGAGCATTTCTACCGCCCCGAGTCGTGGTTCCTCACCAGCGGGCTGCGTTACGAGAAATACGACCGCAAGGGCCCGAAGGTGTTTGCTGGCGAATATGCCTGCCACGGCAAGGGAAAGAAGTGGAACCACTACGAGACTTCGCTCTACGAAGCGGCCTTCATGACCGACCTTGAGCGCAATGCCGACATAGTGCACATGGCCACCTACGCCCCGATGCTGGCCCACGTGGAAGGCTGGCAGTGGCGTCCCGACCTGATATGGTATGACAACGTGCGCCTGTTCAAGTCTGTAAGCTACTACGTACAGCAGATGTATGCCATGAACAAAGGCACCAACGTGCTCACCATGACCATGGACGGGCAGCCCATAGCAGGCCAGGAGGGACAGGACGGACTGTTTGCCAGCTCTGTCATCGACAAGCCGTCGGGCACCGTTATCGTGAAAGTCATCAACACAAGCAAGCAGAAGCAGCCCGTGAGCATCAACCTATCGGGGATTAAGGGCGAGCGCAAGGCTGAGACGATAACGCTGACCTGCACCGACATGATGGCCGAGAACACTCTCGACGAGCCAGAGAAGATTGTCCCGCAGGGGGGCTCTCTCAACTGCGAGGCAGGCAAGAAGAACACCGTAATCAACGACGAGATAGCACCGATGACATTCCGCATCTACAAGGTAAAGAAGTAAACGTGGACTGAAACAGCGAAAGCCGCGGCCTCCCGACAACGGGACGTCGCGGCTTTCGCCGTTTTCAGGCCGCATTGGGCGGCGTCAGCCCTGGCCCTGTCCGGCCTCGGGCCATGTGCGCACAATGCGCCTCAGGTGCCTGGCACGCCCCGAGACAATGAGCGGCACGCGCTCAACCACCACCACAGACGTGTCGAGCCCGAGTGCCTTGGGCTCGTCGATGCCTATCTTCCGGATAATGGCGTAAAGGCTCATGAGCATGTTCTGGCGGCGGTTTGACGAGTCTTCGGGGTAGTAAATGTGGTGGATGATGATGAAACGGAAGTCGCCCGGTATGCCGTTCTTGCGGAGCGAGGGGTAAGTGCTGGTCAGTTCAAGCTCGCGCGAGCTCACCAGGTCTTCCACAATCTGCCTCAGGTAAAGGCTTACACGGGGCTCAATCCTGAACCCTATGCGCAGGTTGACGCTGAAAAGCGTGCCCGGCACGAGCTGCCTGACGGTGTACTCAAGGGTCTCCGGCTCGTCCACGAAGTCGAGATGCAGCAGCCAGTAGTGGTCGGCCCGCTTGGGTTGCTTGTTTATTATCGAGTATAGCAGCTTGTCGTCTACCTCGTCCTCGCCCGGCGCATGGTTCACGTAGACAAGGTTCGAGGCATACTTGGGTATGCTGTCGTCTGCCTTTATGGCCGAGATGATGCCGTAGTAGTCTGACATTTTCTTCAAGTGCATGTACCTCCGGCGTATGTTCCGCGCCCCGACCCACACAAACATGACGAAACAAAGCAGCCCTCCGATGAGCAGGGTGAACCATCCGCCGGCCGCAAACTTAGAGAGGTTGGCTGCCAGGAACAGCCCCTCTACAGCTGCATAGAAGCCGAGGAAGAGCCCGGACACAAGGCGTGAAGCCCCCATCATGCGCATATAAAACGCCAAGAGCAGCGTAGTCATCAGCATGGTCACCGTGATGGCAAGCCCGTAGGCGGCCTCCATGCGCGCCGAATCTCTGAAAACGACCACCGTAAGCACCACCGACACAAACATGACGTTGTTTACCAGCGGTATGTAAAGCTGCCCCTTGACGCTTGTGGGGTGCTTTATCCTCATGCGGGGCCAGAAGTGCAGGTTCATGGCCTCGCTCAGAATAGAGAACGAACCGCTTATGAGCGCCTGGCTGGCCACTATTGCCGCGCCTGTGGCCATGGCCACCCCGAAAGGCAGCATGGCCTGCGGCATGATGGCGTAGAACGGGTTTACGGCCCCGGCGGCCTCGGCCGTATGTGACAACACCCACGCCCCCTGCCCCAGATAGTTGAGTATGAGCATGGCCTTGACAAACATCCAGCTCACCGTTATGTTGCGTCTGCCACAGTGGCCGAGGTCGGAGTAGAGCGCCTCGGCACCCGTTGTACACAGGAAAACGGCGCCGAGTATGAGAAACCAACCGGGCGAACGCACCAAGAGCATTACCGCATAGTGGGGGCTGAACGCCTTGAGCACGGCCGGACAACCCGCAAGCCACACCACGCCGAGCACACCGAGCATAATGAACCACACAAGCATGAACGCCCCGAACGAGCGCCCCACGCTCTGCGTACCGAAGCGCTGGACGAAGAACACCACCGTGATGACAGCCAGGGCCACGGGCAACACCGGCAGGTCGGGGCTGATGCCGCGCAAGCCTTCTATGGCCGTGGTGACGGTGATGGCCGGAGTTATCACCCCGTCGGCAAGCAAAGTGCTCGCCCCGATGATGGCTATGGCATATATCCAACGCCGCCGGTGGCGCCTCAACAGAGCATAGAGAGCCAATATTCCGCCCTCTCCGCGATTGTCGGCCCGCAGCGCCAAGAGCACGTACTTTACGGTGGTCTGCAGCGTGAGCGTCCATATTATGCACGACAACGCCCCGAGCACATAGTCGTCGGTGAGCGTCTCGCCAGTGTGGGTGATGGCTTTCATCACGTAGAGCGGCGACGTTCCGATGTCGCCAAACACGATGCCGAGCGTCATGAGCAGCCCCGCCAGCCCTGCGTGGCCTGTAGCTGAGGCCGCATTTTCTTGAGATAGCTGTGTCATTTCATTGCTTTTTAATAACTATAATAATCGTATGAGTCGTGCAAAATTAAGACATATATCCGTAAAAACATTCGTTTTAGAATATTTTTGCGCGTGTTTCGGTTGTGCAACGGCTTCTGTCGGTCATGCACAGCCATCCCCACAACATGTCCGCCAAGCCTCCTTGCGCCAGTGATCGCAACCCCACGGCCAACCACGGCCATCGCCCCCGGCTGGCGCCCGAGGTTTTCTTAAATTATCTTTCCGCCCCCGCCGTTACGTTTTTTTTTCGTAAATTTGCAGCGAATTGTATATTTACGCCAAATGACAGTTGCAGAATTATTAAGCAAAGAAACAGACAAGAAGCACTTCTCCTACGAAGTCCTGCCCCCATTGAAGGGCACAGGGACTGACAAGCTCTTTGCCACCATAGGCAAGCTGAAGGAGTTTTGCCCGCTGTTCATCAACATAACAACCCACCATAGCGAGTTTGTTTACAAGCAACTCGACAACGGACTGCTCGAAAGGCGCCGCATACGCCGGCGCCCGGGCACCATAGCCATTGCGGCGGCAATACAGCAGAAGTTTGGCATACCGGTGATGCCACACATCATCTGCAGCGGCGCAACGGTGGAAGACATTGAGTATGAGCTGCTCGACCTGCAGTTTCTGGGCATCACTAGCCTGCTTCTGCTGCGCGGAGACAAGGCAAAGGAAGACCGGTTTTTCACCCCGACGCCCGGCGGCCACGAGCACACCACCGACCTGATACGCCAGGTCACTCAGTTCAACAAAGGCTTCTTTGCCGACGGCGAGCCCATAAAAGTGCCCGGTGAGACGTTCGACTTCGGCGTGGCATGCTACCCCGAGAAACACGACGAGGCGCCAAACATGGAGATGGACATGGGTTTTCTCAAGATGAAACAGGACATGGGGGCGCAGTATGCGGTAACGCAGCTGTTCTACGACAACAAGAAATACTTCGACTTCGTGGCAAAGGCACGCGCCATGGGCATAACAATACCTATCATTCCGGGCCTGAAGCCACTGGCAAAACTGAGCCAGCTGGGCGTGGTGCCGAAGACTTTCCACTGCGACATACCCCAGGAGCTGGCCTCGGAGGCCATAAAGTGCAAGACCGACGAAGAGGCGCGGCAGCTTGGCATAGAGTGGACCGTGGCGCAATGCCGCGAACTTTACGCCCACGGAGTGAACAACATACACTTCTACACGGTGTCGGCCGTCGACTCGGTGGCCGAGATAGCACAAAGACTGCTTAGAAGTTGAAAGATGAAGGATTGATAACTAAGAATTGAAAGTCAAGGATCAAAGGGGCGGAAAACTAAGGAATTAGTATCAAGGATTAAGGGGTAAGGGAACAATATCAAAGAGACAAGACAAGGGGGCGGCCGCCACATGGCCGCCATAGCCGCCGGCAAAGACTTCCTCCAGGCAACCATGGGCCCCGAAGGCCGGTCACGCCAAGTGGCGGAAGGCGGTGGAAACAGGAGCTAAGTGTAAAACGTTAAAAGGCAAAGACGGCCGTACACGCATGGCAGGCGCCACGAAGCGCACGCCGAGATGCGGTAGGCAAACAAACCACAAGGTATGAGATTCAGCGAGGTGATAGGCCAGGAAGAGGCCAAGAAGAGACTTAAGGGCATGGTGGCCGACGACCGTCTGCCCCACGCAATGATGCTCTGCGGCCCCGAGGGCAGCGGAAAGATGGCGCTGGCACTGGCTTTCGCCTCTTACCTGCTGTGCGAACGGCGCAGCGACGCCGACGACTCGTGCGGCCAATGCAGGCAATGCGCCATGCTCAGGAAATGGGCACACCCCGACCTCCACTTCACTTTCCCAACCATAAAGCTGCCTTCGATGAGCCCCGAACACAAGCCCGTGAGCGACGACTTCGCAGCCCAGTGGCGACAACTGCTGGCCTCGGGCCCGTATTTCTCGCTGAACCAATGGATGGAAGCCATCGGCGCCGAAAACCAGCAGGCCATAATCACGGCCGGCGAGAGCGACGAACTGTCGCGCAAGCTGAGCATAAAGTCGAGCCAGGGCGGCTACAAGGTGTCGCTGATATGGCTGCCGGAGCGAATGAACGCGGAATGCGCCAACAAGCTCCTGAAGCTCATCGAAGAGCCACCAAGCCAAACTGTGTTCATCATGGTGTGCGAAGAGCCCGACAAGCTGCTCGACACCATACGCAGCCGAACGCAGCGCATAGACATCAAACGCATTGACGAGGCGAGCATCAGGCAGGCGCTCATGGAGCGCCGCGGGCTCGACGCCGACACTGCCACACGCATCACGCGCATTGCCAACGGCAGCTGGCTAAAGGCTGTAGGCGCCCTCGATGCCGACAACGAGAACGAACAGTTTCTCATGATGTTCCAAAAGCTGATGCGACTGGCCTACTCGCGCAAGGTCAAGGAGCTCAAGCAGTGGAGCGAGGCCATGCAGACAATGGGAAGGGAGAAGCAGAAACGGTTTCTTGCATACTTCCTCAGGCTGGTGCGCGAGAACTTCGCATACAACTTCATGCAGCCGGAACTGAACTACATGACGCAGCAGGAAGAAGACTTCGCGCGCAATTTCGCACGCTTTGTCAACGAGAAAAACGTGCTGCAGATGAACGAGCTGGGCAACCGCGCCATACGCGACATAAGCCAAAACGCCAACGCCAAGATTGTATTCTTCGACATGGCGATGCAAATGATAGTGCTGCTGCTGGCCAAGTGACGCCCGCACAACGGCACAACGGCAGCAGAGACGAAATAACGAAACCATCAAATCACAATATATGGACTATAGCAACAAAGAATTCGAAATATGCCACGACTGCGACAGGGGGCTCTGCAAAAGGGCCGTCGGCAGGCAGGACAGGCAACTGAACACTTACGACTGGCTGGCCGACATACCCGGCAACGCCATGAGCACCGACCTTGTGGAGGTGCAGTTTAAGCACACCCGCAAGGGATACTACCACAATGTGAACAACCTCGAGCTGAAAAAAGGCGACATCGTGGCTGTGGAAGCCAGCCCGGGCCACGACATCGGGGTGGTGACGCTCACGGGAAGGCTGGTAAAGATGCAGCTCAAAAAAGCCAACATCAAGTCGCCCGACGACATCAAGCGCATATACAGGATTGCCAGGCCGGTAGACATGGATAAATTCCACGAGGCAAAGTCGCGCGAGCACGCCACCATGATAGAGAGCCGAGAGATAGCCAAGAGGCTCGGGCTGCAGATGAAGATAGGCGACGTTGAGTACCAAGGCGACTGCAACAAGGCCATCTTCTACTACATTGCCGACGAGCGCGTAGACTTCAGGCAACTCATCAAGGTGCTGGCCGAGACGTTTCACGTGCGCATTGAGATGAAGCAGATAGGCGCAAGGCAGGAAGCCGGGCGCATAGGTGGCACCGGGCCGTGCGGCCGCGAGCTGTGCTGCGCCACATGGATGAAGAACTTCGTGAGCGTGAGCACCAACTCGGCACGCTTCCAGGACATCTCGCTCAACCCGCAAAAGCTGGCCGGCATGTGCGCAAAACTGAAGTGCTGCCTCAACTACGAGGTAGACAACTACGTGGAAGCGGGCCGCAAACTGCCAAGCAAGGAGGTGATGCTGCAGACGCAAGACGCCGACTACTACTTCTTCAAGGCCGACATACTGACCGGAATGGTTACATATTCGACAGACAAGAACATTGCATCGAACCTCGAGACCATCACTGCCGACAGGGCCAAGGCCATAATAGAGATGAACCGCAACGGCGAAAAACCGCTCTCGCTGCAGGAAGACGGAAAGATAAAGGAGACAAGGAAGACCGTAGACCTGCTGGCCAACGAGAACATAACGCGCTTCGACAAGAACAAGAAGAAGCGCAAGCAAGGCAACAAGGGCGCACAGAAGGCCGCTGCAAACGGCGAAAGGCAGCAGGCGCAGGGACCGGCCGCACGCAAGGCCGACAACCGCAAGGACTCGCAAAAGCAACCGCGCAACGAACGGCAACAGCCCAAAGCCGAGCGGCAGCAAGACAGGCAACAACAGCAACCGCGCAACACGCAAGACAAGGAAGGGCAGCAAAAGGGTGCCGGAAGGCGCCAGCCCAACAGGCAACAGCGCGGCCAGCAACCTTCTAATGGCCAGCAGCAGGATGCCAAGGAATAGCGTTTGCAAGGCACTAGCCGCCATGGCTGCCGCGCTTGCCGCCCTGTCGGCCTGCGACGAAAACACGGTTTACAACAGCTACAGGCCTGTAGGCGTGTGGGAACGCACCGACACGGTGAAATTCGCGGTGCCACAGGCCAAGGCCGAAGGCACCTACACAACCGAAGTGGGACTGCGAATAAACGCGCGATACCCGTTTACGGGCATTTGCATCATTGTCGACAGGCGCATCATGCCCGGCGACATAAGGCACAGCGACACGCTGAACTGCAAGCTGATAGACAAACGAGGCAATGCCCTCGGCCACGGGCTCAGCAACTACCAATACCTGTTTGCCACATCACAGTGCAGGCTGAAAAAGGGCGACTCGCTATTCGTCAATGTGAGGCATCACATGAAACGCGAGACTCTGCCGGGCCTGGAAGACATCGGCATCAAGGTGACAAGGCGGTGAGACGGGCCATGGCTGCCCCCTGCAGCGCCGACAACAAAAAGCAATGGCAAAGGAAACGGCCCATGGCCGGCTTCCTTTGCCATTGTCATTTTTACATCAACAAATCATTACAAGCCACCCGCCGTATGCACACCGGCACCGTAGCGCAAGCCCGGACGGGCCGGAATGCAGTGCAATACAGGCCGTTCGGCCGGCCCAAACGGGCCATACGGCAACGCAAAACAGGCCCTTGCGCAACCCTCTGTCGGCGAGGGCGTTGCGCAAGGCATGGCCGGCAGTAAACCATTTTTACAACCACCGCCCTCAGCCGGCAATGGCGCAGGCTACGTTCGCACAAGGTTTCGCCCTGCGTCGATGCGCAGAAAGATGAAGAGCAAGAAGGTGAATCCCCACAGCGACGACCCCCCGTAGCTGAAAAACGGCAGCGGTATGCCAATGACAGGAGTAAGGCCGAGCACCATGCCTACGTTGATGAACACGTGGAAAAGAAATATTGACAGCACCGCATAGCCGTAAATGCGCCCGAAACGGAACGGCTGGCGCTCGGCAAGGTGGATGAGCCGCAATATGAGGGCAAGGAAAAGTATCAGCACTCCGGCCGACCCGAGAAAGCCCTCTTCCTCGCCCACGGTGCAGAAAATGAAGTCGGTGTCTTGCTCCGGCACGAATTTCAGCTTTGTCTGCGTGCCGTTGAGGAAGCCCTTGCCTTCGAGGCCGCCCGACCCGATGGCTATCTCGCTCTGGTGGACATTGTAGCCTGCCCCCGACAAATCTTCGTCGAGGCCGAGCAACACGTTGATGCGCACGCGCTGGTGGGGCTCGAGCACATTGTTGAGCACATAGTCGGCAGAATAGAAAAAGGCCATCGAGCCTATGGCAAACGCCGTGATGAGCCAGAAGTTGCGCATGCGGGTGCCGAGCGCCACCACCACAAGCCAGCCCACCATGAGCACCGACACGCCCAGCTGAACCCACACAACGTCGAACGGTATGACGAAGACCGAGAACAGCAGGGCCACCAGCGTGATGCCAACGCTATAGGCCAGCATGGCCCAGGCCATGCCGCGCAATGGTGTGTAGGCACGCACCATTCCCGCGGTGAATATGTGGACGAGCAGCAACACCACAAACTTGCCCACCGACGTGGGCGTGTCGAGCAGCAGAACCTGCTCAAACCGTATGCCCACAACAAAATAAACCACTGCGGCCACGCCCGTGAACAGCACGCAACCGGGCATGCCCTCGCGATAGAACACGAGGAAAAAAGCCAGGTAAACGAGCGCCGAGCCCGTCTCGCGCTGCAAGATGATGAAGAGCATGGGGGTAAGTATGATGGCCAGGGTGGCCACGAAATGCTTCCAACGGTGTATGTTGTAGCCGTAGGTGCTCATGAACTTGGCCAGAGCCAGGGCTGTGGCAAACTTGGCAAACTCGGCGGGCTGCAACCGCAGCGGGCCGAGCACAAGCCACGAACGCGACCCCTTTATCTGGTGGGGATTGAATATGGTGGCGAAAAGGAGCAGCAAGAGGGCCCCGAAGATGACGTAGGCAAAGGTGTCGTAAAACCTGTCGTCGAGCATCAGCAGCACAAAGCCGAGGCACACCGACGTGCCTATCCACACTATCTGCATGCCCGACCGCGTGTCGAGGCTGAATATGTCGGTGTCGCCATACGTATAGCTCGCGCCGCAAACGCTGAGCCACCCGAAAGTGAGCAGCGCGAGGTATATGCCTATTGTCCACCAGTCGAGCGAGCGCAAAACGCCCGGTTGCTTATCTGTTCCTTGAGTCATACGCTATACGTCTGTGCTGAAATTCATCAGCTTTCTTTTCCGATTCGGGCGAAAGGTGCCCGTTGATGTACTTCTCCATCATGAGCGAGCCAATGGGAACGCCGTAGTCGGCGCCCCAACCGCCGTTCTCAACATAAACGGCAATGGCTATCTTGGGATTGTCCATGGGGGCGAAGCCCATGAACACCGAGTGGTCGTGGCCGCGGTTCTGGGCCGTTCCAGTCTTTCCGCATGCCTCGTATTCGGGCCGGTTGGCAGCCCGGCATGTGCCGCGAATCACCGAACTGCGCATGCCCTGCACCACCGTCTCGTATGCCGAGCGGCTGGCCATGGAGTAATGGCGGCGGGTGAAGGCGGTGTCGAGCGGCTCGCCCTGCACCTTGCGCACAACGTGGGGCACGTAATAATAACCTCGGTTGGCAATGGTGGCACCCAGGTTGGCTATCTGCAGCGGCGTGAGCGTCACCTCGCCCTGCCCTATCGATATGCTTATCACGGTGAGCCCATTCCACGAACCGTTGTATGCCTTGTCGTAAAACTCGGCATTCGGTATAAGCCCGCGCTTCTCGCCGGGCAGGTCGATGCCCAGCCTGTAGCCGAATCCCATGCTCACCATGTAGTCGCGCCACGTGTTCATGGCCTCCTGCACGTCGTGATACTTGCTCCGATTGCCTATCATGTAGTACAGCCCCCAGCAGAAATAGGCGTTGCACGAGGTGCTGATGGCATCTACAAGGGCCAGCGGCGACTTGTGGCCGTGGCAGCCCACGTGCAGCCCGCGGTAGTAGAAGCCGTGGTGGCAGGGGAACATCGTACCCGGAGAGATGATGCCCTCGCTCAGGAAAGTGAGGGCCTGGGTGGTCTTGAACGTCGACCCCGGCGGATAAAGGCCCATGATGCTGCGGTTTAGCAGCGGCTTCCATGGGTTGACGGCCAGCCTCGAGTGATTCTTGCTGCGGTTGCGCCCCGACATCACCCGCGGGTCGTAAGTAGGCGAGGACACCATGCACAGCACTTCGCCCGTCGACGGTTCGATGGCCACTATGCTGCCTATCTTGCCCTCAAGCAGGTGCTCGCCCAAAGCCTGGAGCTCGAGGTCGATGCTCAGGGTGAGGTTCTTGCCCGGCACGGGAGAGCGGTCGAAGCGCCCGTTCTGATAGCGCCCCTGTATCTGTCCGTGGGCGTCGCGCAGCAGAATCTGCACGCCCTTCTCTCCGCGAAGCTGCTTCTCATACCTGCGCTCTACGCCGAGCTTGCCTATGTAGTCGCCCGGCTGGTAGTAGTCGTCGTTCTCTATGTCCGACGGCGACACCTCGGCCACGTCGCCGATGACGTGGGCCGCATACGGATACTCATACTGGCGGACACTGCGTTTCTGTATGTAAAAGCCCGGAAACCTGAATATCTTCTCCCTGAACTGGCTGAACTCCTTGTCGGGTATCTGCCCCATGAAGAGCTGTTGGGTGAAACGCGAGTAGCCGGGATTCTTCGACCTGTCCTTGATGGCGTCCATGCGGGCCACAAACTCTTCCTTGGTCATTCCCACCGTGCGGCAAAACTCCATGGTGTCGAGCCGCCCCCGGGCCTCGTTCATCACCACAAGTATGTCGTAGGCCGGCTGGTTGTAAACCATCAGGCGGCCCTTGCGGTCGGTTATTATGCCCCGCGACGGATAGTCGATGCGCTTGAGGAATGCGTTTGAATCGGCATTCTTCTTGTAGTCATCGCTCATTATCTGCAGCGTGAAGAGGCGTATGATGTAGACGACAACGATAAATGTCGCCACGCCGCCGATGACGTATCGCCTGTTGCTGAGCTCGTAGTCTTTCACCGCTTCCTAACGCTCTCTAATGTCAACACAAGCAAAACGGTAAGCAGAGTGCTGCCCCCAACACACTCGAGCCACCAAAGCCAGTGGAAGAAACTGAACATCTCGAGCGCGAAAAAGACAACACAATAAAGCAGTACGAGCACAAACACGTAGAACGAATACTTCATCAGTCCAAGCGACTGCACCGACGGGCGTATGCTCTCGGGCTCGTCGCGCTGCACGAACAGGGCGAAGAAATAAGGCTGGATGGCCCCGATGAGCGTCAGCGAGGCCGAAGCCACACCCGGGGTATTCGAGAATGTGTCGATGGCCAGGCCCAGGGCGAAGCTCCACAGCAACACCGCCCACTTCGGATAGCCCATGGGGAAAGACAGCACCATGTAGACATAAAGCAGAGGGGTGGCAAAGCCAAACAGGTGGATGTGGTTCAACACCAGTGCCTGGGCCACGCAAAAGACGCACAAAAGCAGCAATCGCCTCAGTATATCTATAGCCATTTTACATTTGACATTAGGGAAACAAACTAATCATCGGCACCTATGCGCAGTGAGTCGCGTGCCGCGTCGAGCAGCTTGACGCGCTCGGCCACGGTGCTGTCGGTAATGACCAGCACGTCGCGCAGGTTGCTGAAGTCGGTTGTAAGCTGCACCTTGAGCCTGTATGAAAGGCCGTCGCGCGAGTTGTACACCTGCAGTATCTTGCCCACGAGCACGCCGGGAGGGAATATCGACGAGTATCCGCTCGTCTCGACCCAGTCGCCACGGCGGAAGCGGGCGTGCCTGGGAATGTCTTCAACGTAAGCCACAGTAGGGTCGCCGCCATACCACGCCAGGTAGCCCACGTAGCCGCGGCGGCGTATGGTGCAGCTTATGCGCGACTTGAGGTTGAGCACCGGCATGACCACAGAGTAATGGTCGGCCACGAGGTAGACTATGCCCACTACGCCGTTGCCGCAGGCCACGCCCATGTCGGGCTTCACTCCGTCGAGCCGCCCGCGGTTGATGGTCATGAGGTTGTAGGGCTTGTCGAGCGAATTGTCGACCACCTTGGCCGGCAACAGCTGATACTGCGACAGCAACTGGCGCTCGCTGCGCTCGAGGAAAGACGTGTCGCGGGTGAGCTCGCCGTACAGCCTCGACAGCTGGTTGACCTGCCGCTCGAGGTAGAAATTGCGCAATGCGAGCTCTTCGTTGACGCGGGTCAGCGAGAAGAACGACTCAACCGCCGAGTTCCACTCATACACCTTGCCTGCCACAGCGTTGGCCGTGGAAAACCATACGCTGCCCTGATAGGTGTTGTAACGGAACAGAAGCACCGCGCTGACCACCTCAAGCAGTACGAAGATTATCCAATGATTGTATTTTGCAAGGAACTCTAAGAGGTTTCGCATAACAGATGTTTTAACCCTGCGCCCCACAACCCACAGCCCACAACCGGCTGCACTGCCGACGCCTTACGGCATGGCAACAGAGCCACGCCGCAAGGCGCCGCCGCTGCCATGGCCGGCACGAGCCGTCCGCGGAGCAGCCGATAATGGATTGACGGTCACGGGTTACGCAATGACCTCATCGCATGAGGAACGAAAAACGGTCCACATTCTTAAGGGCAATGCCCGCGCCCTTGGCCACGCTGTGCAACGGGTCTTCGGCAATATGGAACTTGATGCCTATCTTGTCGGCAAGGCGCTTGTCGAGACCGCGCAGCAATGCGCCGCCGCCGCTGAGGTAAATGCCGTTCTTGACGATGTCGGCATACAGCTCGGGCGGTGTGTTCTCAAGGGCAGAGAGCACCGCATTCTCTATCTTTGCCACGGTCTTGTCGAGGCAGTGGGCTATCTCCTGATAGCACACCGGCACCTCCATGGGCAGGGCCGTGATGCGGTTGGGGCCGTGGACAACGTAATCCTCGGGAGCCTCCTCGCCCAGGTCGGTGAGCGCCGAGCCCACATGAATCTTTATCCGCTCTGCCATGCGCTCGCTGACCTTAACGTTGTGCTGGCGGCTCATGTACTCCTGGATGTCGGCAGTGAGGTCGTCGCCGGCTATGCGTATCGAGTTGTTGCTCACAATGCCGCCGAGCGATATCACTGCAATCTCGGTTGATCCGCCTCCGATGTCGACAATCATGTTGCCTTCGGGCGCCTCTACGTCGATGCCTATGCCTATGGCAGCCGCCATGGGCTCGAAGATGAGGTAGACGTCGCGGCCGTCGGCGTGCTCGGCAGAGTCGCGCACGGCGCGCAGCTCAACCTCGGTTGAGCCCGAGGGCACGCCGATGACCATGCGGAGCGACGGCGAGAAGAGCCGGCTGCCCGTATGAACCATCTTTATAAGTCCGCGCATCATCTGCTCACAAGCCGAGAAGTCGGCTATCACTCCGTCGCGCAACGGGCGGATGGTGCGTATGTTGTCGTGTGTCTTCTCATACATCATCTTGGCTTTCTCGCCCACGGCAATCATCTTGTCCGTGCGGCGGTCGAGCGCAACGACCGACGGTTCGTCGACCACAATCTTGTCGTCGCTGATGATGATAGTGTTAGCTGTGCCCAGGTCCATTGCTATTTCCTGGACGAAAGAAAAGAATCCCATAAACCCTCCTTGATGCTTATATATGATTGATATGCGGGATTAACGTGCGAACCAGTTGTGGATGGCCGTGTCGTAATGGCTGCTTACGCCAAAGGCACGCTCGGCAAACATCTTCCGGTCGGCCAGGTCGGTCTGTGCGCCTTTCTTGTTGAGTATGTCAAGAAGCACGCCATACTCGGCCTTGCTCGGCACGATTACCACGTCGTTGAAATTCTTTGCACCGGCGCGGATGAGCGAGATGCCGCCTATGTCTATCTTCTCTATGATGTCGGCATCGCTTGCACCACTGGCAACGGTGTCCTCAAACGGGTACAGGTCGACGATGACGAGATCTATCTCGGGTATCTCGTATTGGGCCATCTGGGCGCGGTCGCCTTCGTTGTCGCGGCGGGCAAGGATGCCGCCAAACACTTTCGGGTGGAGCGTCTTTACGCGCCCGCCGAGGATTGAGGGGTATGTTGTAACGTCCTCTACCTTCTGGCAATCATAGCCAAGCGACTCAATGAAACTCTGCGTGCCCCCCGTCGAGAGGAATTTAACGCCTTCTGAATTGAGCTTACGCAAAAGCTCGTCAAGCCCATCCTTGTGAAACACCGAAACCAACGCGGTCTTAATCTTTTTTGTATCAGCCATAAATCGAAATATAACGTTATATATAATCAGGCTGCAAAGTTACTAAAAAGGAAGTGACTAAGCAACACTTTTACGGCGAAAAATGTTTTTGGGCGCCAACCTATTGCGCACATGGCTACATTACGCCTGCCCCGGCGCTTCTCATAGCGACAAACAGCATGGCAACGTGGAACAACCGCAAAGCAATGTGGTGGCGCAATGCTCGCGGCGATGCATGGTGAAATGCAAAACGGGCGGCACACAGACTTTTGTCGCGACACGACGTTACAGACTGCAAAACAGCGCGTTTACCAGTGCCATAGGCCCGGGCGGCGATATAGGGCCGCGCATGTGGCCGCACTGTTGCCACTCTGCAAAGAAACGCCGCCACAAGGGCCGCCAACAATTCGGGTAAACACCAACCGGCCCAAACGCTCAGGCCAAGACTTTGCCCAACCGATTTGCGCAAATGCGACAGGCACTAACCGGGGACGACTGGCCTTTGCCCTGGCGGTGCAGGCGGCGCTCGGGCAATTCCAAACGAGTTTGATTGCCGCTCGCTGGCACTGTCTTTGGATAAAACAGGCGGCGCTCGGGCAATTACAAACGAGTTTGATTGCCGCTCGCTGGCACTGTCTTTGGATAAAACAGGCGGCGCTCGGGCAATTACAAACGAGTTTGATTGCCGCTCGCTGGCACTGTTTTTGCAATGGGGATGGCGCATGGCTTCATTTTGTGAAGCCGAAACTATTGGCAAACATACAAGTAAACAAAAGCATGGCATCAAAAGATTATCTGGAAAAAGTGACGATTGGGGAAGTGGAAAAGCCCCACGGCAAGATTGTGTTGCAAGAATATGACGCACGGTGGCAGGATATGTTCGACCGGGAAAAAGCCAAGATTGACCGCGCACTGGCCGGAACACGGCACACGGTGGAACACGTTGGGTCGACCTCGGTGGCGGGCCTTTGCGCCAAACCGATAATAGACATACTGCTCACAGTGAAAGACTCCGGCAACGAAAGTATGTATGTCGGGGCATTGGAGGCCGAAGGGTACAGGCTGAGGGTGAGGGAACCGGAGTGGCACGCCCACCGCATGCTGAAAGGGAAAGGGCCCGAAGTAAACCTTCACGTGTTTTCGGAAGGGTGCGCAGAGGCCAAGAGGATGTTGGACTTCCGCGACCGTCTGAGAACCGACGATGCCGACCGGCAACTGTATGCAGCTACGAAAAGGGCGCTGGCGGGAAAAAACTGGGAGTGCATTCAGGACTATGCCGACGCAAAATCGGCCGTAGTGGCGGAAATACTAAGTCACACCGAACGGTGAACGGGGCGGCCGAAAGGCCCAAGGCTGAGGACAACAAGAAAACACGTACGGGGCGCAGGGCTCCGACCACGGCAACAAACGCGCGGCAGCCACCTGCTGATGGCCGCCGCGCAAACCCACGCCTGCAATACGGCTGGTGGCCTGGCTAACGTTCAGATGCGCACACCGAGGCCAAAGGCCAGCTGGTAGCACTTTGGGGCTGAGGCTGTCTTCAGCAGCGGTGTGAGGGCCGCACGCCCGTAAACCACTACATACCGATAGCCCATGCGCAACTCGAGGTTGAGTCCGAGCGGGTTGATGTTTGTGTCTGAGGTCTCGGTGCGTTTCTCGTCGCCTACGTAATAGCGCGAATGGTCCTTCCATCGCATCTCGACCGAGGGGCCCAGCGCCACGAACAGGTCGTCGCCGCCGGTACGGCTTTGCCACTCTATCATGAGCGGTATGCGCATATAGCCATAGCTGATGTAGCTTTTCCTCACGTCGCCATCGTCGACAAGGCGCATCGATGTGGCTCCGTCGGTAGTAGATAGCACGTAGTTGCCCTGGAAATGATGGTGCACGCGCCCCATCTGGCAGGCCGACGTGAGTGCCAGTCCCGACGTCAGCCGACAAGCCATGGTGGCGCAGGTGATGCCCCACTCCCACGACTTTGAGTCGCGTGTGTGCATGGCTGGATTTCCCCCGGTTGAGAAAGCCGACCGCTGCAGGGTGTTGAAGCCCATGAAAAACAACGGGTAATGCGCTTTGGGGCTACGCTTTTTTCTGCCAACGGTTTGCGGGATGAAAGGCGAAGAGATGTATACCCGCTCTATCTCCTGCCCGTCAACATAAGATGTCTCGTAGGTTCGGGTGAGCCTTGAGTTGTCGGTGGAATAAACGCTCACGCGGGTATGACCGGCCGAGTCGGTCAAGACGATACGCTTGCCGCTGACGGTGAAGGTGGTGTCGACGGGCGAAGCGGCCTTTGCAGTCATGGCTGCAGTGGCGGCAATGGCCATAAGTAACGTTTTCATATCGCTTGTTTTTTTAGTTCATATGGTGTGAATCTATCAATCAATTGTGGGTGCCGCAAGGCAGACTGTTGCCGCGGCATCGGCTTCTGTCTTTATCTAACGACGGCAATTTAGGTCCGGCGCCCTACCGTAACGTTGTTGCCGGGCCCGAGGCCGGGGGTTGGCTGCTGATGGGCGGCAGCCCTTCTGCCGTTGACAGGATGCCGGAGAATGGCGCTCCGGCCCGGAAGCGGACGGCCGTCTACGGCACCGCCGCCACAGCAGGGCCCACGTCGGGGCGTGGCGGCAGCGGTCAGCGGCGCGAGAAACACAGTTTCATAATGTCGTCGGGCGACAGTCGCCCCTCAATGTATATCACTGCGCCATTGCCCTTGCCCGCATCGACAAAGAGCACATAGCGATTGCGTCCTCCCGAGAGCGGGGGCATCATGTAGTAGCCGCTGACCACCTTGCCGCTCTCAACCACCTCGCGTATTTTCGACGCCCGGCGGCGGTCGGCCTCAAGGTAAGGCTCGATGGCTGTGCCCAACCTCTCGTAAGTGAGGCTCTTGTATATGTCGAGGCGATGGCCGCCGAGCTTGGCGTCGTGCATCTCGACCATGGTGCATCCTTTTGCACGGCCAAAACGGCTGAACACTTCGTCAACGGCCAGCCCCCTCTGGGCTGTTGCCGTCGCGACCGACAGCAGCCACGCAACCGCAACAAGAACGCCCAGGCGCAAGGCAACCGTGGCGGCAGACGAGAGCCCGCGGGCACTATGGCTGTTTGTTGTAATCATCATAATGAAAGGTTTTAGCGTTGTTGTTGTTCACCATCCGCCCCCACAGGGGCACAGGGAGCGGCGCGCATCATGTCGATAGCGCCAAATGTGTCGTAATCGTCGGAAGCAACTATCCTCAAGGCCCGCATGGCCTCACGGCGCACCACGTCGGGGTCGGTGACCACCCTGCCGTCGATGACGGCGTAACTCTGCGGGGTGGGCGGCGACGTGAGCACAACCACGGCCACGACAGTGGCTGCAGCCGCAGCAGCAGCGCCCACCCAGGCCGCAAGGCGAAGCCTCGAGTGATGCCGGCGGTGGCCTGTGGCACGTGCGCGCCCGGCCGCCACATAGGCAAACATGGCCCGGCAGGCACGTAGGTCGGCAGGCAGGCTGCCGCCCGCATCGTCAAGCAGCCGGGCGAGCTGTCGCTCTTCGGCAGCGGTGGTGAGCCCATCCATATACTTGTCTGCCAGCTCCCTTATGTATTCTTCGTTCTCCATCATAATATTGTTTTGCGTTTGCATGTGTTGCATGCAGGTCACGGTCGCGACGTGATGCGCATAAACTCATCGCGTATCTTGCGTCGGGCCCGCGACAGGTTCTGGCGCAGGGCCTCGGCAGTGCAACCGGTTACGAGCATTATGTCTGCCGCATCATAGCCCTCTATCTCTTTCATGCGGAACACGGTGCGCTGCAACGACGGCAACCTGTCGACGATGGCGGATATCAAGGCAACATCGTCGTGCAGTTCCATGTCGTATGGCGCCACGGCACGGGCCGCCTCGGGCAACTCTCGTCCGCGTTCCAGCGCTGCATGACGGCGGCTGTCGCAGTATTTGTTGCGCATGACGGTAACGGCCAGCCCTATCAGGCTTTCATACCGTGAGAGCGACGAACGCATGGCCCACAGCGCAAGCAACGCTTCCTGCACCAAGTCTTCGGCGCGGTCGTCGTCACCGGCTATGCCTCGCGCCGCCACCTTCAGGCGGGCCCGCATCGGGGTCATGATTCTGTTGAACTCTTCGGGTGTCATGATGTGCATACATTTAATTGACGTTTGAACGCCATTTTTGTGACATCCGAAACATGTTTTTTTTATCAAGCAAGCATCTGTTTTCATGCCGAAAACGGTAATAACAACGAAAAGTGAACATTAATATCCAAAAACAGCCCAAACCCTTTGAGGCAGTCGGCAGGCGCACACCGACGTTAACTATTTTAAGTTAAAGGCAACGGCAACGGCCCTTACAGTTAACCACCTGCCTTACAGCGGGTTGCAATACGTGCCGTTTTGAATGGCAGGATGCGCCGTTCATCATGCTGAAACAGGCCATATCATTGGGCAGAACTTGCCGTTTGGCGTCGCAACATGGCATATGGTGGAAGACAATGAATCTAAGGGATGTTGGTAGCTGCATATTTGCAAGCATGCACAATTAGCGGGTATTAAGTAAGTGTTCAATATTAATTGCCATCAAATTGTGCGCTATTTCGGAGATGCATGCCAAAGTCTGAAGAGAGAGCGTAGCGGGCTACGCCACCGATGAGACATTGGTATGCGGCCCGAAATAGCGCACAAGATGGTGGCAAAGATGTGGAAGACACCTGCAAGGGCAATTGTATCGGTTAATTTTGGACAGCTACTTAATAAAAAATCAAATGGATTTCCGCATTCTGCCAGATGCGAGCGGTTAGCAGGGGTAAGAAGAAGACACCACTCGATGTGCCCGCTGATGTTGTTGGCTGAGATTACCCGCTAAGCCGTTGTCACCTAACTACGGGCGGCCGTGATGAAACCTTACTCCCGGCAGATACATACAAGTGATTGCCAACTTGCGGATTTCAATGAAAAACAATGCCTTACCCCAATAAACAGGAACGGCCATTTGACAGAAACCGGCAACGGCACAAAGACCACAACGCAAAATCTCCCGCTGCGCAATGCACAACGGGAGATCAGCATAACTAATAACCGTCGGTCAAACGGCATCCTATAGATGCCAAAGTGACGATTTATATTTATCGGTTTGTTACTTTGTGGTAAGGGTCAGGGCCTGCCTGGCAATCTCGTTCTCAGGATCGATGGCGAGAATCTTGTTCCAATATGATGTTGAAGTGGCCTTGTCTTCCTTCAGCAGATAGTAGTATCCAAGGTAACGATAGCACTCAACGAGACGTGCGTTGTCGGAAGCCGACTTCTCGGCACGCGGCTCAATCATGCCCATTACCTTCTCATAATATGGCTTGGCAAGACCTTCCTTTGTCTCGGGGTCCATGTATGAGTTTACACGGGCACGCATGAATGTAACATACTCGAGGGCATCGGGATACTTCTTCTCCATGTCTACATACACCTGCTCGGCCTTCTTGAACATGTCGAGGCGAGCTGTATCAGACAGGGTGTCGGCATACTGGATGTATATCTGGGCCAGGGCAGCGGCATCATTGGCCGACGCATTGCCGAGAGTGGTCAGATAATCCTGGTAGTACTTTATGGCGTTAGAGTAGTCTTCCTTAGCCAGATAGCAATCAGAGAGCTGCTTGATTACTCCGGCGCGCTTCTCGTTGTTGTCTATCTTCTGCTCAAGGGCTTTCTGGTACATGGCTACAGCCTTGTCGTACTCTTTGTTGCCGTTGTAAGCATTGCCGTAGTAAGTGTAGTCGTAATATGAGAACTTGGCGCTGTCAGACTTGTTGAAAAGCGCGTCGGCATAGTTCAATGCGCTGGGATAGTCCTCCATGTCGGTGCAGTTGAAGAAAGCCAGGCGGTTGAAGGCGGCGTCACGCGGCAACTTGGTCAGGCCGAACTTGGCTATCTCGAGGCTCTCGGAGTATTTCTGGCCGAAGTACAATGCCATGGCATACTCGGTGAGCTCTTTCTCTGTGAGCTTGTTTCTGTCGGCCTTGGCATAGCTCTCGGCAGCCTTGTCAAACTCGTTTGAGATGTAATATATGTGACCAATCATTCCATCAACTACCACATCGGGGCGCTGTGCGCGCAACTCCTCAAGACGGCCTACAGCCTCCGTAGGACTAATCTTGCGGTAAACGCTGGCATACTTGTAGTATCCTTCGGGATCCTTCGGGTCGAAATAAATGGCCTGGTTGTAATAACCGGCAGCAGCACCACCGTCGTTGTTGAGAGCGGCGATGTCTCCCTGGAGGATAAACGCAGGAGCATACTTCTTGTTTGCCTTAAGGGCGTACTCCACGTACTGTGTTGCGTTGACAGTATCCTTGATGTCGAGGAAAGCCCTTCCCATGGCAACAAGAACGTCTTCGTTCTTCTTGTTCTTCTTGTAAACGGCCTTTACCTGGTCTTCCAAGTCGGCAGGCTTGCTCTTGATTACTTTCGTTATTGCATCGATAGTGGCTTTGTTATCGTCTTGAGCCATTGCAGGCACTGAAAGCGCCAGCATAAAAGATCCAATTAATAAATACTTCAAACTCTTCATATTAACCTTAAATTGCTTAAATTCCTTTCGATAATTCTAGTCGATAATTCTAGTAGTCAAAGCCCAAGGATGCCCCGGGCTAATAGATTTCACATCATAACGCATGCCGTCACTCATCACTTACACTCACCTCCCTGACGGTCATGTTTCCCCTATATGGCAACAGACCTGCCTTGAAGAATATCCGCTGCCCACGACTGTCGGCAGACATGAAATTGGCAAAACCCCATGGCAGGCCATGACGGGGGTCGTTAAGCAAAGCGTAAATGGTGCGGACAAGCGGATAATTGCCATTCCACAAATAATATTGGTATGGCTTCCAGCTGCTCTCAACTGTCGCGGGGTGTATACGGCTCACACCCATCACACGTATGTTCCGCTTAAACGTCACATTGGTAGTATCGCGCTTGTCATTAAGCCAATTAGACCCTATAATCCCAATGGCATTTGGATGCTTCTCGACAAAGTCTATGACTTCGGCCGATTTGTCCACCGCATAGATGTTGGGGCTGTTTATTGGCTTTCCGCCAAGCAATGAATCAACACAATAATGCACTGTGCTCGATTGCTTATTGTCGAAGGCCACCTCAATGCTGTCTAACTTGGAGTTGGGATAAAGCGCCTTCCATTTCGCAACCTTTCCACTCAATATCTGCTTTATGTCATTGACAGAGATTATCGTGTCGGGATTGGAATTGTTGACAATAAGAGCCAAGCCGTCAAAAGCCAACGGTATTGCTATCGGCTGGAAACGCCGGGCTTCAAGGTTGGCCGCCTCCTTGTCTGTAAAATTGCGCGAGGTTATGGCAAGATACACCTGCTCTTTCATGAGCATGTTAACACCATCGAGCTCGTTGGTATATATAGGCACCAGCTTTGCCTTTGGATAAACAAACTCGAAAATCTCACGCTGTTCGTCAATAATAGGACTGAAACTCTCATCAGAGACAAACTTAATTGTCCCTGATGAGTAAGTGTCAGTTCTACCATTCTTAGGCTTGTCCTTGCAAGATGCGAACAAGCCTAAGATGAGAGTCAATCCAACAAAGGTGTTGAATACGTTAATCTTCATTATTTATTGCAGTCTGAATGTCACAGGTACAGTGTACTTAACACGTACAGCAGAACCATTCTGCTTACCGGGAATCCACTTAGGCATGCCTGCCACCACGCGGGATGCTTCCTTGTCAAGTGAGGGGTCAACAGACTTGACCACTTTGACGTCGGTGATAGAACCGTCACGCTCTACAACGAACGTCACGATTACGCGGCCCTGAACACCGTTCTCCTCGGCAATGGTAGGATACTTAATGTGTGTGGACAGGTATTCAAACAGTGCGGCATCGCCACCGGGGAACTGGGGCATCTGCTCTACAACGTCGAACACTTTCTCTTCAACAGGCTTCTCCTGTGCAATCACTTCCTTGGCCTTGAGCACCTCGCCGGCGGCCTCGTCGTTACCCTTAACGTCGAATGAACCGATGGCTACGGCTGTCTTGGCAAGGTCGTCCTGAGACTTCAACTCGTCTTCTGGCGCAACGTCCTCGTCCTTCTTGATGACAGGGGCAGTAAACTTAACAGAGCTCTTTACTTTCTCTACAACCTTCTGCTCCATCTCAATCTTGACGGGCTCCTTACGCTCAACCTTAGCTTCCTTCTTCTTGGCCAGCTGCGAAAGCTCCACATCTGTGGTAATGGCAACCTTCTTAGGCATTGCATTCTCAATGGCTATCTTTGCCCATACGGCAGCCATGATTACCACAATGGCAACAAGCACAATGATGATTGACGCCAAGTTGCGCTTTCCTGTGTTCTTACGCAGACGGTAGGCACCATAAGAATGATTCTTACCTTCAAAGACGAGATCGACCCAGCTATTGTCTATTAGATCTATTTTTGACATAGTTCTTCCTTTTTAATTATCTTCTGTCACCGATTCGATTACTTGATTCCTTTCAGAGAGAGAAGCTTCTCGTCATCAGGAGTTATCTTGTCAATGACGTACTTACCAATGCTGCATATCTGCATCTCGTCAAGAGCCTCAACCATATTATTATAGCTGGCAGTATCCAAAGGCTTTATAATAATGGTAAGAGTAGGTATCTTCTCACCGTTGATATTACCTTTGCGCAGTTCGTCAAGCTCCTTGTTGTACTGCTCCTCAGTCATTGTCGACCCTGGGGCGGTCTTGCGGGCGTCAAGATCCTGCTTCGCTTTCATGATGCGGGCCACGGGGTTGATGCCTTCCTCGGTTGTGTGCTTGATGAGCACGCTACGGATTCCATCCTTGCCCCATGTGGTCTCTTTCACGCATTCCGGATTGTCGTACTGCGGGATGCCGGCAACATAATATATCTTGTCATTAGAACCAAGATATATGGTGATGGTATGAGAAGCTTTCGTTACAGACTTTTCCTCGTCAGTCAGCTTCTGGTCGTTCGACGGCATGGTAAGCTGCATTGCCGAAGGCTTGCTAAGGGTCGTACAAAGCATGAAGAAGGTGATAAGAAGCATCATCATGTCCACCATCGGCGTGAAGTCCACGCGGGTGTTCATTTTCTTCTGCTTGCTTTCTTTTTTCTTTGCCATGGATTATTCCTCCCCTTGTTTAAGATTTGTGATAAGTCTGTAACGGTTCTCGTTCATGTCCTGAAGCTCAGACATCATGGTCTTAACGACCTTGTATGGTGTCTTCGCATCACACTTGATGGCTATCGTCATGTCTGGGTTGGCTTCACGGGCAGCCTTGACCCACTCCTGGAACTCGCTCATGCCACCGTCAATGCTGTCGGTGGGTATGCCGAGAGTCTTGATAGCTTCAGCCATCTGTTCTTTTTCAAGACTGAGGTAATCTCCCAAAGCGCTGATAGGGGCGCCAACCATCGACTCCTGGCTGAAGTTCTTGAGTTGGGCGCTGTTGAACGACAACCCGAACTTGTCTGCAATGGTTTGCAGCATGGCGTTCATGTTGTTCTTGTTCTCGGTGCCTATGAATATCTTTCCGTCGTTTCCGACCAAGATATTCAAGACATCGTTCTCAGGCACTTTGACCTCAGACACCGAGCTTGGCGTGTTGACCTGTATAGGCTCCGGCTGCAAGAATGTTGATGTCAACATAAAGAAGCACAGAAGCAGCGTCATCACGTCAGACATAGGCGTCATGTCTATCCAGATGTCTTTTTTCTGTATCTTTATTTTACCCATTAGTTTGAATTTAAAAGGTAAAACAATTAAATCTCGTCGGTGTGGTTAACGTCGTATGTAGCTGCTATTGTATAACCAACCTCGTCGAGTGCATATGTAAGCTTGTCAATCTTGTTCGTGTAGAAGTTATAAACAACCACAGCCACCCAAGATGTCGCGATACCAGAAGCCGTGTTCACAAGGGCCTCAGAAATACCGGCAGACAGAGCCATTGAGTCAGCACCACCACCGCTTGACAGAGCCTGGAACGAACGAATCATACCCAACACCGTACCGAACAGAGCGGTAAGAGTACCGAGGGTAACGATTGTTGCAACGATAGGCAGGTTCATCTGCAGTGTAGGCATCTCAAGCTGAGTGGCCTCCTCGTGGGCCTGCTGTATCTTTGAAATCTTCTGGGCCTTCTTCATTGTGTTGTTGCTCTCAACATCCTTGTAAGCGTTGATAGAAGCAGAAACAACGTTAGCTACAGAACCGCGCATCTTGTCGCACAGTGCCTGAGCCTCGGTGAACTTGCCGGCCTTGATGAGCTCCTTAACCTGAACAGTGAACTTAGAGAGGTTCATCGTACCGAATGCAGACTTGAGGGCGAAATAGCGCTCAACGCCGAGGCAAACCACAGTGAGGAACAATGTGAAGATAAGACCTACAACAGGACCTCCTTTATACACAGTACCTGCAAGGTTAGCAGGGTGAGCAGACTTGTCACCTCCTACGAAGTTGCTTTCATCACCGAGAACGAGGAAGTAGAAAGCATACGCTACGACGCAGCATATCACCATAATCCAGATAGCGTTCTTGATACCTCCAAACCCCTGTTTCTTGTTTTTAGCCGGGGTTACAGCTTTTGTTGATGTTGCCATAATTGATTGATGTTTTTGTTTATTAATAATATGAATTTTGTTTTTTTAGTTGTTTTCTTAGCTTGCGCCTTACTGATGGTTAGAAAGTGGTTTTCGTTTCAGTGCAGCAAAGATAATAAATATTACAGATACTGCGTTCGACGCTTAACATCTTTTAATCAGCTTGTCGCAAAAATAGGCCGCATTTATCAGTTTATGCAGTTTATTTCAGCTTTGCCAAGGCCTCTTTAATACGCTTCATGGCTTCAACGATGTTGTCCTCGCTGGTTGCGTAACTCATGCGGAAGCAGTCCGGGTCGCCGAAAGCATCGCCGCCGACAGTTGCCACATGTCCTTTCTCCAACAAGTAAAGAGCAAAATCGGTGGAGCTTGATATCGTTGTCTCGCCGTCTGACTTGCCGAAGAGGCTGCTGCACTTGGGGAACACATAGAAGGCGCCTTCCGGCACATTCACTTCCAGCCCCGGTATTTCGCTTGTAAGCTTGACAATGAGGTCACGACGGCGATGGAAAGCCTGCCTCATCTCCTCCACACAAGCCTGGCTCGACGTATAGGCAGCTTCTGCCGCCTTCTGGCTTACGGAGCACGGGCCGCTTGTATACTGGCCTTGCAGCTTGTTGCACCCCTTCACTATCCACTCCGGGGCGGCAATGAACCCAATGCGCCAGCCCGTCATGGCGTAAGCCTTTGACACGCCGTTGACAACGATGGTGCGCTCTTTCATTCCGTCAAACTGCGCAATGCTCTCGTGACGGCCTGTATATATAATGTGCTCATAAATCTCGTCGGCAAGCACAAACATGTCTTCATGCTTCTTGATGACCTCTGCCAGCCCCTCAAGTTCAGCCTTGGAATAAACGCTTCCGGTAGGGTTGCTCGGAGAGCACAGTATGAGCAGGCGAGTCTTCGGCGTTATGGCAGCCTCCAACTGCTCCGGTGTCATCTTGAAATTCTGCTCGAAGCCGGCGTTAACAATCACAGGCACGCCACCGGCAAGCTTCACCATCTGGGGATAAGAAACCCAGTAGGGGGCGGGTATTATGACCTCGTCACCGTCGTTGACCAAGGCCATCACCGTGTTGCATACGCTCTGCTTAGCTCCGTTTGACACGAGAATCTCGTTCATTCCGTACTCCAGGCCGTTCTCGTTTTTCAACTTGTCGACAATAGCCTTGCGCAAGTCGGGGTACCCAGGCACTGGCGAATACCTCGAATAGTTGTCATCAATGGCTTTCTTGGCTGCGGCCTTGATGTGGTCAGGAGTGTTGAAGTCGGGCTCACCTACGCTCAAGTTGATTACATCGATGCCCTGAGCTTTCATCTCAGAGCTTTTCTGCGACATCGCCAGCGTGGCTGACGGCGCAAGCCTTTGCAAACGATCGGATAATTGTGCCATACGAATTACTGTTGCTATTTATTTAACTGCAAAATTAGTTATTTTATTCTTCACGCGAAAAAAAATATATTGTTTTTTAATGTTTCGTCAATGAAATGTAACAAAACGGGGGCCTCAGAGGTGCAGAGTATGCCCCATTCTGTCTTTTTTTGTCTTCAGGTAGTTGTAGTCATATTCATTTGGGGCCACCTCGATGGGCACATTCTCCACTATCTCCAGCCCATACGCCTCGAGCCCCACCCTCTTTGTCGGGTTGTTTGTGAGCAGCCTCATCTTGTGCACCCCGAGATGCCTCAGCATCTGCGCGCCGCACCCGTAGTCGCGCTCGTCGGGCTTGAATCCCAGGTGCACGTTGGCATCGACGGTATCGTAGCCTTCCTCTTGCAGCTTATATGCCTTGATCTTGTTCATCAGGCCGATGCCCCGGCCTTCCTGCTGCATGTATATCACCACGCCCTTGCCTTCTTTCTCAATCATCTCCATCGAGCGGTGCAGCTGTTCTCCGCAATCGCATCGCTTGCTCCCCAGTATGTCTCCTGTGGCGCACGAAGAGTGAACCCTTACCAACACAGGTTCGTCGGCGGCCCAACTGCCCTTTATGAGCGCGATGTGCTCCAGTCCGCTGCTTTTCTGCCTGAAAGGTATCAGCCTGAAATGCCCGTATGCCGTTGGCATGTCAACCTCGGTGCCCACCTCTATCAGCGACTCCGTCCTGAGCCTGTAGGCAATGAGGTCTTTGATGGCGATTATCTTCAACCCGTACTGGCTGGCAAACTGCCTCAATTCGGGCAGCCGTGCCATAGTACCGTCGTCGTTCATTATCTCCATGAGCGCCCCGGCCGGATACAGCCCCGACAGTTTGCACAGGTCGATGGTGGCCTCGGTGTGGCCCGAACGCCTCAGCACGCCATGGTCTTGTGCGTATAGCGGGTTGATGTGCCCCGGCCGCCCGAATGTCTGCGGCGTCGACTCAGGGTCGGCCAGAGCCCTTATCGTGGCCGCGCGGTCGTGGGCCGAGACACCCGTCGTGCACCCATCGAGCTTGTCGATGGTCACGGTAAATGGCGTTCCCAGCACCGATGTGTTGTCTTCCACCTGCCTCGGCAGGTCAAGTTCCTCGCACCGGCTCATGGTTATAGGCGCGCACAGCACCCCCCTTGCATGCTTCAGCATGAAGTTGACGGCTTCAGGCGTAATCTTCTCGGCGGCAATTATCAAGTCGCCTTCGTTCTCGCGGTCTTCATCGTCGACCACAATCACGAACTTGCCCTCGCGGAAATCATCGAGAGCCGATTCTATTGTGTCCAGTCTGGTGTCTGTCATATCATTACAATTTTATGGTTATATACAAGTCAGTGACGGCCCGCGTTGCCGTTGCCCATTTCCGCTATACGTGCCACAAGGGCGTCGTTGGCAGCCCTCACCACCCTCAGGTCGCGCAGCAACCGCAACCTGAAGCGCAGCATGCGCAGGTAGAAGAACACGCCCAGGGGTAGCAGTATGCCCACGGTGGCGTTGAGCCATTTGTTGCGGAATGGCCTTGTGTGGGCATGGGTGGCCATTATGGGATATCGGTTGAGCTCGGTCAGTATCACCTTGTCCCTGGTGTTCGACAGGTCTTCTATCACCGCCTCCAGCTCGACGCTTATTTCCCGTATGCGCCTGTCGTCGCCTTCGCGAAAGAACACGCTAATCGGGTTGGGCGCATGCAGCAAGTTGTGGCATCTCGAATACTCCGTGATGTCGAGCGTTATCTTTTCGAGCATTGCGGCGTCGGCGGCGTAATCGGGGTCGTTGATTATCACCTCCTTGCGGTAAACGTGGCGTTTCTGCCTGATGCCGAGCAGCGAGCAGAATATGGAGCGGTAGATGTCGAAGTTGAACACCACTGAGTCGTTGTTGGCCTTGTATGTGAAGAACACGGCCAGCGGCGTGAGCACGGCAGTGGAAATCAGCTTGCCGAACCACACTGTCCACACCCCGTCGCGCGCCATCTTCATCCCCGAGTTTTCAAAAATGAAGTAGACGATGAACACGAGCACCGATATTATCACCGGCACTCCGAGCCCGCCCTTGCGTATGATAGCCCCGAGCGGTGCCCCTATGAAAAAGAATATCACGCAAGACAGGGCGAGCGTCACCTTGCCGATGGCCTCAATCTGGTGAGTGCGCACGTTGCGGTTGAGCCCTTTCATGTAGTCGCCCTTCATGTCAAGCTCCGAGGCATACATCTGCACGCTGTTGAGGGCGGCCTTTACGGCCCGTTGCCTGTCTTCGGGGCTCAGCCTGAGATACACCGAATCTATGTTCATAGTGTCCGACCTGGCCTCGGCCACGGCCCGCAACGAGTCTGCACGCCCCACCTCAGGCATGCTGAATGCGGTGCGTTTGGCGTCGTTGTAGAACGAATGGCCCACACTGTCGTTGAAATGGCGTATGGAGTCGAGGTCGTGCATTATCTTGCCGATGCTCTTCGAGCGGGCGTCGGCCGATATTCCGGCCACGTCTGCCATGTTGAAGCCTCCGTCGAAGTCGAGCACAATCTGCTTTGTGCCGAAGGTCTCGCGCCTGTAAGGCACGCTGGCGCTACCGGCGATGTCTTGCGACTGCATGTTTTCAAACCACTCGCCGCTGTATAGCGTGAGCAGCAGGTGCTTCTTCTCGGCCGTCGACTGCAGCTTGCCCGAGTCGGCAAGTATTATGGCCGCATCCTCATAACTGCCGTTCATGCGGTATATCATCACCCCGTAGAGCATGCCCGTGCCCACCTCTTTCTTCTGCACATAAAGGTTGCATCCCGGTATTCCGTCGTAGAATATGCCCTCAGGTATCTCGAGTTCGGGGCTTTTTTGCTTCATAGAGAGAAGCAGCTGGCTGAACGACTTGTTGGCATCGGGGCCTATCACGTTCTGGAAATAAAACGAGCAGCAGGCTATCATGCACACTATCACAATCAATGAGCGCATGGCTTGCATGAGCGATATGCCCGCAGCCTTGATGGCCGTGAGCTCCGAGCTCTCACCTAGATTGCCAAAGGTGATCAGCGACGAGAGCAGTATGGCCAGCGGGAATGCCTGCGGCATGAGCATGAGCCCCATGTACCAGAAGAACTGCGCCAGCACTTCGAGCGAAAGCCCCTTGCCAATCAGCTCGTCGACATAGCGCCACAGGAACTGCATCATCAGCACAAACTGGCAGATGAAGAACGTTCCGAGGAACAGCAGGCCGAACTGCTTGGCTATGAATATGTCTAACTTCTTTATGCGGAGCATTGTTTGTCTGACGACTATGGGGATAGTTATACCGACTTGCAAAGTTAGCATAAAAAAGTCAGAGTGGGAATGCTTTTGCCGTTTTTTTCAGTTTTTTACAGTCCGCTCACCCTGTGCAGCCTGTTCAGGCTTCCGCTCCACAAGCCCCGCAGGCTGTCTTCCTCGTCGGCATCGGCAAAGTCGGTGATGAGCAGGGCCAGGTTGCCGGTGAGCTCACTCTCCTCGAGCCTCATCTCCCAATACTCGCCTTCGCCGTGGTCGGCATCCCACTTGAGCCTTATGTGGCTGAACTTGCGGCGGTCAATCACGTGCGACACCCTCACGTCTTGGCCCGTCCAGAGCTCGCCCCAGGTGAATGTCATCGTTGCGCCGTCGTCGCTCACCCTGTCTGCCATCCACTTCTGCAGCCCTGCCGCGCTGCTTATCAGTCGCCAAACTATGGCCGGCGACTTGGCCGCCAGCGGATACTCGATGGTCACTTTCTTGCGTTCCATATATCAATACCACTTATATATAATATAATGTATGGCCTCACAGACCGATGCAAAAGTATCTTTTTTCGATTAAAGACTTAATAAAACCGTGATAAAATTTTGTGAATTAAAAAATTTGCATTACCTTTGCACCCGCAAACAAACGATGGCGGGATAGCTCAGCTGGTTAGAGCGTCGGATTCATAATCCGGAGGTCGTGGGTTCGGGTCCCACCCCCGCTACATCAAAGGCAAAGGGCTTGCAATTTCTTGCAAGTCCTTTTTCTGTTTATGACACAGCAAACGGCACAGCCCTTGAACAGCCATTCTTGCCGCAGCCCGGCGAAGCGCAACGCCCAGGAGGCTCCTTACATTTACCGACACCACGTTTATGAAACACACAATAATGCCGGGCAACGCTACGAAACCTTAGGCCATTGAAACCCAACGGCATGCATAATGCACCAAAACTGCCTGCCAGACAGTCACCACCCCTCATGCATAGCAAGCCGCAACGCACCGTGGCAGACCGGGCAGGCGGCTGCATGGCTGCCGAATGGCGCACACACAGATTGGCTCACCAGAAAATCCAGGAGGCTTATTAGGAGTTAAGGAGTTAGGAAGTGCAGGAGTTAAGACAATAGTATTTGACTGTCTTCCTGCAACACTTTACCAAAGCTCCCAGAGATTCCATGTTTCCATAGCTATTGTCTGTACTCCTGTCTCCTGTCTCCCGCCTCCAAAATAAACCCAAAACTAAGTAGGTGTTCAAAATTAATTGCCATCAAATTGTGCGCTATTTCGGAGATGCATGCCAAAGTCCGAAGAGAGAGCGTAGCGGGCTACGCGACCGATGAGACTTTGGCATGCGGCCCGAAAGAGTACACAAGATTGTGGCAAAGATATAGAGTACACCTGCAATGTCTATTGTATCGGTTAATTTTGAACAGCTACTTATTGTCTTAACTCCTTCACTTCCTAACTCCTTAACTCCTAAAAAGCCCCCTATGTTTATCGGCTGTTCCCACTGATTGCGGGAAAAGCACGAAGCTGACAGCAGTGAGGCCAGGAGCGGAACTACTACGCGGGCTGAATGCAATGACGCAAACGCCGGGCGCCCACGCACTTATCATGATGAAACAGAAACAAAAGCCTGTGAAACGGCAAGCAAACGCCCTTGCCCGACATTTTGCTATCTTTGCGGCGAGTAACAAAAGACATCGAGCCTATGACGTGAAACAGAATTGCAGGCAACAAGACATGCCGGGCCCCGCAATGGCCGGGCATGAATGCCTTGACACCAAGACAACAAGGGCAACACCCCGGAAACGATGAACAAACAAGCCGGGGCGCACGAAAGCCGTTGCTACGGGTGTGGCAGCGCAAAAGTCGGCAACGCGCCCAAACATCGGAAAAACATGTTTAACTAAACAACAAAGCTTATGAAAACAAGATTTACCATTGCCATGGCAGCTTTCATGCTGACCATTGGCGCGGCAACGGCCTACGCCAGGAAACTTTACGCCACCTTCGGCATGCCGGCAAGCAGTGCCACCTACAAGTCGCCGACCTACACATGGGCGGCCAACACAAACAACCTGATGCAAATGTTCTCCTTTGCCAACGGTGAACTGGCAGACTACGAGACGCTCTGCTTCACCTTCGCCAACATCAGCAGCGAAGCCAGCGTGCGCGTTGGCGTGTACTACACAGACGTCAACGGAGCGAGCACATGGAGGCAGATGGGCGGCGCTTACTATTCGCCGGGCACCAAGACCGTAAACCTGGCGGCCTTCGCAAGCGAGAGCAACATAGACCTCGCCAAGGTAACCGGCATCTGCTTTGGGGCAACGGCGGGGCCACAGACAGCCAGCCTGCCTCTGTCGACATTGTGGCAAGGCAGGTATACCTGGAGAACGGCGACTTCGACCCTCTGCTCTACGCCACCTTCGGCACGCCGGCAAACAATGCGTCGTACGACGACGCCACCGAGACCTACTCATGGACTCTGGGCTACAGCAACCTGATGCCCGTGTTCACCTTTGCCAACGGCGAGCTGGCCAACTACAAGACGCTGTCATTCACCTTCTCCGACTATAAGGTCGAGAGCGGGAGCGGCGGCGTGCGCATAGGGGTATACCATACTACCGATGGCGGCGGCGGCACGTGGAAGCAGATGGGCGACAGTTTCTATGCCAACGGAACGAAGACCATCGACCTCGAAGCCTTCGCCAAAGAAAGCGGCGTCGACCTCGCCATGGTCACCTCCATCTGCTTTGGTGGCAGCAACGGAGCCGGTTCGGTGACGCTCAAGCCGAGCGAGATGTACATCGCCATGGGCACTTCGGCCATTCACGACGCAGGCTCTGAAACCAAGGCAACAGCCGCAGGGGTTGCCTACGACCTTCATGGCAGGCTAACGAAGCCCAACGCAAAGGGCATGTTTATCGTCGGCGGAAAGAAACACTTCAACAAGTAGGCACCGAGCTTCAGCGAAAAATGGCGTTTGCCGCCGTGGCAACGATGCACCTCCCGCCTGCACCTCACAGCGAGGCTCGGGCGGGAGCGCCGCACCGGGCCAGCGGCCCCGCCCTGCCCCATGGGCCGGTGGCAACAAACAAAAAAGGATTCCCCGCGGGGAATCCTCACTATCTTGATTCAAAGCCTATCCGATTAGCCGAGGTGTATTGCCTCTGACGGACAAACGTCAGCGCAAGTGCCACACTCTGTGCAGGCGTCAGGATTGATTGAATACTTCTCGCCCTCGGAGATAGCTCCTGCGGGGCACTCGTCGATACATGTACCGCATGCGATACAATCGTCACTAATTACGTAAGCCATAATTCTATCGTTTAAATATTAATACCTAAAAATTGGTATGCAAAAGTACTAATTTATTTGGAACGTACCAACTTTTGGAGGCTTATTTTCATTTATTTATACTTTTTCGAAATAAAGCTCCGGCAACGCCGCGCGGCCCCAGCCGACCGCGGCCGCACGCCACAACCCCCATCCGCACGGCCGGGGCCGCAAACCGCCCTATGCCACCCTATAGCAGCGCCCCCGGTCCACAGGCGACATGCACCGCAGCCGCAAAGCCATGTTGGGCGGCAGAAAATATAATAAGAGGCCAAAAATCGCGTTATTCTTTATATGGTAATAAGAAGCATCATCACACTCGCTATATCGCTGGCCGTGGCCTGCGGGGCTGCCGCACAGGAGAAGATTGCCCAAAACAAGCCCTACATCGACCTGCGGCCGCTGCACTTCGGCATACTGGTAGGCATGCACCTGCAAGACATTGAGTTTGAGAATGTGGGGCCGCAGACGGTAACCTCTGCCGACGGCACGCAGCAGGAGCAGCTCATATTGTGCGACGCCGACCGATGGAACCCCGGTTTCAGCGTTGGCGTACTGGCCGACCTGCGCCTCAGCTCCCACTTTTCGGTGCGCTTCACCCCGACCATGCACTTCGGCGCCAAGCACCTGCGCTTCATCAACCTGAGCCAGACCGACGAGAACGGACAGCCGCACCGCGAGTCGCAAGACATGAAAAACACATATATATCGCTGCCCGTCGACCTGAAGTTCAGCGCCCCGAGGTTCAACAACTACCGCCCCTACATCATGGCTGGCATCAACCCTATGATCAACCTTACAGGCGAAGACCAGGACTACGTGCGCCTGAAGCGTTACGACACGTTTGTCGAAGTGGGCATCGGATGCGACCTTTACCTGCGCTTCTTCAAGCTCATACCCGAACTGAAGTTCTGCTACAGCCTCACCGACGCGCTCGACAAAGACCACGCGCGCAACCTTCAGGACCCCACCATGCAGGCCTACGCCAACTCGGTCAGCGCGGGCCGCTCAAAGATGTTTGTGCTTACCTTTTACTTCGAATAGTCATCTCGACCTTTCCTACAAACACGCCGTGCTTGCCGTTCTGGTCGACGGGCACGCGGCGGCCGTCGGCGTCGCTCACATATTCAAGCCTTTCAAAGTATGAGTGCGAATGCCCCCCGAGCACAAGGTCGATGTATTTAGACCCGGCTATCATGGCACTGTCGTCAACGTCGGCGGGCATCTGCGCCCATCCCAGATGCGACAGGCAAACTATCACGTCGCAGTGTTTCTGGCGCTTCAGCAACCTTGCCGTAGAGCGGGCAGCCTCGACAGGGTCGGTGTACCCCACCCCGCGGTAGTTGTCGGCGGCCACAAGGCCCTCAAGCCTGGGCGACACGCCGAACACCCCTATCTTGAGCCCGTTGCGGTGCAGTATGACGTAGGGCTTCACCAGCCCGGCCACAGGCGTGCCCGAGAAGTCGTAGTTGGCGCAAACCACCGGGAACTCGGCCTTGCGCAACAGCCGTGCCAGGTTGTCGAGCCCGAAGTCGAACTCATGGTTGCCTATGGTGGCCGCGTCGTAGCCCATGCGGTTCATCAGCTCCACCTCTACATCGCCCTTGAAGAGCGTGTAATATGGCGACCCCTGCGAGAAGTCGCCGCTGTCAAAGAGCAGCAGCCCGGGCTCGGCGGCCCGTTCGCGCCGCAACAGCTCCATGCGCCGCAGATATCCGCCCCGCCCTGCCAACATAGTGTCGCCCAGGTTGCGGCTCAGCGGCATTATCGTACTGTGGGTATCGTTGGTGTGCAGCACCACGAGTTTCTGCTGCCCCCAGGCCGCCATGCAGGCCACGACGGCTACACATATTATATATAGTCTTGCTTTCATTTCCTGTTGCCTTTCATTCCACCTTTATCCTTCCTTCCACCCGTGCGCCAACGGCCTCGCCCCTGGCGGCCTTCTCCTTGAAGTAGGCTGATATTATGTAGCGGGTGTCGTTCTGCTTTGCCCGCGGCGAGTTGAATCCGCTTTTCTGCCTGAACGCCTCCATCTTGTCGTTGCCCTCGGCCAGATAGTCGATAGTGGCTATGCGGTATGACGCCGTCGGGTCGATGGGCTGCCCGTTGAGCCGTGCGCTCACGAGTTGCCCGCCTGGCGTTATCACCAGCTCAACACCGTGGCTTACGCCCTCGCCGCCCACCTTGGCCATCTGCCCGAACAGCTCCATCAGGCTGCTGCCCTTGAGCGTAAGGAAGCATATCTTGTTTTCAAACGGCGCCACCTCGAGCACGTCGCCGTAGGTCACGTCGCCCTTGGGCAGCGACGCCCTGATGCCCCCCATGTTGTACACTCCCATCACCGGGTGCTCGCCATAGTCGGCGGCGGCCCATACCAGAATGTCGGCCAGCAGGTTCGACAGCGGACTCTCGGGCCTGTATGCCGCGAGCTCCGAGTCGGTGCGCCCTACCACGGGGCCCATTATGCTGTCCACCACCCGGGTGTAAGGCGCCATCATCCCGGCCGTCGACGCGTCGACGGCACCGTCATACCTGCTGTCAACAAGCAGCCTGGTGCGCTCCACGCCCACCACGGCGCTGTTTACTGAACAGGCCGCAAGCAGCGCCGCAACAGCGGCTGCGGCCATCATAGTCTTAACTTTTGCCATAAACACATTGATAATAAGCCATTGGCGCCCCGCATGCCGCGCCGGTGCGTCGGCAATGGCGGCCCCGCAGGGCATAACTGCCACAAAATTAGCTAAAAACAGGCTAACACACAAAAAAAGAGGCGGCAAAATTGCCCGTTTCAACAAAATGTAGTAACTTTGCACCCGCTTTCCCGCGTAATCGCTGTCAGGAAGTAACGTGTTGCCTGTTATGTTGCGCCGGAACGATAAGAACAAATTTAATTATATAAAGAATGGATTTAATTAAAGTTGCTGAGGAAGCATTTGCAACCGGCAAGCAGCACCCGAAGTTCAAGGCGGGTGACACAATTACTGTCGCTTACAAAATTATCGAGGGAACGAAAGAGCGTATCCAGCTCTATCGTGGTGTAGTCATCAAGATTTGCGGCCATGGCGAGAAGAAGCGCTTCACGGTTCGCAAGATGTCTGGTACAGTGGGTGTAGAGCGCATTTTCCCGCTCGAGTCTCCCAACATCGACAGCATTGAAGTAAACAAGATAGGCAAGGTGCGCCGCGCCAAGCTTTACTACCTGCGCAAGCTCACTGGCAAGAAGGCCCGCATCAAGGAGAAGCGGACTGCCACGGCAAACGCTTAATGCGGCAACGCTATTCAACGCCGAGAGGCGGCTACGGGGCAACCCGCAGCCGCCTCTCGGCGTTTACGGCCCTACGGACGGCCGGGCCCGGCCGTTCCACGGCTCACCGGATAAATCCAGGAGGCCTTTCAGGAGTTAGGAAGTTAAGGAGTTATAGGGGAGGCAGAAGGTGTTACAAGGGAGGCAGAAGGAGTTACAAGGAGTTAGAGGACAATAGCATAGACTATCATCGCGCAGCCCTTTCTTAATTTTCAAGTAGGTGTTCAAAATTAATTGCCATCAAATTGTGCGCTATTTCGGAGATGCATGCCAAAGTCCGAAGAGAGAGCGTAGCGGGCTACGCGACCGATGAGACTTTGGTATGCGGCCCGAAAGAGCACACAAGATGGTGGCAAAGATATAGAGGACACCTGCAAGGTCTATTGTATCGGTTTATTTTGAACAGCTACTTAATTCTTTGCTCGGAGTACAGACAATAGTCATGGAAACATGGGAGTATGGGGAAAGTGTTGCAGGAAGAGATAGGCAATGCTATTGTCTTCTAACTACTTGTAACTCCGTCTGCCTCCATCTATAACTCCTTCTGCCTCCTTCTATAACTCCTTCTGCCTCCCCTATAACTCCTCCTGCCTCCCTCTAACTCCATTGTACACAAAAACTATTGTCTGTACTCCTGCACTCCTTTACTCCCCCCTATGTTTATCGGGGGGTCGGTTGCGCCGGGGGCAGGGCCCCGGCCGGCCTCACTTGAAGTTGGTGGCACCGTCGGCGTCGCCGTGCAGAGCGTCGCGCAACGACTTCCAGTCTTGGAAGCCGGCCAGCAGCGAAAGCCTGTCGAGCGTCTCGCGGCTCGGCTTCTCCTTGCCCCGCAGACAGTCGGCCAGCCGCTTCAGGGCCAGTGCCTTCATCGGGCGCTTGATTACCTCTCTCTCTATGGCCTCGCAGAGCTTGGCCAATTCACGTTGCAAATTTTCCATAACATACTTACATTACAACAACCTGCCGAGACCGGCGCCTATGGCCGCCATGGCGCCATGGCCACCGCCGCCACACGCGGGCGGCACGACCGAGGCTGCAGCAAGCGCGGCAGGCACGGCTCCGGCGATGCAAAGGTAATGCAAACGAACGAAAATAAAAACAAAAAAGCATTTATTTTTAGTTACATCCACCAAACAGACGACACAACACGACCCGAGGCACATTCGGCCACGCTTGTAAAGATAAGCTACGGCCGGCGCCGGGCCGCGCAACGAACTGAACGGCAAGCAGTTGCAAAAGGGCTGCAACCGTAGTGCAAAACGGGCCGTACGGCCATGCAAAACGGCCCTTGCGGCACTGCCAAACGGCCCTTGCGGCAAGCCCTCAGGGCTTCGTGCCGCATGGCCCGGCGCACGTGTAAAGATATGCGACCACGCCCACTGCCGCAGCAGGCGCCCCGCGGCAGGCGGAGACACAGGCCATGCAGCTGCGGGCATAGAGGCAAATAAAGTTGCACAGTTCGCATAATTGTAGTATATTTGCAGCGCGAAACGAACATATAACGACATAAGCATGAAAGAATTAGCCTTAAAGTACGGATGCAATCCGAATCAGAAGCCCTCGCGGATATTCATGGAAGAGGGCGAACTTCCGATAGAGGTGCTCAACGGGCGCCCCGGCTACATCAACTTCTTAGATGCGTTCAACAGCTGGCAACTGGTGAAAGAGCTGAAAGCTGCCACCGGCATGGCCTCGGCGGCATCGTTCAAACACGTCTCGCCGGCAGGCGCGGCAGTGGGCCTGCCGCTTAGCGACACGCTCAAGAAGATATACTTCGTCGACGACATCGGCGAGGAGCTGTCGCCCATAGCCTGCGCCTACGCCAGGGCACGCGGCGCCGACCGCATGAGCTCTTACGGCGACTTCGTGGCGCTGAGCGACACGTGCGACAAGGCGACAGCCCTGCTCCTGAAGCGCGAGGTGAGCGACGGCGTGATTGCACCCGACTACACCCCCGAGGCTCTCGAGATACTGCGCGAAAAGCGCAAGGGCACTTACAACGTGATAAAGATTGACCCCGACTACACACCGGCGCCCGTAGAGCGCAAGCAGGTGTTCGGCATCACCTTCGAGCAGGGGCGCAACGAGGTGAGGCTCGACGACCCGAAGCTCTTCGAGAACGTGCCCACACGCAACAAGGAATTCACGCCCGAGGCCATGCGCGACCTCATCATATCGCTTATAACGCTCAAGTACACACAGAGCAACTCGGTGTGCTACGTGAAAGACGGGCAGGCAATAGGCATCGGAGCCGGGCAGCAGAGCCGCATACACTGCACCCGCCTGGCCGGCAACAAGGCCGATATATGGTGGCTGCGCCAACACCCTAAAGTGATGGCGCTGCCGTTTGTCGATAACATACGCCGCGCCGACCGCGACAACACCATCGACGTTTACATCAGCGACGACCACGACGACGTGCTGCGCGACGGCACATGGCAGCTCTTCTTCAAGCAGAAGCCCGAGGTGCTAACCCGCGAGGAGAAGGCCGAATGGATTGCCCGCAACACGGGCGTGGCCCTGGGCAGCGACGCCTTCTTCCCCTTCGGCGACAACATTGAGCGCGCCCACAAGAGCGGTGTGCAATACATAGCGCAGGCCGGGGGCTCGGTTCGCGACGACAATGTCATCGAGACGTGCGACAAGTACGGCATAGCAATGGCATTCACCGGCGTGCGCCTGTTCCACCATTGACACATGACGCAAAACTGACAACGGGTTGCCGCCGCCAAGCAGGGCCACAGGGCCAGCATGCCGGGGCACTGCCACGGCGGCGGCAACCCGCATTCCAACCATTAAAGCCCGACAACATGGACATCGACGAGATAATAGCCGGCGGAGGACTGGTGTTCCGCAAAGCGCCAAGGCAAGACAACGACAACGGCAAGATAAAGACCAAAGCCAAGAAAAAGCAGTATATCACCGGGGCCCACGGCAGCGGGTCGGCACGCCAGAAGGCCAAGTACCGCCAGCAACGGGCCAACCGGCGCAAGGGGAAATAAGGCAGCAACACTGCCTTAACGCCCCGGTGGCGGTTGCCCCACGCCGCCCCACACAGTCGTGGGGCAAGGCCGCTGCTGCACGCCATGGCCGGGGCCGCAGGCCGGAACCGGTAGATAAAGAACAACAAAACGGCCCTGCAAACCACAGGCCGTATCAAAAAACCATGGAAAAACAGCATATTTCAATGCACCACGCGGCATTGGATTTCAGCTTTTTACCTTATATTTGCAAACAAAAGACACTCGAATAGAAAACACTGATGACTCCCACAGGAGCCGGACTAGCCAAGGCCACACACGAAAACAGCCTTGGCCAACACTTCGGAACAGCAACTAAACCATACAAATTAACTAAAACAAAAAGCAAATGAAGAAAATTCTATCTCTATGCCTCGCCCTGTCGGCCGTGTTCGCAACCGAGGCTGATGCGCAATGGCGCAAGACATGGGACTTCACCAAAGGCCTTAGCGCAGAGACGCAACAGAACCTTATTGCCGACGAAGCCAACTGGTCGATAACCTACCAGGACGACGGCGTGTCGGTAAAGGAGGCCAAAGACCTGACCAAGATGTCGGGCGAACTGATGGCCAACGGCAAGCCCATCGAGGAACTGCGCGGACTCACGTTCGGCTCGGCGGGCCTGAGCAAGAACAACAACTACATCGTAGCTTCGTCAAAGTTCCGTATGACGCGCAACAACATGGAGCTCAACCTGCCCAAGCTGGCCTCCGGGCAGAAGATAACCATACGCGCACGCTCGGCCAACTCGACGGCAGACGACCGTGGATTCTATGCCGGCAACGACAACATCGAGTACATTCAGGGACCTGTTGACGGCATCTGCCTCGGCGGAAGCATCGCTGACCCGTCGAGAGACGAAGACGGCAACTACACATTGGTATGGCAGGTGAAAGACGGTTTTGCCGACTCTGTCGACGTGCAGATAAAGCTCAAGACCGGCGGACTTGACATTGCGCTCATACAGATTGACGGCGGCGACAACGAGGTTACGCACACCGACGTTGCCTATATCTACGATTCGGGATACCCTGACTACTCTTTCGGCGAGGAAGGCTACTACGAACCAAACTATGACATCCTTGTCAACACGCTGCCATCGCGCATTGAAGACCTCAACCTCGTGGCCATCGACGTGGCCGACGGTGGCGCCGCCATCTCGGCCGACTCGCTGCAGCACTACAGCACGGTGGTGGTTAGCTCGGCCATACGCAATGACAACGCTTTCGTAAACACGCTGAAGAGCGCCATCGGATTTGTGCCGATGCTCAACCTCAGCCCCGACCTCTACGAGACGTGGGGCTACGGCAAGGCCGTGACCACAGAGACAAACATGCTCACCGTGGCCGACAACTGGAAGAGCATCTTCTCGCCTTACAACCAGTCGGACGAGCCTTACATCGACGAAAACGGGCAGCTGATGTTCTGGGAAGACGGTACTGTGACCGGGGTTGAGCTGACACCGGGCACTTACTTCGCCAACGATGACACGCTGGCAATGGCCGGCAACAGCGTGGCGGTGCACATACACAACCCCAACCGCAACGCTTACATGATGATACCCTACACGTTCCCGTTCGGCGGGCCGGGCGCATCGTTCATGGACATCACGCCAAACGCCGTGGTGGCACTGTGCAACACCAAGGCCAACGTGGTGGCAGCAGCCAAGCCAACGGCCATACAGGAATATCATCACAACTATACAACAGTGACACTGCAGTGCCTCACGGCCAACGCAAAGATGTATTACACCACCGACGGCAGCACCCCAACAACCGAGAGCACGCCATACACCGAACCGTTCAACATCACACAAGACGGGCAAACGGTCAAGGCTGTGGCCATAGCCGACGGATTCCTGCTTAGCGACGTGTCTGAAACGGCCATCGAGATACACCAGCTGGCCGACCAGCCCACCATCTCCGTGACCGAGGAAAGCGGCAAGAGCACCATCACTATCACCCCGGCCTATGAGGGCGACGTGGTTTACTACAACTTCACGGGAAGCGACGAGAAGGCCAAGTCGGCCGAATACACCGAGCCGATAACCGTAACCAAGCACACCACCGTGACCGCATTCACCGACGGTGTGGAGGGTTCTTACCTGCAGTCGGAAACTGTACAGAAGTTCGTTGCGGTGCAAGACGAGAAGGTGCGCATGGACATCGTGTCGCATATGGACGCCAACGCCACTGACTACAACATCTTCACATCCAACAAATACTACACCAGGGGCTACAACTTCTACACCGACGAGATAATCGACGAGGAGGTATACGAAGACTACTTCGGCCCCGGACAAGACTCAATAGTGTATATCTACGCCCCGGCCAACCAGCTCACGTGCATCAACCCGGGCAAGGGATGGGAGATAAAGAGCTACGGCCAGCCCATGCTTTACCAATCCATCGATGCCGGACACGACGTCCTGGACTTCAACGCCTACAACCCGCAGACGCCATGGGACGACAGTGAGCAGGAGATAACAAAGGGTTGCATCACGCTCGCAAGCGTAAACTACTCCGACGGCAACGGTTTCAAAGACCCGGCATCCGCATGCATACAAAGCACGGAGGCGTTCCAAGGCCCGTTCGACGTCGTTACGTACTTGTCGGGAAAGAATTGCAACGTGGAAGTTTACGTCACCAACGACACCATCAGCGGCGAATGGACAAAGATTGGCGACCTTCTCTCTAATGACATCAGCGGAGTTGACGACAACAACAAGGACGGTAGCACTCGCATCTGGAAGAAGACAATACTGCCTTATGACGGCACCGAGAAGATGTTTGTCAAGGTTGCGTCGGCCGACGGGCCCAACGCCAACATCTTCGACATCTTCATCAAGAACGAGGGAGAAGCATCGAAAGACTACATCACCGGCATAAAGGATGTGACCGAGGGCAGCGAAGCCGCAGGCGAGGTGGTGAAGACACTCATCTACAGCATCAACGGCACGCAGCTCAACGAACCGGCCAAGGGCATCAACATCATCAAGGAAGTGTATGCCAACGGCCAGGTGAAGACACGGAAGGCCATTGTGAAATAAGGCAACGCGCCGATTTGGGCAACAAGAAAAGGAAGGACGGGGCAGCCCGTCCTTCTTTCTTTTATGCCGGTTTGATTTTCCCAGCAACCGGCTTGGCCGGATTTCAGTGGCTGAAACCCACGTTTCATGATTGTCACAGGGGAGCCATTCGACCGGACGGAGGGGCGGACAGGGCCCCAAAGGCACCCTTGCTGGCCGGACGGATAGGCAATCAAGACAGGTGGGAAGCAGCATATCGACATGCCTCGGACGCTATACGGAGGCCACACCGAGGCACCATCAAGCCCCCGGAAAGCCCGCGCACGGGCACTGAACCAACAAAAAACACAGTTAATAATCAAAAAATAAACGACAAGACACAGCCCCATGTCACAGGATATTATTACTTTTGCAGCGCAAAATGCCAATAACGACAGTTTTTGCCTGCCAAGACAAGCTGCCCATTACTAACTGAAAATATTCAAGATTATACTAATCAAAATAATAATAAGCTTATGAAGAAACTGTTTACACTTGGACTATCATTGGTTCTTGCGCTGTCGTCGCAGGCCAAGGATGAGGTTCGCAAGTTGTGGGACTTTACCCAAGGGTTCAGCGAAACCACCATCGCCAACCTTACGGCCGACGCCGAGTCGGGCTCTGGCTACTGGACCAACAAGGAGACATGGTTTGAAACAAAGGCCAGGAAGGCCGGGCCGCTTACCTGCAAGGTGAACGGCGAGGAGTGGGTGATACCCGAAACGGAGGGCCTGACCATCGGAGCGTCGTCTGCCCAGCACTTCAACATCGTGATAAGTCACAACGACGGGCCGCACATCTGGCTCAACGGAAGGAAGTCGGAAGACTACATCATAATCCCGCAAGTGCCTGCAGGCGACTCAATCACAGTAGTTTACGCATCGCACAGCGGCACCGATGAGCGCGGATTCAAGAGCGCCACCGACGGTGTTGTGGGCAAGTATGACGGCGCAACGCAGTGGAAGACGGTGGGAAAGAAAGACACCGTGGTGCTCATCAACAACAACGCAGAGGACACCGACGTCAAGCTGCAGGCCACAAACGGCATGCACTTCTTCTACATCTGCGTGGGAGAGAAGCCCTCTGACGAGCCCAAGGTGACGCACATTGCCTACATCTACGACTCGGGATACCCCGGCTACACGTTCGGTTCGGATGACATGAACTACGACGTGATTTCCAACACGCTGCCCATGAGGCTGGGAGAAGAGAACATGGAGCTCAAGGCCATCGACGTGGCCGACGGCGGCGGTGCCATATCGGCCGACTCACTGCAGTACTACGACGCCGTGGTGGTGAGCAATGCCATACGCAAGGACAACGCCTTCGTGGGCACACTGAAGAGCGCCATAGCCTATGTGCCCATGCTCAACCTGAGCCCCGACCTCTACGAGACGTGGGGTTACGGCAAGAGCGTGGCCACAACGACCAACATGCTCGACGTGACCGCAAGCGGAAAGGAGAGCCCCGTGTTCCAGCCTTCAGACCAAAGCCAGGAGCCATACATAGATGAAAACGGGCAACTGATGCTCTATGAAGAGGGCAACATCACCGGCTACGAGGTAGAGCCGGGCTCATACTTCGCCAACGACGACACGCTGGCAATGGCCGGAACGGCTGCCGCAGTGCACATACACAACGCCAACCGCAACGCATACATGATGATTCCGTATGCATTCCCGATGGGGTCGCCGGCCGGTTCGTTCATGGACATCTCGCCAAACGCCATCATCATGCTCTGCGACACAAAGGCCAAGGTGACCAATGCAGCCAACCCGACCATATCGCAAGAATACCATCACCTGTACACAACGGTGTCGCTGTCGTGCGTCACCAAGAACTACAAGGTGTACTACACCACCGACGGCAGCACGCCGACCACGGAGAGCACCCTCTACACCGAGCCGTTTGACATCAAGGCCGAAGGGGTGACGGTGAAGGCGATAGCAACCGCCGACGGCTACCTTACCAGCGGAGTGGCCGAAAAGACCATCGAGATACACCAGCTGGCCGACCAGCCCACCATCACCGTGACCGAAGAGAGCGGCAAGAGCACCATTACCATCACACCGGCCCATGAGGGCGACGTGCTGTTCTACAACTTCTCGGGCAGCGACGAGAAGGCTAAGTCGGCCGAATACACCGAGCCGATAACCGTCAACAAGCACACCACCGTGACCGCATTCACCGACGGCGTGGAGGGCTCTTACCTGCAGTCGGAGCTCACGCAGAAGTTTGTTGCGGTGCAAGACGAGAAGGTGCGCATGGACATCGTGTCGCACATGGACGCCAACGCCACCGACTACAACGTACAACTTGACGGAAGCTACTACACCAAGGGCTACAACTTCTACACCGACGAGATAATAGACAATGAGATATATGAAGACTACTTCGGCCCCGGACAGGACTCCATAGTAAACATCTACGCCCCGGCCAACAAGCTGACATGCGTCAACCCGGGCAAGGGATGGGAGATAAAGAGCTACGGCCAGCCCATGCTCTACCAGAACAACGACGCCGGCCACAACGTGCTCGACTTCAATGCCTACAACCCGCAGACGCCGTGGGACGACAGCGAGCAGGAGATAACAAAGGGATGTGTTGCCTTCCAGAGTGTGACAGGCACCGACGGCAACGGTTTCAAAGACCCCGCATCAGCCTGCATACAGAGTACCGAGGCTTTCCAGGGCCCGTTTGACGTGGTGACATACATGTCGGGCAAGAACGCCAAGGTGGAGGTGCTCGTGACAAACGACACCATCAGCGGCGAGTGGACTAAGATTGGCGACCTCGTGGCCAACACCCTCTCGGGCAATGGAGACAACGGCAAACCAGGCGACGACCGCATCTGGAAGAAGACCATACTCTCTTACGAAGGCACAGACATGGTGTATGTGAAGCTGGCTTCGGGCGGAACCAAGGCCAACATCTTCGATATCTTCATCAAGAACGAGGGAGAAGCATCGAAAGACTACATCACCGGCATAAAGGATGTGACCGAGGGCAGCGAAGCCGCAGGCGAAGTGGTGAAGACAATCGTCTACAGCATCAACGGCACGCAGCTCAACGCACCGGCCAAGGGCATCAACATCATCAAGGAGGTTTATGCCAACGGCCAGGTGAAGACCAAGAAAGTGATGGTTAAATAACTACAGGAAACCAACCCTGACACCGGCGGCGGGCCTTGTGGCCCGCCGCTTTTTCATTGCCACAAACCGCCGGCCATGGCCACAAACGGATGCCGACACCTGCCGCTCAAGGCTGCCGGAGGCCTTGCAAGAGGCGAAGGCTGCAACGGCAAGGCCAATGGGCGGCAGCGACGCCTGCAAGCGTGGCGAAGCATGGGTGACAACCGGCATGGACATAAGGGCAGAGAGGCGCAGCCAGATTGACGCTTGCGGGTAGTGGCGGCAGCCATGCCGCGGAAAGGGGCAACCGCCGGCCGGGGCCAAACGATGTAATAAAAAATCATGCCACGGGCCGCATTGCGCAATGGCCTGTGTGCCAGCGCATTGCAATACGGGCCGAAACGCCCGCCAAAACGGCCCGCATGGCCATCCCGAACGGCCCGTATGGCTCAGTGATATGGGCCGTTTGCCATGCCCGCAGAGCCATGCCGGCAAATTGGCTCGCCCATTGTAAAAAAAGCTACGGTGCATAAGCCATGGCCGCCGGGGCAAAAGAGGGACGGGCACGGGCATTTTATCCAAAATCAAAGAATCTTTATCATAATACCAAGTATAAACCATTGTGAGGTAAACAATATTTTATTAATTTTGCCGACGATTGACCTACCAACACAGACTAATAACCGACCGTGCCCAAAAAGGCAAGACATTACTAACAAAAAGAACTAAATTATAGTACTAATCAAAATAAACAATTATGAGAAAACTTTTTATGCTCACTGCCTTTTTTGCATTGACGATGAGCGCCAATGCAGAAAACAGGAAATGGGACTTCACCAACTGGAGTTCGGCAACGTTGCAAAACCTTGCTGCCGACGCCCAGGCCAACGGCGGAACAAGGTGGACGACAATCGAAAAAGCAAGCGGCGACGGCGAGACCAACGGCAACTGCTATTGGTATGTGCCCGAAGAAGAGACCGAACTGGCAACAGTTGCCAACGGCCAGACTACCACAATAACCGAGACACAGGGCCTGGTGTTCAACTGCAGCGGCAGGTCGCTCGCCCTGGCCGTAAACTACCAGACCACCTGGGACGGCCTCGGCCCCTACTCAGGGCCCAGCTACCTGTGGATGGGAGGCAAGAACAACAAGTTCACAATAAAGGGTGTCAAGCCGGGAGCCAACATCACCATGGACGTAGAGTCGCACAGGCTCACCGACGGGCGCGGCGTGTCGCTGTCGGTCAACGGCACGGCCGTTGAGATAATAGAAGGCTCGGAAAAACCCAAGGAGCGCACAACGTGCGTATGGCAGATACCGGCCGACATATCCAACGGCGAGCTGGTCGACGTCACAGTGACCAACAGCAACGGCTGCCACATATATTACATCGACCTGCAGGAAGACGCCCCGGCAGTAGACGGCGCCAAGATTGCCTACGTGTTCAACTCGGGCTACAACAACTACGACGCCTCTAACGATGCCTTCAGGGACATCATCGAGAACAACAGCGAGTTTACCAACATCACCTTCGACGCCCTCGACGTGAGCCAGGAGGCCAACAGGAAAACGCCCGACGAGCTGAAGGCCTACGACGTGGTGGTGGTGAGCGGATACATGCCGGCCGACGACCAGTATGCACCGACGCTGCGCGAGGCCATCGCCTACGTGCCAATGCTCAACCTCAACCCGCAGCTTTACGCCACATGGGGCTACGGCACGCCCAAGACAGCAGACTCTCAGTCGCTCGACGTGGCTGAAGAAGCGCTCGACGACGCCCTGTTCAAGCCGTCGAACGAGTCGGACAACTACATCACCGACGGCAAGCTCGCATTCTTCGAGGAGGGTTCGGCCACCGGAGTCGAGATACCCGAAGGGTCATACTTTGCAAACGACCGCGTGCTGGCAACCGTAGGAGGGGCCACCGCCATCCATGAGCACAACGCCGGGCGCAACACCTACATGCTGATACCCTACGGTGCCGACAACCAGTTCTACGCCGTGAGCATAGTAGACATTCTGACCAACGCCATCAAGGAGCTCAACTACTCGAAGAAGGAGATAACCAAGGCTGCCACGCCGAAGTTCACCGAAGACTACAAGCAGATGAACACCGACGTCACCATAGCCTCGGACACCGAAGGAGCCAAGATTTACTACACCACCGACGGCACCACCCCAACAGACGCGAGCACGCCCTACACCGGGCCGGTGAACATATCTGAGCCCGGCACCACCATCACGGCCGTGGCCTACGCCGACGGTTACGACCCCAGCGAGCCCGCCACGCTGAACGTGGCACTGCACGAGACATCGGCCATGCCTACCATCACCACGGCCGAGGAAGACGGAAAGGCCATCGTGACGCTGACAAACAACGAGCCCAACGCCACGCTCTACTACAACTTCACGGGCGTGAAGGATGCCAAGGCATCGTCGGTTTACACCTCACCGATAACGATAACCCACCCCACCACCATCTATGCCTTCGCCGGCGAAGTGCTCGAGGCCGAGAAGGTTGCGTCTGAGCTCGCCTCGAAAGACATCACCATAACAGGCAAGGAGGTGCGCCTCGACGTTGTGTCACACTTCGACGCCAACGCCGCCGACTGGTCGCTGGGCGAGAGCAAGACCAAGTACTACACCGAAGGCGAGAAGAACGGCTACAACTACTATGAGGTTGTGTCACACGTAGAGGAGCTTCCCGACGGGCGCGACACCACCATCATCGACAGCAAGGAGCCGCTGTGGAACCTCACTGTTGTCAACCCCGGCAAGGGATGGGAGGCTAAGACCTACGGCCAGGGCATGCTCTGGGAGCGCATAACCATATCGGACGACATCTCAGACGCCAACACCGACAAGCGCTACCGCGGCGAGACGGCATTCGACCAAGGCGCTTCAGACAACTCGGTGACATTCGGCAACATACGCAAGAGCGACGGTGTGGAGAACGACCCCTACTCTTGCCACATACAAAGCACCGAAGCTTTCCAGGGCCCGTTTGACATAGTGACTTACGTCGGCAACGCCAGCAGCAGCAACCAGCCCAAGGCTGCACTGTTCATCAGCACCGACACCCTGTCTGAAGACAACTGGACGTTTGTAGACTCGGTGTACTTCTCAAAGACGCAGCGCTACATCAAGAAGAACATAGCCAGCTACGAGGGCACCGACAAGGTGTTTGTAAAGCTGCAGGCTGCATTCTCCAGTGTCATGGTATTCGACATATACATCATGAACCATGGCGAACTGAGCGGAATAAAGGATGTTGACGTGGCCGAAGAAGCCACAGGCAATGTTGTGCGCACGCTTATCTACAGCATCAACGGCACACGCCTCAACGCCCCGGCCAAGGGCATCAACATCATAAGGGAAGTGTATGACAACGGCAGCGTGAAGACGAGGAAAGTCGTTGTAAGGTAATACCGACGGCTGCCAAGTGGCAACCAGGCACACAAAAGAGGGGGCACCTGAATAACGGTACCCCCTCTTTTCGTATCAGCACTTGCCTCCGTGGCGGCAGGACGAGGTCAGAAGGCGAGTTGGCGGCCGCGATAGAAGTCGACCAAAGCCACCTGGTACAGATACTCGTAGCGCGACTGCGCCAGGTCACTCTGTGCCTTCATGAGGTTGTTCTTGGCCTCGTTGAACTCTGTTATGGTAGCCTTGCCGTTCTCATATTTTGCCTGTGTCAGGCTGAAAGCGTCTTCAAAGCTGAGCAGGGCCGCCCTGCAACTGACATATTTAGCGCCAGCGTTGCGCGCATTGAGGCAGGCCGTCTGTATCTCTTTGTACAGGTTCTTCTTCACGTTTTCCAGTTGCAGCGCCTGCGTCTGCCGGTCTATGCGGGCTGCCCTCACGCTGTTACGGGTCTGGAAGCGGTTGAACAGCGGCACATTGAGGCTCAGCCCCACATACTGGCTGAAGTTGTTTCGCATCTGGGAGGCAAAGCTTGAGGCACTATACCCCGACGTACGGTAGTAGTTAGTGCCCAGTCCCGCCGTGAGCGACAGTTGCGGATAGAATGCAGCCTGGGCCACCTTGACACTGTAGTCGGCCCCCTTCAGGCGTATCTGCTCGGCCTTCACCTCGGGCATTATGCCCAAAGCCTCGGCATATACAGCATCGGCGGCGGGCAGCGACGAGCACCGCGCCTCCATCCCGGCGGTGTCGGGCAACGCTATGGCAAAGTCTTCGGCCGACTGAAGTTCGAGCAATTGCGACAGCGCAAGCAGCGACAGGCTGCGGTTTCCCTCTGCCTGTGTCGCCGTGAGACGGCTTTGCGCCAGCGTGGCTTCCTGCTGCGAGAGGTCTGCCGGGCTTGCCTTGCCGTGGCTCTTCATGGCCCGCAGCCGCTCCACCTGCATGGAGTCGATGGCCACCTGGCGGCAGGCCACGCCCACAACCTCCATGTCGTAGAGCGCCTGCACATAGGCCTGGGCCACCTGCACCCGCACGTCGTTGCCGGCTTTCTCAAGGTCTGCCGTGGCCGCCTCAAGGTTCAGGCGCCCCAGCTTTATCGAGTTGGTTATCCTCATCCCGGTAAACAGCGGCACGCTTGCGCCCACAGAGAACGATGTGCTGCTCGTGTTGGTGTTTGTATATGTGTTGTCTTCGGTCAGTCCGCGGCCGAACGAGAAGTTCTGCCCGGCCGAAACGTCGACCGATGGCAAGCGGCTCCACTTGTCGGTGTTTAGCTGCACGTCTTGCTGCATGCGCCTGTTCCGGCTCTGCTTAATGCTGATGTTGCGCTCCAGCGCACGGTCAATGCACTCGGCCAGCGTCCATTCGGCCCTGCCGGGGGTGGCTTCGCCCTGCTGCGCCACAGCGCTTGCAGAACCCAGCGAGAGCGCCGCCACTATAACGAAAATCTTGTTATGCACCATAGCCTTGCCTCCCGTCAATTGTCATCGCTGGCCACCTGCTGCGGCCCACGCACGATGTCGCCGGCCTTGAGCCCGCTTTTAACCTCTATCTTCACCCCGTCGCTCAGGCCCGTCGTTACGCTGCGGCTCACATACTGTCGCTCCTTGCCTTCGCCCCGGGCCACATAAACCAGCGTGGAGTCGCCCTTGAACTCTATCGCACTCTCCGGCACGGTAAGCACATGGCGGGCCTCGTCGAGCACAATCTCGGCGTTGGCGCTGTAGCCCGAGCGCATGCGGCCCTTGCCGTCGAGCCTCACCGCCGCCTTGATCTCAAACTGATTGGCTCCGTTGTTCTCGACAGCCTTGGGTGAGATGTACTCCAGCACGGCATCGAACGAAAGGTTCTCCAGCGCCCCCACGGTAATCTTCATGTGCTTTCCGACAGCGAGGCGGCCCACTTCCGTCTCGTCCACATTGCCGCGGAATATCAAGTCGCCCATGTCGGCCACCGTGGCTATGGTCGTACCGTCGTTGAACGTGTTGCTCAGTATGACCGAATTGCCCACCTTGACAGGAATGTCGAGAATGATGCCCGATATAGTCGAGCGTATGAGAGTGGAGCTGGCGTTGGCGTTGCTGCGCGATATGCCGTCGCGCACCACCTGCAGCGCGTCTTCTGCGGCGGCCTTCTCTTCGCGCGCCTGCTCCATTGCCTGCCTCACCTTGTCATACTCGTCGTCGCTCACCAGGCGGCGTTCGTAGAGCGCCTTCTCACGTCCGAAGTCGGTGGTGGCCTGCTTCAGGTTTATCTCGGCCAGCCTGACACGGCTCTGCGCGGAGCTAAGCTGGCTCATGTCGGGTATCACCTTCACCTTGGCGATGACCTCGCCGGCCTCTACCCTGTCGCCCGGCTCCTTCATTATCTGGCTTATTATGCCGCTTATCTGCGGCTTTACGCTCACCTCGTCGCGCGGTTCAATCTTCCCGGTGACGATGGTTGTCTTGCGTATGTCGCCCACCGTGGCCTTCAGTTCGGTGTACACCACAGGCTTCGGCCGCGATTTCTGATAGAGGAACACAAATGTCCCGATGAATGCCACGGCCACCAGTGCCGCAACAATGAGTTTGGAATATCTTCTCATATCTGTTGTTGTTAAGTTACATTTACATCTGCCCACAAGCCGGGCGCAGTGGCTTTCCAGGCCGCCACGCCTCGCAGAGGCAGCCCATACGGATGCGGCCCGGGGCCGTAGAGGCACGCTTCGGCCCTACTCCTCGCGCATGGCGTCTACGGGCTTCACCTTCATTGCCCTCCAGGCAGGGGCCAGTCCGGCCAGTCCGCCGAGCAGGCAGAGCATCGACGCGGCCGCGAAAGCCGTAGAGAAGTCTACCTGGAAGCGGGCTGCGGCTATGCCGTCGGTGGTTGAGCCCAGCTCTATCATCTGCAGGATGGCCACGCCCAGCATGATGCCGCTCATGCCGGCAACGGCCGTGAGCACCACGCTCTCGGCCACTATCTGCCCGAGAATCATGCGCGGCGTGGCCCCTATGGCCCGCCGTATGCCTATTTCCGAGGTGCGTTCCTTTACCGTTACCATCATGATGTTGCTCACCCCGATGGCCCCGGCCAGCAGCGTGCCCGTGCCAACGAGCCAAACCAGGAAGTTGACACCGCGGAAAAGATTGTCGAGCATGGCGAAAAGCACCTCGGTGTTGAACACCATCACGCCCTGCTCGTCGGTGGGGTCAACGTTGTGGGAGCGCGCCACCACACTGCGGATGCGCCCGGTCAGTTTGCTCATCACCACCCCGCGGCGCCCCGTGACGGCGATGACGTCGACCTGAGAGCCACGGTTGTAGGCCCGCTGCACCACGGTTATGGGCACCGACACATTCTCGTCTACAGGCCCACCGACGCTGACGGAGTTGCCGGTACGGAAGTCTACGCCCACAATCTCGTAGTAAACGGAATCGATGCGCATGGAATGGCCGCACGGGTCGCCCCCTTCGGGAAACAGGTCGTTGTAAATGCGCTTGCCAATGACGCACACCTTGCGTCCCTGCTCCATGTCGAGGGCATTGAGATAGCGGCCGTAGCGTATCTTGGGTGTCTGTATGTCGGCATATTCCGGCGTCACGCCCGACACGTTGCATGAGGCGGTGTGCTCGCCGTTGACAGCCCTCTTGCCGCCCACGAAGAGCACCGGCGCCACCCTGTCGAGCTGCGGCACCTGCCTGGCCAGGCGCTCCACGTCGCGGTAGTCCATGCTCCAGCTGCGCCCTTTGGGCAGCCCACGGTATGCCTTCGACGTGGGCTGTGCCCACACCATGGCCGAGTTTGTGGCAAACCCGGCGAAGTTGTTCTGCAGCAATTCCCTCAGCCCGTTGCCCCCTCCGATGAGCACAATGAGCATGAACACGCCCCAGAACACCCCGAAACCGGTCAGTATGCTGCGGCTCTTGTTGCGCATGAGCGAATCTATTATCTCTCTGAAATTCATAATCGCATTTCTTTATCAGGCCATCGGCCTGTGTTTCACTGTATGCCGCTGTGGCGGCAGCCGCGCCGCCCTGCCGCCGCCACCTGGCCTGCGCGTTGCGTCTCGGCCCCGGCCGCTCCCCCGGCGGAGGCTGCCTTGTGTAATTATTTTTCGCCATCCGCGCCGCTCCGCCCATCATACTGATTCTCAGGGCTTTGCGATACGGACCGTATTGCACGGCCAAACGGCCCGTTCTGCACTGCCGAATAGGCCGTCTTGCAGCGCGATATGCGCCGTTTTGGCGCGCCGTGGCGCGAGCAATGCCGGGCGGCCTCTATTTTGTCGGCATTGTTTGCCACCGCCGTCAGTTTTCCTTGAGCGCCTCGATGGGCCTCACGCGGGCAGCCCGGCGCGCAGGCACCAGCCCGGCCAGCGTGCCGGCCAGCACCATCACGAGCGTGGCCTCTATGCACACGTCGATGCCCACGGTGGGATTGACAAACATTGTGGCCTTGAACAGGCCCGTGTCTACCTCCGTTCGGCCTATTGTGGCGTTCATATACTCGTTTGCGGCGATGCCGCATAGCATGCCCACATAGCCAAACAATGTGGTCATGACCACGCTTTCTATTATTATGAGCCGCAATATAGACCACGGGCGGGCCCCGATGGCCTTGCGTATGCCAAACTCGCGGGTGCGCTCCCTCACGGTGATGAGCATGATGTTGCTCACGCCCACCACGCCGCTAAGCAGCGTCAGCAAGCCCACAACCCACAGCGCCGTGCGCAGTATGCCCATGCCCCGGGCCATCTGGATGTTGTCCATGAAGCGGTTCCACAGCCACACGGCGTTGTCGTCGTCGGGTGCTGCGCTGTGGTTCAGGTTCAGCTTGGCCCTGTAGTCGGCCTCGAAGTCGTTGTTCTGCTGCTCCGTCTCGAGCCCGTCGAACGTAAACTCGATGTTGCCCACGCGGCTGTCGGTGCTGTAGATGGCGCACACGGTGGCGTGGGGGCAGTAGACGTCGGAGGCCTTCATCATGCCGTCGCCCCTGTAGACGCCCACCACACGCCACATAAGGCCGTCGGCCTTGACGTATTTGCCTACGGGCGAGCCCCCGTGGGGCCACAGCTCGCGCGCCTGGTCTTCGCTTATCACGGCCACCTTGCGCCGCTCGCGCATGTCGATGTCGTTGATGAAGCGGCCTTCCACCACCTCTGTCTTGTTAATGTCGCGGTCCACCGGGTAGACACCGCTCAGCGTCTGGCCCGCCATGTAGTTTGCCCCGGCCGAGAGGGTGACGCCGCCATGGTCGTAGACGGCGCCCACATCGCCCACCACCCCGGCAAACACGCTGTCGGTGGTGGCCATGTCTTGCTCGCGCAGCGATATGCCGCGGCCGCTCCCCAAGCCCGCATAGGGCTTTGAGGTGCGGCCCCCGAATGCCACCATCGAACTGGCCAGGTAGCGGTCTGTGCTCTGCATCTGGGCGTTGATAAGGCCGTTGCCCGCCCCGAGCAGGAAGATGAGCATGAATATTCCCCACGCCACCGAGAAGCCGGTGAGCGCCGTGCGCAGCTTGTTGCGCCTGGCTGTCGCCCATATTTCAGTAAAGATGTCGCGCATATATGGCTTGCTTTATTGTCGTCATTTCATCAGGCCGCCCGCCCCGAACGGCGAGGCATGGTGGTCATGGTTGTCTTCTATGAGCCCGATGACGCCGTCGCGAATGTGCACGATGCGGTTGGTCTCGTTGGCCACTCCGCTCTCGTGGGTCACCACGACGATGGTCATGCCCTGCTGTTCGTTCAGTTCCTTGAGCAGCTGCATCACCTCTACGCTCGTCTTCGAGTCGAGGGCGCCCGTAGGTTCGTCGGCCAGTATGAGCTCGGGGCGCGTTATCAGGGCGCGGGCTATGGCCACACGCTGGCGCTGTCCGCCCGACATCTCGCCCGGATAGTGGGTGGCCCAGGCGGCCAGCCCCAGCCGGTCGAGGTAGTCCATGGCCCTACGGCGGCGCTCGCGGCGGCCCACTCCCTGGTAGTAGAGGGGCAGTTCGACGTTCTCTACGGCTGTCTTGAAGCTGATGAGGTTGAACGATTGGAACACGAAACCTATCATGCGGTTGCGGTATTCGGCCGCGCGCCTCTCGCTAAGGTTCCATATCAGCTCGCCGCCGAGGCGGTATTCGCCCGTGTCGTAGTTGTCGAGTATGCCCAGTATGTTGAGCAGCGTCGACTTGCCCGAGCCCGACGCGCCCATGATTGACACGAACTCGCCCCGCTCTATGTCGAGGTTGATGCCCTTGAGCACGTGGAGCGGCTGCGCTCCCTGGTATGTCTTGTTGAGGTCTTTGATGTGTATTACCATAATATAATATGTATGCCGGAACCGCCCCTGGTGGATTCAACCCCTCGGCGCGGGCCCGGCAGATATGCGTTGTTGCTTCTGCTTATGTCTTATAGACGCAAAGATACTAAAAGAAGTTGCAGCCTGTACAATATATCTACACCTTTTCCACATTTTGACGCCGATATAGTCAATAAGCATTACTTTTCATCCAACCGGGCCGTTTGTGTCGCCAGGCTGGTCGCCCTGCCCGCCGACTGTGGCCTGCCACGCGCCTACGATGTCGCCGATGGATATCCCGAGCAGCCTCATGTCGCGGAACACCGACGGCAGGGTGTGGTCCATGAAATCGCGACGGCGGGCACTGAGTATGCGCCCGCGGGCACCGGGAGACACGAAGTAGCCCAGTCCGCGGCGGTTGTAAATCACGTTGTCGCGCGCAAGGGCGTCGTAAGCCTTCACCGCCGTGTTGGTGTTCACCTCGAGCATCACGGCATATTCGCGCACGCTGGGCACGCGGTCGTCGTCGCTGTAGGTGCCGGCCAGAATCTCGTCGCACAGCCGTTCGGCCATCTGCAGGTAGATGGGCTTGTCGGGATTGAACGTTGTCATAGGCTTATCCATCTGCGCCCTACAATCTGTATGCGGCAAAACAGGCGGTAGGCAAGCAGGTAACAGCACACCGTTACGGCCACAAGCGACAGCGACAGCCACGCCGCCGACACCGGCGAGCCATAGGCCGACCAGTAGAGCGCGCCAACCCAGTCGCCGTCCATCGTGGCATAGCCCATGCTTACCGCCACCGACAGGAGCACAGTGAGCAGCAGCGCCCTGCGCCGAAACACCACGCCGCAAAGCAGACAGAGCGCCCTCGATATGGCAAACGTAAGCCACAACACCACCAAAAGCCACCAACCGCCCGGCCCCGGCGGCATTTCGCGGCGGGCGAACGCCCCGAGCGTGTCGCCCAAGAGACCGGCCATGGCCAGCGACACCGAGGTGACGCCGGGCAAGCCGGCGGCAAGGCATGTGAGCATGAAGAGCGCATCGGCCATAAGCATGGCGCACACCACCAGACCGACAGCGCCGAACGCCGACAGCAAGAAGCGCACCAAAAACTTCTCGAGCGGCGAGGCGGGCAGCAGCCAGTATGCCGTGGACGCTGCCTTGTCGCAGAGGCGCGAGCAGACAAGGCTCGGACTGTAGACCGAAAAGACAAAGAGCACCAACAGAAAGAACGAGGCAATGTCGCCGACACGGCTTTCCATTTCACCGACACTATAGGTGACGGTGAACGCCTTGTAGAAATTGAGGAACAACAATGCGTACAATCCCACGCTGACAGCGATGAGAAGAAAGGCCAAGTGGCGCGAGTTGGCCACAAGGTCGTAACGCATCAAGCGGCCGAAACGCCTTATGTCAAAATATGTATTCATGATTTTCTATTCCTGATTTATATGTTAAACCACTTTCCATTCACCAACTGCATACGCCGGAAACTGCGGTAGGCCACGGCATAATTGGCGACGGCGAGCAACAAGCCTAACGCCATACACATGAAATCGCAGGCCGACTGGCTGACGGTGTCGGGCAAACAATGGCGTAGCGCAACGAAAACGGCCCGGCAGACCACTGCCGAAAACGTAGCCACAACAAACCCGCCACGTGCCAACAGAAGCGGGCAGAGCAGATAAAGCGACTGGAAAAACAACAGCCCAGCCACGGCATTGAGCCCGTGTGCCAGAGCTGCTGGCCAGTCATGCGGAGCAGGCCGGAAGATGTCGGAAACGCTGCCTGCCGTCTCACGGGCGAGGCTGGCCATGACGGAACGCAGCCCGTCGGAGGTGCCTGCGGCCAGACTGAAGCCCAGGTGGAGCAAATCGGCCACGGCGACAGCCAGCAATACCAAAGCGGACACACCCACAGTTGACAGCAATAGCCGGCCGACAAACTTCTCGGCCGCCGAAGCAGGGCGCATCATGAACGCCAAACGGGCGTCGGGCCGGGCCATGCCGGCGTAGACAAACGAAGGGCCAAACACCATGGCCAGGACCAGACAGCCCTTGGACACGCTACCCTTCCACCTCATGGCAGCATCTGTAGTCACGCTGATGATGCCGCTGCCATCATACCCATACGTAGCCAGGAAATACAGGAACAGGAAGAACCCTGCGCCGAGCGTCACCTTGAGCAATGCCGGGCACACGCATTCTGCATCGCTGCGCAACAGCAACGCCACGCGCCTGAACGAGAAACGTCCACCCATGGTCACACCTCCTCCCCTCCTGCAAGGCTGCCGGCAGGCAGCTTGCCTTGCACCACGGCGTTGAACAGCAGTTCGAGGTTGAGCTGCGTCTCGGGCCAACCGGCCTGGCGGCGGGCCATGACGAGGTTGCCCTGTAGCGAGGGTTCGGCGTAGACCACGCCGCCGAGAGGCTCGCCCGGCTGCCTCAGCTCAAACGAATAGCGCCCGCACACGTCGGCCACCGAGGCGTCGAGCAACATACCGCCGGTGGATATGATGAGCAGATGGTCTATCAGTTGCTCCACGTCGTGCACCTGGTGGGTGGATATGACGAACGTGCGGTCGTCGGTGAAATGGCGTGCCACCACACGGCGGAAGATGCTTTTCGACGGTATGTCGAGCCCGTTGGTGGGCTCGTCCATCAGCACCAGGCGCGTGCCGGCGGCCAGGGCGAAGCTCATGTACACCTTTTTCTTCTGCCCCATCGACAGCTTGCCGAGCCGCAACCGGCCGGGCAGCTCGAAGTCGGCAAGGCAGGCGTCGAGCACCTCGCGGCTGAAGCGCGGGTAGAACGGGGCGTTGATGCGCACGTAGGCATCGAGGGTGACGTCGGGCAGGAAGAATTCTTCGGGCACGACGAACATCTCGCGGAGCATGTCGGCACGCCTTTTTGATGCCTCGACGCCATCGACACAAACGCTGCCTGACCGGGGGCGCAGCAGTCCGGCCATGAGATAAAGAAGCGTCGACTTGCCCGTGCCGTTCTTGCCCAGCAGCCCGTAGACACGCCCCGGGGCAATGCTGACACTGAAATCGGTGAACACGGGACGCTTGCTCCCGGGATACTTGAAACAGATGTTGCTTACTTCTATCATGATTTTCTATCGTTTTAATTATCGACCCATAGTGTACCACTGTATTAGTACACCGCAAAGATAGTACAAAACATGCAATACGGCAAGCATACGCGCATGTTTTTTCTGCCAAATCGGTGATTTAACATTTCCACATAATTATATTATCGGCATGCAATCGGGTGGCAGGGACGAAACGCCTCCTACCGCAACATCGCGCCGGGCCCGAGCTGAGCCACAGCCGCCGCGGCCCTGCAGAAAACCGAAACGGAAGTGAACAATGTTTACAAACGGCAGCTGTGGCCACCGCCGACGGCCAAACTGTCGAGCCAAACGGGCCATACAGGCACACCGAACGGCCCGTTCGGCAGGGCAATACGGGCCGTTTTGCAGGCTGTCCCGACCCATTTGCCAACACACTGAAATCCAACCGGTTACACCAAGTGGCCAAAACGGGGTTGCCACATGAATAATATTGACACGCGGAGTGCTGCAAAGCAAGAGCCCATTTAAATAAAATGGACATCGGCATTGGGCCAAATGAGGGGAGGCAGAAGGAGGTATTTGGGTAGTTAAAACGAGTTTATTGGGGAGTAAGAAGGAGTTGGAAGGAGCTGCAACCAGCTGCGCCCGGGCATGAACTTGGCCGGCATCACCCACTAAAGCAGCTGTCAGCCAACTCCGGGCGACCGCAGGCAAGCCCAACTCACGGCAACCCGCCATAACCATTCGGCAACGTCCAGGCATTTATTAAAATAATTTAAATAGACAGCAACCAATGTCACAAACCGCCACCGGCCGTGTCTGATAGATGTATATGGAACAAAAGGAGTTCGAGATTGAGGTCGGGCGCATACGCCCACGCCTGCACCACGAAGCCATGAGGTATGTTTCCGACGCAGCCGACGCCGAAGACATAGCACAGGAGGTGGTGCTCAAGCTCTGGGTCATGCACGACCGGCTCGAAGAATACCGTTCCACAGAAGCGCTGGCCGTGGTGATGGCCCGCCGGCTGAGCCTCAACAAAATGCGCAAGGCAACGGTGCCGCTGGCCGAGGCGCGCCCCGCCGACACCGCCACCGACCAGACGCCCGAGGCATCGCTAATCGAGCAGGAAGACGAAGAGCGCGTGGCAAGGCTCATAGACGCCCTGCCCGACACCCAGCAGGCAGTGCTCAGGATGAAGCACACCGAAGGCATGGAGGTGGGCGAGATAGCCAGGCTCACGGGCAGCTCGCCCGAGGCCGTGAGGCAAAACCTGTCGAGGGCAAGGCGCAACATATTGAAACACTTCGTAAACGAATAGACAGAGCTATGGATAAAGACAAGATAATGGAACAGCTCGTAGCGAAATTCCTCGACGGGGCGACAAGCAACGAAGAGGAACGCCGGCTCTACGACTACTTCACCGGCAGCCGAGTGGCAAGCCACCTGCATAAGTACAAGGCCATGTTCGAATGGTATGCAGGCGGCATGGCTGCACCACTGCCGCCAGTGGCCGAGCCGGAAGGGCGCCGCGCGCGCACGGTGCCGATGTGGGCCAAGGTTGCCGCCGGGGCCGCCGCAGCGGTGCTGATAGTAGCCGGGGCCGCCGTAGCCTACCAACGCCACGCCAAAACCGAACGGATGTATGCCATATACAGCGGCAGCTACATAGTGAGAGGGGGCAAGAAGATAACCGACCTGAAGGTGATAATGCCCGAACTGCGCCGCATAGAGCACGAGGCCTGCGCGCTGGGCAACAGGCACAAGGGCATCGGAAGGATGTCGCCGAAGGAGATATTCAAGATGATGGAGAACGAAAACAAGCAAAACAGCAACAGACCTACGATATGACAACTGCAATGAAAACAATGTGCACCAGAGCCGTGGCATCGCTGCTACTGTGCCTGGCTGCCACCACGGCGGCACTGGCGCAAGCGCGCATCGAAGAACAGATACGCGACCTGGAAAGTAAAAACGTGATGACAGACCGCATAGTGAAGCGCGACCCGAAGACACGGCGCGTGGGCATGGAGACAAAAAACTTCCACTTCTACAGCCAGGGGGGCACCGTGGCCAACGCACTGCGCGAAGCCTTCGAGGCCGAGGCGCGCTCGGCAACCAACGTGGAGCGCGAACAGAGGGGCGAAAGCTACGAATGCGTGCTCACGTTCGTACAGGGTTCCACCAAGACGGTTTACCGGCTGTCGGTAAGCGGCGACAAGCTGCGCCCTGAAGTCGACGTCCAGACATACTTCCGCGACGAGTCTGTCAATATCGACGAATCGTCGGTGGAGACCACCCACAAGCGCAACGGCGACATGGCGGCCACCGACGGCCACGCCGCCGGGGGCAGATGCGCAATAAAGGAGATAAGTTAGCCATAATGGATTTTAGTTGATAGATGCAATAGAGATCTGATTAAGCAAGTCGTCTTAAGGCGTTAAGACTTTTCACATCATGATTTTGACGATGTCACGTCGGGAGACGGGATGTCAGCAGGTGCGCCCGTGGCAATTGCCGGGCGCACCTGTTGCTTTATGCAACGAGGGCCGCGGGCTGCACAAACAGCGCCCGCGGCCGTCGGACGTCGGCGCGGCAGCAAGCTCCGACAGCGCGGGCAAGGGCTGCCACGGCGCGGCGCGGAGGCATGCCACGGGCGCCGGCGCACCTGTGACAGGGCCGTCACTGGCCGCCGAGCCGCCCGAAGTATTCTATCACCTCCTCCCAGGTCTTGAACGCATCCGACCCGAAGTCGATGCGGGTGCCCATGAACGAGGCCGAGCCTCCGTCGGCACTGGCGTCGATAAGGTAGTCGCCATAGAGCAGGTCTTTGCGGTTGGTGAACACGATGTGGCGGAACGAGGGCACGCCGACGGTCTCGAACACCCACTGCGACACACGCCCGGCATAGCCGCCGTCGGCCGGTGGCAACGCCCCGACGAAATAAACGTCGTACCACTCGAGCAAGAAGCGCACGGCCTTTACCACGCTTGACAGCGGGCGCCAGTCGTGCTCCATGGTCTGCTCTATGCCTATGTACACGATGTTGCGCTGCCGCCGGCGCTGGCGGTCGTCAATCCACTGCACCACAGGCAGCACCGAGTGGAGCAATATGCTGTCGTTCATGCGGTGCTCGCCGTGGAAGCGCAGCGCATTGGCATAGTGAGAGGCAAACAAGTCGTAGGTGTGCACCACGGGATCTTCTATCCCGAAGAGCCCCCAGACGCGCCCCTGGTCGCCGGCAACGGGCCCGGTGAAGCAGCGTTCGGTAGTCTCACGGTACTCTTCCTGCAACTGCTTGGTCATCATAAACTCCTTCATGCCGTCGGCGCGGGGGTTGAGAAACGTCACCTTGCCGAGCATGCCGTTCTTCAGTATGGTCTCGCCCATCCTGAAAGCAGGGTTCACCAATATGCGGTCGAAGCCGTAGAGCATCTCTGCATACATGCCTCCCATCGACGTGCCGACAACGAGGTCGGGCCTCTCGGAGTCGCAAACGTTGTGCAGCAAGTCCATGGCCTCGGCCGGATGTATGGGCAGGTCGGGGGCCACAACCACGGCCCCGGGCAGCAACTCGCGCAGCCGGGCCACTGTGCCCGACAGGCCCGACGATGCGAAACCGTGGACATATAGTATTTTCTTGCCCGACATGACGTCGGGAAACGACTTAATGTATGCGTTATCCATATCCTTTTGTTTATGCTGTTCGGTTCTTGGCGGAAGCGGGCCGGGGCGGCATGCCCTTCCGGGGGCACAGCCGCCGGGGCTCCTACCGGCGTGCAAAGTTACGCCAAAATAGACTAACGGCCAACAAACCACAACCTATAAATTATGCTATCAGCACCATTACATCTGTTAAACCATATTAACCATGACTGACAAAAAGAACGGAATGCTGTAATTTTGCAGCCAAACAAGACAACAACCAGAGCATGACAAAAGACGACTTACGCAGTTTCTACACCGCCAACGCCAACGCCCTGGCTGCAGACATCAGCCGGCTGAAACGCAAAAACGGACTGTTTCTGGGCACAGAACTGTTCACGTTCATCGCAGCCATCTGCTCGGTGGCGGCCTATACCGTGTGGGGCGGATGGGCATGGCCGGCCCTGGCGGCCGCCATGCTGGCCGCATACATTGTGACACGGAGGCGCGACGTGGCCAACGGCCGGCTCATAGAGAAGCAGGAAAGCCGCCACGAAGCATACTGCAACGAACTGAAATACCTGCAGGGCGACTTCTCGGCATTCGACGACGGCAGCCGCTACGCCGACACGAAGCATCCGTTCACCTACGACATGGACATCTTCGGGCCCCTCTCGCTGTACAATCGCATATGCCGCACCGTGACAAGCGGAGGCGCCGACTGCCTGGCACGGCATCTGTCAACCATCGACACCGCCGACCCGGATAAGGCCAAAGCCACGGCCGACAGGCGGCGACAGGCCATAAGCAGGCTGGCCGCAATGGAGCCGCTGCGCACGGAGTTCATGGCCCACAGGCGCCACGGGCACATCGACACGCCTGCGGTGAAAGAGGCACTCAACCAAGCCCGCAACATGGCCATACCGCGGTTTGCGCTCTCGCCGGTGGCCGCGGCAGTGGCGTGGATGGCCATCGCGGGGTTCATGGCCACCATACTGATGGCCGCCACCACCGACATGGAGGCCGGGGTGCCCATAACCTGGGGCGTGACACAGTTCGCACTGGTCTACCTCGTGTGCTCCAAGCCACTGCGACTGATAAGCAAGGCGGTGAACAACCTGCACAAACAACTCAAGGCCTACGCCGAGCTCACCGAACTGACGGCAACAACCGAGCTGCGCGAAATGGTCATGACACACGACGGCAACGGCAACGGCGCACCCGATGCCCACAGCGCCAGGCAGTCGTTCCGCGAGCTGCAGGCAATGCTCGACGGCCTCGACAGGCGGGCAAACGTGCTTGGACTAATAGCATTCGACACATTGCTGCTCAGCGACTTCTTCCTCGTAAGGCGCTTCCTGGGCTGGCAACGGCGCCACATGAGGCACACCGAGCAGTGGATAGACGCCGTTAGCGAACTCGACGCGCTCGTAAGCATGGCCACATTCAGCTACAACGAACCGGCGGCAACCACCGCCCTGATAAGCAGCAAGCCCGGGGTGAGCCTCGAGGCAAAGGCCATCTGGCACCCTTTCCTGGGCGAGAAGGCCGTGTGCAACGACTTCAGCATAGCCGAGAAGAACTACTATATCGTCACAGGAGCCAACATGGCAGGCAAGAGTACCTTCCTCCGCTCAATCGGGGTGAACTACATCCTGGCCATGAACGGCATGCCGGTGTTCGCCAAGTCGATGCGCACAACGGTGTTCAACCTGTTCTGCAGCATGCGCACAAGCGACGACCTGAGCCACGGAATAAGCTACTTCAACGCCGAACTGCTGCGCCTGAAACAGCTCATCAGCAGTTGCAAGCAGTCGGAACACACGCTGATAATACTCGACGAGATTCTTAAGGGCACCAATTCGCTCGACAAACTGAACGGCTCGCGGATGTTCCTGAAAGCAATCTCGACGCTACCCGTAAGCGGGGTGATTGCCACCCACGACCTCGAACTGTCGAAAATGGCCGACGAAAAGCCACAAACGTTCCACAACTGGTGCTTCGAGATAGGGCTCGCCGACAAGATAACATATACCTATAAGATAACCCCGGGAGTGGCAAGAAACCAAAACGCAACATTCCTATTGGGCAATATAATTGCAGAAATAGGAAATAATTGATTTAAATCAAGAAAACATTAGAGTCTACCGAAATAAGTTCGGCCGGCATTGCGCAATGGAAACAAAAAGCTATCTTTGCGGAAAGTGTTTTTCATAGTATTAGATTTAAGGTTTAAAAGATTTGGGGCTCGGCGGAGCCCCTTTTTTTATCGCCAGGCGAAACGGCCGCCACAGCACACTGACGGAAAAGCCCCGACATTGCAAAGTTTGGCTTGCAAAAGGCCGCCGAAAGCAAAGAGTAATGCAAATTAATGAAAAAGTAACGTTACCGTCACACGAAAACAGATGCAAAACTTTGGGAGTGCAAAATTAAAATGGTAACTTTGCGGTCAGAAAAGAAAAAGGATACACTCAATCAAACAATAAAATTATGGTAAACTACAAGTCTTTAGGTCTCGTGAACACACGCGAGATGTTTAAGAGAGCCATCAATGGCGGATGGGCTGTGCCCGCATTCAACTTCAACAACCTCGAGCAGCTGCAGGCCATTATCAAGGCAACGTCAGAACTGAAGTCGCCTGTTATCCTGCAAGTGTCAAAGGGAGCGCGCAACTACGCCAACCAGACGCTGCTTCGCTACATGGCCGAGGGTGCCGTTGAATATGCAAAAGAGCTTGGCTGCAATCACCCCGAGATAGCACTGCACCTTGACCATGGCGACAGCTTCGAGCTTTGCAAGAACTGCGTTGACATGGGTTTCTCGTCGGTAATGATAGACGGTTCGTCACTGCCTTACGACGAAAACGTAGCCCTCACGAAGCAAGTTGTAGACTATGCCCACCAGTATGACGTTACCGTCGAGGGCGAGCTGGGCGTGCTTGCAGGCGTTGAGGACGAAGTTGCATCCGAGGTTTCGCATTACACCAAGCCCGAAGAGGTGATTGACTTTACGACAAAGACAGGCGTTGACTCGCTGGCCATCTCCATAGGTACATCACACGGCGCCTACAAGTTTAAGCCGGAGCAGTGCACCCGCGACCCGAAGACAGGCCGCCTGGTGCCCCCGCCATTGGCATTCGACGTGCTCGACGAGATAATGCAGAAGCTGCCCGGATTCCCTATCGTGCTCCACGGCTCTTCATCTGTGCCCCAGGAGTATGTTGACATGATCAACCAGTACGGCGGCAAGCTGCCCGACGCTGTCGGAATACCCGAGGAGCAGTTGCGCAAGGCAGCCAACAGCGCTGTCTGCAAGATTAACATCGACTCCGACTCTCGCCTTGCCTTCACCGCAGCAGTGCGCAAGACTTTGGCCGAGAAGCCCGCAGAGTTTGACCCGCGCAAGTACTGCGGACCGGCTCGCGACCTCATGGAGGAAATGTACAAGCACAAGATTCTCGACGTGCTCGGCAGCGACAACAAGCTGGCACAGCTCGACTGACACATGCAACGGGGCCATGCCCCACTGCCATAAGGAGGCGGAACACCACTGCAGTGGCGTTCCGCCTCTCTTGTTTCGGGTTGGGTAGGCCCAGCGAACAAACGCAAGCGCACAGTGGCCCGACCCCTGCGGCAGCGACGCCTGCAATCCGCCGACGCACAGCCCCGGCCGCAAGGCCTGGCCAAAGAGGCCAAACGGGAACGCCAAACGACCCGTTCCGGACTGCAAGACCGGTTGTTTTGCAATCCGAAACGGGCCGTTTTGCAAACTCACTGACACTCAAACACTTATCATTGGAATATTTCCGAGAAACAAACACGCCCGGAAATGAATCGCCACAAAAACGCCCCAAAGCTGAGAAGACGCCGCACGGAGAGCCGTCAGGAGATTGCCCCCCAGTTTATTTCGTTTCTGCGGAGCTCGCGCAAGCGGTTCCACAACAGTGCGTAGCGCTCCTTGCCACACTCCGGGTCGTCGTCGATGATGCGGCGTGCCTCGTCGCGCGCCATCTGCACGAGCTGCCCATCGCGCGCAATGTCGGCAATCTTAAGGTCGAAAGCCATGCCACTCTGCTGCGTTCCCTCAAGGTCGCCGGGGCCGCGGAGCTTGAGGTCGGCCTCTGCGATGCGGAACCCGTCGGTCGTATCGCACATGATGTCGATGCGCTTTCGCGTGTCATCGCTCAGCTTGTTGGGGGTGACCAGGATGCAGTACGACTGGTCGGCCCCGCGGCCTACGCGCCCCCGCAACTGGTGGAGCTGCGACAAGCCGAAGCGCTGTGCGTCGAGTATGACCATCACCGACGCATTGGGCACGTTCACCCCCACCTCTATCACCGTCGTGGCCACGAGTATCTGTGTCTCGCCATTGACGAAACGCTGCATCTCGGCATCCTTCTCGGCCGGCTTCATCCTGCCGTGCACCTTGCTCAGCCTGAACTCGGGAAAGGCCTGGCTGAGCACCTCGAACCCCTCTTCAAGGTTGCGCAGGTCGCTCTTCTCGCTCTCCTCGATGAGCGGGAACACTATGTATGCCTGCCGCCCGAGCCTTATCTGCCGGCGGATGCTGTCGTAGAGGGCCGTCAGCCGGGTGTCGTAGACGTGCTGCGTGAGCACAGGCTTGCGCCCGGGCGGCAGCTCGTCGATGACGCTCACGTCGAGGTCGCCGTAGAGAGTCATGGCCAGCGTGCGCGGTATGGGCGTGGCCGTCATGACAAGTATGTGTGGCGGGTTGGCGCTCTTGCCCCAAAGCTTGGCCCTCTGCGCCACCCCGAAGCGGTGCTGCTCGTCGACCACGACGAAACCGAGGCGCGCAAAGTGAACCGAATCTTCGATAATGGCATGCGTCCCCACCAAAATGTCGATTCTGCCCTCGGCCAGCGCCCCGAGCACATCGCGGCGCTGCCGCCCCTTGACCATGCCCGTGAGAAGCTCCACGCGCAACGGCATGTCGCCGAGAAAACTGCGTATGGTTGCCAGGTGCTGCTCGGCCAATATCTCCGTAGGCGCCATGATGCACGCCTGGTAGCCGTTGTCGACGGCCAGCAGCATTGACATGAGCGCCACGAGCGTCTTGCCCGAGCCCACGTCGCCCTGCAAGAGGCGGTTCATCTGGCGGCCCGAGCCCACGTCGCGGCGTATCTCGCGGATGACGCGCTTCTGCGCCTCGGTGAGCGGGAACGGCAGGTAATGGCTGTAGAACGTGTTGAAGCATTCGCCCACACGGGGGAACACGTAGCCCCGGTACTTGCGTCTCTGGTCGCTGGCATAGCGCACTATGCCCAGCTGGACGTAGAAAAGCTCTTCAAACTTGAGCCTGGCGCGGGCCCGCTCAAGCTCGCGCGCGTCTTTCGGATAGTGTATTGTGCGCAGGGCTGCGTCGCGCCCCATCATGTGGAGACGGGCCACCATCTCGTCGGTCAGCGTCTCGGCCAGGGGCTCTTTCATACGCTCGACGAGGCTCTTGGTGAGCCGTTCGATGGCACGCGAAGTCAGCCCGGCCTTCTTCATCTTCTCCGTAGTAGAGTAATATGGCTGCAGCCCCATTGCCGAAAGCTCCAGCGTGTCGGCCTGGTCGATGTCGGGGTGCACCACGTTGATGCGCCCGTTGAACACCGTTGGCTTGCCGAAGACGATGTACATCGTGCCGGGCCGGTATGCCTTCTTGGCATACTTGCCTCCGTTGAACCACGTAAGGTCCATCACAGACGTGCCGTCTGAGAAATGCGCGACCACGCGCTCCTTGCGCGGCCCCATCTCGAAGGTCTCGTAACTCAGTATCTGGCCGCGCACCTGCACATAGGGCATGTCGCCCGTAAGCTCGCTGATGGCGTACAGGCGGCTGCGGTCTACATATTTATAAGGGTAATACTGGAGCAGGTCGCCGTAGGTGCTGATGCCCAGCTCCTGGCTGAGTATCTTCTTGCGCGACGGGCCCACGCCCGGCAGGAACTGTATGTCTTGGGTCAGTATGTCTGGCACGGCTGCAATCTATGGTGCTGGTTGCGTCACTCCCTCCGCCGCCCCGGCCTGCCTGCCGAGCAACGCCTCGGCCACGGCAAGGTCGAACGGGGTAGTAATCTTAATGTTCTCGCGGTTGCCTTCGACGAGCGTCACCTCGTGGCCGGCAGCCTCGACCACCGACGCGTCGTCTGTGAAAGCCTCACGGTAGGGCTGCGCATAGGCATCCTTTAGCAACGATGCCTCGAACACCTGGGGCGTCTGCACCAGCCGGTAGTCGCCTCTGGGCACGGTATGGCCGCCCACGTGGCGCAGCGTCTCGACCACGGGCGTGACCGGTATGGCCGCCCCGCTGGTGCGGGCCGCACTGTAGCAGGCCCTGATGGTGGCCACCGAGGCAAACGGGCGCACACCGTCGTGCACGCCGACCATGCCCCGCGCTCCGTCGGGCACGAGCCCAAGGCCGTTGCGTACGGAATGGAAACGCGTCTCACCCCCGGCCGCCACGAGGCAGTCGGCACCGAAACCGTAGTCGCGGCACAGCCCACCCCAATAGTCCTGTTGCTCGCGGGGCAGCACGAGGATGACCGTCACTCCGGGCAAAGCCTCGCGGAAGCGGGCGATGGTGTGCATCAGCACCGGTCTGCCGCCTACGGAGATGAACTGCTTGGGCAGGGGGGCGCCCATGCGCAACCCCTTGCCCCCGGCCACTATTATGGCATAATCGTTGGTCACTTCGCCTCCATCAGCTGTGTGTAAATCATGCCGTCGCGCACGGCCTTGGTTGCTTCGGCACCCACAAACTGCTCGAGCAGCGCATAACTGAAAGGCAGTACGGCGGCCGGTCCGCGCCCTGTGGTGATGTTGCCGTCGACGGTGCAGAGGTCGGCCGTGTAGGTTGCGCCGGTCAGATACTTCTCAAACCCCGGGTAGCACGTGGCCTTTTTGCCATTGAGCAGCCCGAGCCCACCGAGCACCAACGGCGATGCGCAGATGGCGGCGATGCGCCCTCCGCGCTCGTTTTGCCCTACAAGCGCCTTGCGCAAGCCCTCATGCTCGTTGAGGTTTGTTGCCCCTGGCAGCCCACCAGGGAGCAAGAGCAGGTCGGCCGAAGCCAGGTCGGCGTCTTCAAAAAGCAGGTCTGCCTTGATTGCCACTCCGTGAGCCGACTCCACGAGCAGGTCGCCCGTGACGCTCACCGTCTTTATTTCCACTCCGCCACGGCGCAAGATGTCCACCGGGGCGAGGGCTTCCACTTCCTCGAAGCCCGTTGCAAGAAATTCGTAAACCATGGTTCCAAATGTTAGTCGTTTGTTATTGTAGCTGCCATATCGCACACGGCGCAGGCTCACCGGCCTATCGCCCGCCTGTACATGGCAATCGTTTCATGAAGCCCGAGGTAGAGCGCGTCGCATATAATGGCATGCCCTATGCTCACTTCATCCACCCATGGTATGCGCTCATGGAAGAAATGAAGGTTCTGCAGGCTCAGGTCGTGACCCGCATTGAGGCCGAGCCCTATGCGGCGGGCCTCCTCGGCGGCAGCCACGAAAGGCGCTATGGCCGCCTCGCGGTCGCGCTCGTAGCCGGCGGCATAGGGCTCGGTGTAGAGCTCCACGCGGTCGGCGCCGCACTCCTTGGCGTAGCCCACCATCTCGACCGAGGGGTCGACGAATATCGACGTGCGTATGCCTGCCTCGCGGAATCGGCCCACCACGTCGGTGAGGAACGCGCGGTTGGCCTTGGTGTCCCATCCGTGGTTCGACGTTATCTGGTCTTCTGCATCGGGTACGAGCGTCACCTGCGTCGGCTTGACCTCGAGAACAAGGTCTATGTATCGGTCGATGGGGTTGCCCTCGATGTTGAGTTCTGTTGTTATCTGCGGCCTTATTGCCCTCACGTCGGCATACCTTATGTGCCGTTCGTCGGGCCTTGGGTGTACGGTGATGCCGTCGGCGCCGAACATCTCGCAGTCGGCAGCCACCCTGAGAACGTCGGGATGGTTGCCGCCCCGTGCGTTGCGCAGTGTGGCCACCTTGTTAATGTTAACGCTTAATTTAGTCATCTGTAAGCAATTAAATGTCTCATTGCAATGCCATTTTCGCGATAATTGTGTATTTTTGCATACGTTTTGCGTGGCATTCTCAACCGCAAAAATACTAAATGTTTACCAAATAACGACATTTGGCATGGCTAAAGATATATAAAAAGACGATTTTGCATGACATCACACAGACTTAAGTTCGCCATCTTCGGCAATGTGTTCCAGCCCAAGAAGTCGGCATCAATAACCCGATTGCTTACCTGCCTTTCGCAAAACGGGGCCGAGGTGTCGATGGATTCGGCCTTCTACGACTTCATACAGCGCAGCGGCTGCAGCGCCCAGGGGGTGGCACGGGTGTTCGACGATGGCGATTTCGACGCCGACTTCGTGATATCCATGGGCGGCGACGGCACGTTCCTGAAGGCCGCGGCGCGCGTCGGGGCGAAGCAGATACCCATCGTTGGGGTCAACATGGGCAGGCTGGGCTTCCTTGCCGACGTAACCCCTTGCGACATCGAAGCCTGCATAAAGGCGCTGCACACAGGCGAGTTTACCATTGAAGACAGGGGCGCCCTGACGGTCGAGGCCGACGGATGGGAGCCCTCCGGGCCTTCGTGCGCGCTCAACGACGTGGCCATACTCAAGCGCGACGACGCCTCGATGATATCAATCCGCGCCGAAATCAACGGCGAGTGCCTAACCACCTACCAGGCCGACGGCCTCATAGTGAGCACCCCCACCGGCTCCACTGCCTACTCGCTGAGCAACGGCGGGCCCATAATAGTGCCGGGCACGCCCGTGTTTGCCATCACCGCCGTGGCTCCCCACAGCCTGAACACGCGCCCAATAGTGATATCCGACGACTCGGTGGTGAGGCTTTGCGTGGAGAGCAGGAGCCATAACTTCCTGATAGCCATCGACGGACGGTCGGAGAAATGCGCCGAGAGCGTCAGCATAACGCTGCGCAAGGCACCCTACAAGGTGAGGATTGTCAAGCGCCCGGGCGCCAGTTACTTCGACACACTGCGCGAGAAGATGATGTGGGGTGCCGACGGACGCGAATGAACGGGCGGCCGGGAGCACCCGCCGCCAATGCCCGCAAGGGCCCACAAAGCACCAATCGAAAAGGATGAAAAAGATAAAAGAAATACTGAGGCTGCAGAAGTCGCCTTACAGCGTGGGCCAGCTATCCGGCTGGCTGTGGCGGGCCCTGAGGGGCAACAGGCTGCAGGCCGCGCTCAATGCCGCCGTAGGCCTGGCCTCGGTGGCCGTGAGCCTGGCTGCCGTGTGGGCCGTGCAGCGCGCCATCGACATTGCCGCCGGCGCGCAACAAGGCTCGCTCTACTGGGCCGTGGGACTAATAGCCTTGTTCACGGCATGCGAGTTCGGGCTCGGCATAGCGCGCGTATGGATAAAGAACATTCTCGGGATAAAGGCGCAGAACCACATGCAGCAGCAAATGCTCGACAGGCTGCTGCGCTCCGAATGGCGCGGCCGGGAGCGCTATCACAGCGGCGACGTGATCAACAGACTTGAGCAAGACGTGGCCACTGTCGTCACGTTTGTCACCGAGACGCTGCCGGGGGCTCTGTCGGTGGCGGCCATGTTCACCGGCGCCTTTGCCTACCTGCTGCGCATGGACGCCGTGCTGGCCATAATCACCGTGGCCATGCTGCCCGTGTTCATGCTTGCAAGCAGGATATACATCACGCGGATGCGCAAGCTCACCAGGAGGGTAAGGCGCAGCGACAGCCGCGTGCAAAGCCTGCTGCAGGAGACAGTGCAGAACCGCATGCTGATAAAGACGCTCGAGTGCGACAGCCACATAGTGAGCCGGCTCGACTCAACCCAAAGCGTGCTGCGACGCCACGTGCGACGCCGCACGGCCTTCTCGGTGATGTCTAACCTGCTGCTCAACTCGGGGTTCTCGCTGGGTTACCTCGTGGCTTTCCTATGGAGCGCGCTGCGGTTGCAGCAAGGCACGCTGACGTTTGGGGGCATGACGGCATTCCTGCAACTGGTCTACAGGATACAGTCGCCGGCGCGCGACCTCACAAGGCTGGCCCCGGCGTTCGTCGCAGTGTTCACCGCGGCCGAACGGCTGATGGAGCTCGAGGAGATGCCACAGGAGGAACACTCGGGCGGCAAGCCCATGGGCGCCCCATGCGGGGTGAGGCTGGAAGGGGTGAGCTACGCCTACGACGACGGCAAGGACAACGTGATTGACAAACTGTCGTTCGACTTCCGACCCGGCACATGCACCGCAATACTCGGCGAGACGGGCGCCGGCAAGACCACCCTAATACGACTGATACTCGCTCTAATACGGCCTACGGCGGGCAGCATCGCCATATACAATGCCGACGAGAGCCGCGAAGTGTCGCCGGCCGACAGGTGCAACTTTGTGTATGTGCCCCAGGGCAATACCCTGCTGAGCGGAACGGTGCGCACAAACCTGCGGCTGGCCGCCCCCGCCGCATCGGAACAAGACATGCTCGAGGCCCTGCACACGGCTTGCGCCGACTTCGTCGAGGAGCTGCCCGACGGGCTCGACACCAAGGTTGCGGAGGGAGGAGGTGGCCTGAGCGAAGGCCAGGCGCAGCGGATAGCCATAGCCAGGGCCCTGCTCAGGGGGCGGAGCGTAATGCTATTCGACGAGGCCACGAGCGCACTCGACCCCGCCACCGAGAAGCAACTGCTCGAAAACATTCTCTGCAACCGCGACAAGACGGTGATATTCATCACCCACCGGCCCGCCGTAATGGACTACTGCGACCAGACGCTGCGCCTGACATGACCGCGGGAAAGGCCATGCACCCACGGCACCGGGCCGCGGCATGGAGGCCGCACCGCCATGACTGAATGTTGACACCGAGCAGGGGCCGCGGCCAAATGGGCCGTACGGGCCTGCGATATGGGCTGTTTCACGACGCCAAAAGGGCCGTCTTGCAATGCAAGACGGCCCTTTTGGCAAACATGTCCCAAGCAAACTTGCAACGCGCTGGGCTGCAGCCGGTTGCGCCCCGCGGCAATACGGACTGAAAAAAAGCTACATCACAACGTGAGCCGCGGCGCCTCCCGGCATGGCAGAGGCATGGGGTTGCCGTCACTTGCCCTTGGCCATGTAGTTGCGTTCCGACTTTATGGAAATGCTGCTGCCACTCTTTGTAAACGTGAGCTGCTCCATCTTGATGGCCTGGTTTGAGTGGTCGAATATCTTGCCAGGGTCGAACGTGCGGCCGTTGATGCGGCACTCGAAGTGCAGGTGCTCGGTGGTGGCACGCCCGGTGCGACCGGTCAGGGCTATCACCTGCCCTGCCTTGACCACGTCGCCCTTCTTGACCAGGTTCTTGGAGTTGTGGCTGTAGCAAGTCTCAATGCCGTTGGCATGGCGTATCTTGATATAGTTTCCATAGGCATAATATCGCTGCGACATGGTGACCACGCCGTCGAAGGCGGCCAGAATCTTGTCGTGGGGCGTCGTCTTCAGGTCGACCCCGCTGTGCATCCTGCCTCCCCTGCGGCCGTATCGGCTTATCACCTTTGCACCGGGAAGGGGGTAGCACCACTCTCCGGGGTTCAGCGTGGCCAGGTTGACGGTAAAGCGGTTGCCGCCGGCGAATGGGTTTGCTGTGTACGACTCCACCTTGCGCTCGACTGCCTTGCGCTCCGCAAGCGCCTTCTGCTCGCTGTCCGGGTGGGTCACCGTAAGGCTTACGCGCTCTCCGTCTTTCCGGCACATGATGGTCTGGCGCAGCAGCCTGTGGCTCTCTACGCTCAAGATGGTGGCCGGGTTGATGCGCCCGCCATTCACCATTATGGCAAACGAGCAAAAGCCCTGGTCGCCGCGAGCGCCTACAATGGCTATGGTCTGCCCGGCCTTCACCCTCTGGCCCACCTTCACGAGGTTCTGTGCGTTGTGACCATAGACCGTCTCAAGTCCATTGTCATGACGCACCACAATCACATTGCCGTGCTTTGGGTGGTGCCTTGACAGGCGTACCGTGCCGCCGAACATCGCCTTTACGGCGTCGCCGCGCTTAGTTGATATCTCAAGGGTGTTGTCATCGGTCAGCCTGGCCTTGCCAACGGGCAAGGGGAAGCTGTAGTCTGACGGACGCGCCGCGGCAAAATCGACGGTGAAGGCGTCCGAACGGGCAAACAGGCCCGGTGTAGAAATGCTTATCTGCTGCTGCTCCAGCGGCGTAAACCCGTCTTTGGTGGCCGAGGTAAGCGTCACGAGGGCCACCGCCGAAACAAGCAGGTGCTTCATCTTCATTGCTATTCCATGTTATTGGTTCATTGGCTTTTGTCTATCATTATCCCGGTGAATATCCTGCCCGACGCCGTTCCAAGGCGGCGCGCGGAGAAATAGTCATCGGCATGAGAGTAGGTGCAGGGGCCCTCGACGCTGACCGACGCGGGCTGCAACCCGGCAAGGCACAATTCGATGCGGTTGCATTCCCACAGGTCTATGTGCCACTTGCCGTGGCGGCGGGCCACCTTGTCCATGTCGAAACCGGCGTCGGCAAACAGCCCGTACACCTCGTCGCCCACCTCGAAATGCTCGAGCGAGATGCCCGGGCCTATGCAAGCCCGCAGCGCCGACGGCTCGGTGTGGTATGCAGCCGCCATGGCTGCCACGGCACGCGCGGCTATGTGGGCCACCGTGCCGCGCCATCCGGCATGCACGGCGCAGCAGGCGCGGTGGCACGGGTCGTAAAGGAGGATGGGCATGCAGTCGGCCGTTGACACACCAACGCAAACGCGCTCAACGTCGGTCATCACGGCATCGACACCCTCGAGCAGCATTTTCCGCGTAGACGGCGGCAGGGCCATGAACTCGCCGGCTATCTGCCTCACTTCCACCCCGTGTGTCTGGTGCGGCATTACCAGCCGTTCTTCGCCGATGCCGAGCTCGCGGCACAGCAGGCCGCGGTTGTTTGCCACGGCCAATGGGTCGTCGCCGCAATACTCGTTCACGTTGAACGAACCGTGGTTGCCATGGCTGTAGCCGCCGTGGCGCGTGGTGCTGAAGGCAACCACGCCTTCGCCGAGGCTGTAGCGGCGCAATGTGGGCTCAGGGGTTGCCGTCGTCTTCGTATTCATACTCGAAGTCGTCGTAGTCCTCAATGTCTTCAACGTCGTCGTCGCCGTCGTCATCCCCGAAGCCCTCGTCGTCGTCTTCGCCCTCGGCCGCCAGCTCGGCAATGAAGGCGCTCATGTCCTTGTCGCGGTGCACAAGGGTCTCTTCGGCCGTTATTTCCTTCAGCTTGTTGCTCTCGCTGTTGAGCTCCCGCCACAGCACGTCCTTGAGGTCGTCGAGCCCCATGTGCGCCACTGCCGAGATGAACACCACGGGTATGTCGTCGGGCACGGTCTCGCGCAACATCTCTATGAGCTCCGCGTCGAGCAGGTCGGCCTTGGTCACGGCCAGCACACGATGCTTGTCGAGCATCTCCGGGTTGAAATTGCGCAGTTCGTTGAGCAGTATCTCATACTCGCGCTTTATGTCGTCGGTGTCGCCCGGCACCATGAAGAGCAGCAGCGAGTTGCGCTCTATGTGGCGCAAGAAGCGCAACCCGAGGCCGCGCCCTTCGCTCGCGCCCTCGATGATGCCCGGAATGTCGGCCATGACAAACGACTGGCGGTCGCGATACTCCACTATTCCCAACGACGGTTCGAGCGTGGTAAACGGGTAGTTGGCTATTTTGGGGCGCGCGCTCGACAGCGCCGACAGCAGGGTTGACTTGCCGGCATTGGGGAAACCGACCAAGCCCACGTCGGCCAACAGCTTGAGCTCGAGTATGACGGTCATCTCCTGCATGGGCTCGCCGGGCTGGGCAAAGCGCGGAGCCTGGTTTGTGGCGGTGCGGAACTGGTAATTGCCCAACCCTCCGCGGCCGCCCTTGAGCAGCATTACCACCTGCCCGTCGCGCGCAACGTCGCAGATGTACTTGCCGGTCTCGGCGTTGTAGGCCACGGTACCGCACGGCACGTCGATGTAAACATCCTTGCCGTCGGTGCCATGGCATTTGTCTCGCCCGCCATTGCCGCCGTGCCCGGCGCGTATATGGCGGTCATAGCGCAAGTGAAGCAGCGTCCAATAGTTATGGTTGCCGCGCAGGTATACATTGCCGCCACGCCCTCCGTCACCTCCGTCAGGCCCTCCGTTGGGCTGGTACTTGGCCCGGCGCAGGTGCATCGAGCCCCTGCCGCCCTTGCCGGAGCGGCAGTATATCTTCACGTAGTCTACAAAGTTGGATGCTGCCATCTACATCAGTTTATGTTGTCAACGACCTCGCAGATGTCCTTGAAAATCCTGTCAAGCTCACCGAGGCCATCGATGTGGTTGTGTATTCCTTCTTTCTCATACCAGTCTATCAGCGGCGACGTCTGGTTGTGGTAAACGTCGAGGCGCTTCTTTATGGTCTCCTCGTTGTCGTCCGAGCGCCCGCTCTCCTGGCCTCTCTTTATGAGTCGCTTCATGAGCTCTGCCTCTGGCACGTCGAGTTCAATCATAGCCGCCACGGCATGGCCGCGCTCCGCAAGCATGGCCTTGAGCGCCTCGGCCTGTGCTATGGTGCGTGGGAACCCGTCGAAGATGACTCCCGCGTGGTCGGCGCCGAAGCCGTCGTAAACGCTCGCCAGTATGCTCACCATCAGTTCGTCGGGTATCAGCTGTCCGTTGTCAATGTAACCCTTGGCTGTCTTGCCCAGCTCGGTGCCGTTCTTTATCTCATTGCGCAGCACATCGCCGGTTGAGATGTGACCGAAACCATACTTCTTTATGAGCAGGTCGCTCTGTGTTCCCTTGCCGGATCCCGGCGCTCCGAATATCACAATATTCTTCATCGTAAGTCTTGTTTTGTCTATTGTTTGTATGAAACGTATACTGTCTAACTATTGTCCCTTCGCAGCCACAGCCCCGATGGGCGCGCGCCGCATGCCGGAACAAGCCGAAGGACACCCACGCCGTCAGTCGTTCTTCAGCGTATATATGTCTTTCAGCTGCCTGCCCTGCTGGTCATAGTCCAGCCCGTAGCCCAAGATGAAGTCGTTGGGAATCCTGAAAGCCACGTAGTCTATGGTCAATGGCACCTTCAGCCTGTCGGGCTTTAGCAGCAGGGTGCATATGTGCACAGACGCGGGGTTGCGCGTGCCGATGCTCTCTATCATCCTCTTCATGGTGAGTCCGCTCTCAACTATGTCCTCGACAATGATTACCGTGCGCCCCGACAAGTTCTCGTTGATGCCGATAACCTCTTTCACCGTGCCGCTCGAAGTGACGCCCTGGTAAGACGCAAGCTTCACAAACGATATCTCGCAGGGTATGGTTATCTCTCTCATCAGGTCGGCAGCGAAAATAAAAGCGCCGTTGAGCACTGCCAGCAACAGCGGGTTCTTGCCCGCCATGTCGCGGTTTATCTGTTCTGCAACGGCTTTAACGCGCTGCTTAATCTCGGCCTCAGATATTGAAGTCTCAAACAGTTTGTCTTGGATTTTGACTACACTCATGCTTCGTTTTTAGAAATTTTGAGGCAAAATTACTAAAATTCTGCCAAAGACTACGCAGCGGTTAGCATTAATTTTGTATTTTTGCACGTATGAAGATTTTCACTAGTGCTCAGATACATGAGCTTGACAAATACACAATAGAGCACGAGCCGATAGATTCCATCGACCTCATGGAGCGCGCGGCAAAGGCAATTGCGCGCTCGATAGCCGAAGAATGGAGCACGGCGACGCCTGTTGTGGTATTCGCAGGCCCTGGGAACAATGGCGGCGACGCCCTTGCCGTGGCCAGGCTTCTGGCCGAGCAAGGCTATGGTGTGTCTGCATTTTTATTCAACATCACCGGGCATCTGTCGGCCGATTGCGCCGCAAACAAGGACAGGCTCGTTTCCGTCAAGAAAATACAGCAGTTCATTGAAGTGAAGCAAGAGTTCGACCCGCCCCACCTCGACGCCGGCACCCTGGTGGTCGACGGGCTGTTTGGCTCCGGGCTCAACAAGCCGCTGGCCGGCGGTTTCGCCTCGCTGGTAAAGTATATCAACGCTTCCCCGGCCAGCGTGGTGAGCATCGACGTGCCGTCGGGGCTGATGGCCGAGGACAACACCTACAACGTGAGGGCCAACACCATACATGCCGACCTGACGCTGACGCTCCAACAGCCCAAGCTGTCGTTCCTTTTCGCAGAGAACCAGCACTACATCGGCAGGCTGAAAGTGCTCGACATACGCATCAGCGAGGAAGGCATGGCAAAGACAGACGTCCGCTACCACATAGTAGACGAGAACGAAGTGCGCCCCCTGCTGAAGAAGCGCAGCGACTTCGCCCACAAGGGAAGCATGGGCAACGCCCTGCTTGTGGCAGGCAGCTACGGCATGGGCGGCGCCGCCGTGCTGGCAGCACGGGCTTGCCTGAGGGCTGGCGTGGGCAAAGTGACGGTGCACTCGCCAAAGTGCAACAGCCTTGTTCTGCAGATATCTGTGCCCGAAGCCGTGGTGCAGCTCGACCAGGAAGAGACGGTGTTCTCGGAGCCTGTCGACGCCGAAGACTACACCGCGCTGGGCATAGGCCCCGGCCTTGGGCAGAGCGAGACCACTGCCATTGCGCTCATAGCGCAGCTGCGGCGCACCCAATGCCCCATCGTGGCCGACGCCGACGCGCTAAACATACTGGCCAACCACCGCGCATGGCTGCAACAGTTGCCCAAGGGCATAATACTGACACCCCACCCCAAGGAGTTCGACCGCATCAACGGGCACTGCGCCGACAGCTACGAAAGGCTGTCGAGGGCGTGCGACATGGCCGAGAGACTGGGGGCATACATCATAGTCAAAGGCCACTACTCTGCGCTATGCAAGCCCGACGGGCACGTGGCCTTCAACCCCACGGGCAACGCCGGCATGGCCACGGCCGGCAGCGGCGACGTGCTCACAGGCATAATCACGGCCCTGCTGGCACGCGGCTACAAGCAGGCCGACGCCTGCACAGTGGGAATGTACCTGCACGGACTGGCCGGCGACCTGGCCGCACGCAGCCTGGGCAAGGAGAGCCTCACGGCCGGAGACATCATCAACTACCTGCCGCAAGCGTTCATGCGGCTTGAAGACTGACCATAATACACTCAAAAAGTAACCATCAGCATCATGAGAAAGTTATTCATAGCAGGGCTGCTCGCCGTTTGCAGCGGAGCGTTCGCCCAGACCGAGACAAGCAATTACAGGCCGGGGGTGACCCCTGAGGGCGCTGTATACTTCCTCCCTAAGACCGTGCTGCGCTTCGTTGTCAGGGTTGAAAAGACCACTTACACGCCGGGAGACTTCTGCCGGTATGCCCAGCGATACCTGCGCCTGAACGATGTAGAAGCCGAGGCTTCGACAACCCACAAGCTCATCAGCATGACCATGGGCACCTATGGCGAGGCCGACAAGGCAAAGGGCTACGCCGTGAAGTTCAACGCCAAGACCTCGGCATGCAACATTTCGCTGGCCGACGACGGCACGTTGCTGGCCGTCAACGCCACGGCCCGCAAGCCAGAGGCGCCAGTCCCGTTTGCCCCGGCACCCAAACCGGCACCCGTAAACCCGAGGCAGTATCTCAGCGAAGAAGTGCTCGCCGCAGGAAGCACGGCCAAGATGGCCGAGCTGACCGCACAAGACATCTACGACATACGCGACAGCAAGAACTACCTTAACCGCGGAGAGGCCGACTACATGCCCAAAGACGGGGAGCAGCTGCGCATAATGCTGGCCAACCTCGACAGGCAGGACAAGGCGCTGACACAGCTCTTCACCGGCACGACAACCAAGGACACCACTGAGTATGTGCTCACGGTGTGCCCGCAACCGGGCATGCAGAAGCAGGTGCTCTTCCGCCTTTCGCAGAAGCTAGGGCTCGTTGACAACGACGACTTGTCGGGTGAGCCATACTACATCAGCGTCACCGACGAGCAGAGCCTGCCGGCGGCAGCACCCGAGACCGAGGGCGGAAAGAAGAAGAAAGAAAAGGAAGACGGCATATACGTCAACATTCCGGGAAAGATTACCGTCAATATATACAAGGGGGCGACCCTGCTCGACAGCTTCGAGACGAGCGCCGCGCAGTATGGCTACACCGAACTGCTGAGCGGAGAGCTGTTCAACAAGCGCTACACCACCCACCTGACGCTCAACCCCGCCACCGGGGCCATCGACAAGCTCGATGCCGAGCAGCCTGAATAAAGGCGCTGGGCGGCGGCAGAGGGCCACCACCCGCCAAACCGGAAAACCAACAGTGCGCCGGAGCCCATGCGGCTACCGGCGCACTGTTTTTATGCCACGCCTGGCTGCCAGAGGCCCTACAGTAGCGGCAAAAGGCCGGGCAACGACCACCTAAGCACCCATCCGCGGCAACCGGACAGGGGCAAGGGCGCCCCTCGATGCGGAATTGACCACACCTATACATATATATATTATTGTGGGGATTGGCCGACGGCCGGGCGGCGCCCCCCGGCTGCACGACAAACGGGAATGGGGAACACCCGCCATGAAGCGCAACGCCGGCGCGGGCATACCGTGACTGCATAACCGACCCACTGCCCCTGGCGGCCGCCATGCAGCCCACAACAACGGATGAGCCACAAGGCAACGCAACGCCACGGGCCCACAGGCGCAGCCACACCAAGGCCGGCCCATGCCGCCAACAGCCGCAGCCCCGGGCCGTCAATGCAAGTCAAAGCTCTCGCCGTTGGCCTTAGCCCAGTCTACAAACGCCTTTTCCATGTCCTTTATCAGCTTCATGGGGTCTGAGGCCATGCATGACGCAGCTTTGAGCTGGGCCCGGTAACTGTCAGAGCGCATAAGCAGTATCACGCAGTCGAGCTCCGACTCGCTGACACTGCCCACAAACCTGTTGAGCATCAAGGCCTTGGTCATGCCGGTAACAAAGCCCAACACGATCTTCACCTTGTCTTCGTCGACGCCCACGCCAACCTTAGCCAGCACATTGTCGACGGCCGAAGTCATAAGCTGCTCCGTACCGCTGGCCTGCCAATATGCCTCAAACTTCTCCTTGTATGCCTCGGTACACTCGGCCACCGACGGCAGCGTGGGTTGGCGCCCATCCTTCAGAGCGCCGAAAGCCGACGACATTGTGGGCATTATGTCCTTTACTATGTCTGCGTAAAGCGAAGAGATGTGGGCGTTGGCCTGCCTTATGTCGGGGCGCGCCAAGAGCCCGGCCAGCCCCACCAGTTGCTGTTCAGACACATTCTCGCGGAAGCATGGCAAGGCCATGTCAACCATGTCGTCGCCATATTGCGTGGCGATATACCTGTCGAGGCTTTTCTCAAGGCGCAACGCTTCTTCGCTGCTCACACCGTGCCGGCTGCGCGACAACGCCCCGGCAACAAACATTTTCATCTGCGACTTCCTGATGGCCATGCTGGCACTATCAGCAAACAACACCTGCTTAAGTGCCTCACGGTAGCGGTCGGTGGCAGCCCCGGCGGTGCCTCCGACCATCAACGCCATGGCTGCGGCCATCAAAATCCTGTTCATTCTCATAAGTCAATGCTGTGTATATGGTGGTTATTTCGTTCGATAGCCATGCACACTGCGCTACGCAACGCGCGTCTCAACAGTGGCCGACCGGACAAAGATAGCTATTTTTTGCTACAAACAGCACTGCCATGGCCTGAAAAAAACTCTTTCCCACGGTTTGTAACGGCGGAAAGGCCCGCCTACCCACACCTACGGCAGCAACCTCACGCCCACGCCGCCTTGGCGCCACCGCCACGCCCCGGGCAGCGCATGGCGCAACCGCCTGTCTGACAGCGGATTGCAATACAGCCCGTTTGGGCCTGCAAAACGGGCCGTATTGAAGCCCAAAACAGGCCGTTATGCACCACAAAACGGCCCATACTGCCATCTGCCACTGCAGCATAGGCGGCACGGTTGCCGCCAGCCGACCTTCAAGCGCGGCCCGCTTTGTAATGTTTTCCTACCAAAGATGCGCTTCGCGGGGCAATCCGCCACACAAGCAACCGGCGCCGAAGCCACCGGCAGACGGGCACGGGGAAGGCGTTTTTTGGTTAAAACAAATAAAAAACGCCGCTTATTCCGGCTTTTTGATTATAATTGGACTCGAAATGAAAACATATCGGCAAAAGGCCCTACAAGCGAAGGCAGTAAGCCCGACAGACAAAAACGATACAGAGATATGTTAGGAGCAATAGTTGGAGACGTGGCCGGTTCTGTATATGAATCGAGCCGAATGAAATGCAGCGACCCAAGCAAGATAACGCTGTTCATGGCCACGAGCCGCTTCACCGACGACTCGGTGATGACGCTCGCCGTGGCCCGGTGGCTTACAGACAGCCGCGACAAGAGCGCGGCCTCGCTCGTTGAAGCCATGCAGAAACTGGGCCGCAAGTATCCCAACGCAGGCTATGGGCCGGCCTTCGCCCGCTGGTTGGCCGCCGACAACCCCAAGCCCTACGGCAGCTGGGGCAACGGCGCGGCCATGCGCGTGAGCCCGGCTGGGCTTTATGCCACCACCCTCGACGAGGCACTGCGGCTGGCAACGGTGTCGGCAACGGTGTCTCACGACCATCCCGAGGCCGTCGGGGCGGCCCGGGCCGTGGCCGCGGCGGTGTTCATGGCGCGCCACGGGGCCGGCAACGCCGAGATTCGGACTTATGTGGAAAACAGTTTCGGCTACGACCTGAGCCGCACCATCGGCGAGATAAGGCCTGCCTACGCGTGGGATGTGTCGTGCCGGGGTTCCGTGCCCGAGGCCATCACGGCCTTCCTCGATGCCGACAGCGTGGAGCAGGCCGTGCGGCTGGCCATCTCGCTGGGCGGCGACGCCGACACGCAGGCGGCCATAGCCGCTTCGATAGCCGCCGCGCGGTGGCCCGTGCCCGACTGGATGGAGCAGGAATGCCGCCGCAAGCTCACACCCGAACTGGCTGCCATCATCGACAGTTTCGAGGGCGCCGCAGCCGACAGGGCCGCCGGCCGGGCCACTATGCAGACGCGGCCCGGCGCCACACACTGAGGTGCCGCCGGGCCGCAGCCGCCGTCATGCCCGCCGGGCATGGCCATGCGGGTCAGAGCTTAATCTTTCCCGGGAAGTCGCGCTGGTTTTTCTTCCAGTACTCCTCGAGCCTCTTGGCCTCTTTCTTTGTGAGCCACGTCACCGCCCCATGCTTCTGTCCGTCGAAGTTGGTGCGCTTCATCACACCCTCGTCGAAGCGGCCCAGAGGCTTGAACGTCTCGAGGTCGGTGGTCTCCGAGAAGCCGAAGTTCATCGGGTTGGCGCGATAAACGTCGTACATCAGAATCCATTTGTCCTGCCCTATCAGCTTATAGACACTCGGAGCCTCACACCCAATCTTCTCCGGGTCGCACAGGCGGTCGTCAAACGTCCACGGGCCGGTGATGCTCTTCGACGTGGCCTGCTTCACGCCGGTCTTGCCGTCGTGAGAGCAATAGAACAGATGGAATGTGCCATCCTTGTAAACCATGTTGCCGTCGATGGCCTCCTTGCCCTCCTTCGGGTAAGTGAACAGCACCTCGGGCTTTCCCTCGGGCTTGTTGAAGTCGTCGTTAATGTAGAAGTAATAGAGCTTGGTCTTCTCCTTGCCGTGGCGCATGGTGAAGTGCACCATGAGCTTTTTCTTCACCGGGTCGAAGCAAGTCTCGGGCGCCCAGGCGCATCCTATGTCGGCGAGCGATGGGTCGAGCTGGTCTACGCGTATGTTTGCGCGCGTCCAGTTGATAAGGTCTTTCGACTTCATGAGCACCAGTCCGAGGTTGTTTCCCCACCCGAACTTATTCCCGTCGCGCTCCCATTCGGTCTGGCGGAAGCCGGCTTGCTTGGCGTAAATGTGCAAGTCGGTCATGGCGAGGTAGAAAGCCCCGTCCGGCCCGCGGAAGATGTGCGGGTCGCGTATGCCCCGCTGCATGGCGATAGTGTCGCCGGCAATCACAGGCTCGTTGTTGTTGACGGCCGTAAACGTGTGGCCGTCGTAGCTGATGGCCATGTGCAGGCTGTGCGTGTCGTCCTTGTGGTAAACCATGAGGTATGCTCCCATGTCTTTCTCCTCAGGCACATCTGCCCCAATGGCAGGTGCCGCGCCTGCAGCGAACAGCGCCGCCAGCGCAATGATTGCTTTCAGTGGTTTCATCTGTAATGGCTATTTTAATTATTGATATACTGTCTTGAGGCATGGCCGCCGGGACGCCCATCATTGCAAGCGAGGTGTGGCGGCAATGCCTTTGCGGTGCAAAGTTACAACAAGTCCGACATTTCCACAAACCCGGCGCCATATTTATTGCCCACAACGCCCATGATTTTCCACCTGGCCCCACCGCCATCACAGCCCAATAGACACTGAATGCAGCGATGTGCCACGCCATGAGGCATGCCGCAAACAGCAGTACCTGGCGCCACCAACGAGCAGCCCGCCAACAGCCTGTGCCACAACCAGTTAGGCATAGAGTTCGTTTTGCATTCCCAAACGGCCCGTTTTATGGTGTAACATAGGCCATTCGGGAATGCAAAACGGGCCGTATGACAGCGCCGTTACGGCCGTGCCGCCGCAACGTCGGGCTACGACAACGACAATGATGGCCTCATGACGTGGCGCATAAACAAAAACACTTGCACGGCTACGGCACGCAATAGCATACTGGCCGACAGCGTGCCGGAACACGCTTCGGAAGCAGGCGCCTCGCATTACGTTTCGTTAACACCCTGACTATCAGCAGGGCCGCAAGTGTTAAATAACCAACAAATTGTGTTAACCGCGCTCGATTTTCATGAAATATTTGCTACCTTTGCAACGTTCAAGCAAAAACGAGGAATATGACATGGCTATAATTGGGTTATAATTATTATGTCATTCCTTGGCACAATGGACGTTATTCTCACTCGAACCAATAACGATTATAATGATTAGAAAGTTAAAGACAGCCGTTATATTAGCCTTGATGTCAGTGAGCGCACTTCCAATTGCAGGACAAGACCTGCTGGCACGACAGGCACCGATAGACAGAAGGATGAAAGCAGTGGACTCTGTTGCGCTGCACAGGCTTATCCAGAACGAGCAACTTGAATCGCCCGCAGCCGACCTCTACGCCGACTGGGACAACAAATATGCCCACCGCGCCACCGAGCTGCCCGACTCGTTCCGCATCGACCTGCGCCACTTCTGCATGCCAACGACGAGCCGCGTGCTTACATCCAACTTCGGCGCAAGATGGGGAAGGCAGCACAAGGGGCTCGACATCAAGGTGTATATAGGCGACACCATTAGGGCTGCATTCAGCGGAAAGGTGAGAATAGTGAAATACGAAGCCCGCGGCTACGGCAAATACGTGGTAATACGCCATTACAACGGGCTTGAGACCATCTACGGGCACATGTCGAAGCAGCTCGTGGAAGAAGACCAGGAGGTGCGCGCAGGCGACCCGATTGGCCTCGGCGGCAACACCGGCAGAAGCACGGGGTCGCACCTTCACTTCGAGACAAGGCTCTGCGGGGTGGCCCTCAACCCCACCCTCATGTTTGATTTCGTCAACCAAGACGTCGTAAGCGACTTCTACATGTTCCGCCGCGACAGCTACCAGAGCGAAGGGCTGGCTGCCAACAAGCTACGCGGGGTGGGCGCGCAGGAAGTTGACAACGACGACAGCGAAGACGAGGAACTGGCAACCACGGCGCCGGCGGCAAAGGTGGAGCGCACCATTCGCTACCACAAGGTGCGCCGCGGCGAAACTCTGGGGCACATAGCGCGCAAGCGCAACACTACCGTCAACGAGCTTTGCCGCCTCAACCACATCAGCAAGAGCACAAGGCTCATGCCGGGCCAGATATTGAAATACAACTGACATACTTATATAATAGCGCTCAAAGGCAACGTGGGAGACAGTGTTTGATGCACTGTCTCCCACGTTGCTTTTGCCATCGGTCCTGACGCTGAAGGACCACATGCCCCATGCGGTTGCACATACCGGCCCACGGCATGCATGCCCCCGGCCGCGAGCATGGCTCACCAGATAAATCCAAGAGGCTTTTTAGGAGTAAAGGAGTCAGGGAGTAAAGGAGTTAAGACAATAAGTAGCTGTTCAAAATTAACCGATACAATAGACCTTGCAGGTGTACTCTATATCTTTGCCACCATCTTGTGTACTCTTTCGGGCCGCATGCCAAAGTCTCATCGGTCGCGTAGCCCGCTACGCTCTCTCTTCGGACTTTGGCATGCATCTCCGAAATAGCGCACAATTTGATGGCAATTAATTTTGAACACCTACTTAGTTTTGGGTTTATTTTGGAGGCGGGAGACAGGAAACAGGAGTACAGACAATAGCTATGGAAACATGGAAGCCATGGGAGCATGAGGAAAGTGTTGCAGGAAGATAGTCAAATTCTATTGTCTTAACTCCTTTACTTCCTAACTCCTTAACTCCCCAAAAGCCCCCCTATGTTTATCGGGTGTTCCCTGACATTGCCATCAAGGCCAAGGCCAATCAGCCGAAGAGCACCACACCCTCCTGCTTCTTGCCGTCCATCATTATCTTCAGCGGCCGTTCGAAACGCACATGGCGCACATAAGCCGTCTCATCGACAGCCGGCATGGCATCGAGCACGTCGGCCCTGAGCAGCCCGTCGCCACGGTATGTGTTGATGGTGAAGTAGCCCACGCCAAACGACGTGAGGTTCTGGAAGAAGTGAGTGCCCTGGCTCGGGTCGACGCGATAGTTCTTCAAGCCAGCCTCGACGATGACTCTTGCGGCGCTGATGTGCGGCCATTTGACCGGGATGCCAAGCCACGGGTCGCTCGATCCCCATCGTCCCGGGCCCACAAGCACATAATTGCGGCCCTCGGCCAGGAACTTCCTGTTGAGTCGCTCAATCTCGCATGCGATGGCAGGGTTGTTGGATGCCGTGAAGTCGTCGCCCGTCTTGACATACACAACATCGGTCACGTCTTCGCTGATGCCGTGTCCCAACGAGTTGTGCGAGCGCAGCAGGCAGCGCGAGTCGGGTATCGAGGCCACGTCTTCGTCAAGCATCTGCTTGCTGTCGACAATGGGCCTGATTTGCAACAGGTTCAGTTCGCCGGTCTTGTCGGGGCCGAGGTTGCACGCAAACTCAATCTCAACGGGGCGCCTCATCTCCTCCGTTCCAAGCTTCTGAACCATCTGCAACAGTTCCGGCAACGGGAAGACGCCGTGCTGCAGCACCCCGCAGAAGGTGATGACCTTGCGTCCTCCCTCGTAGATGCCGTCGCGGATGACCTGGTCGTAAGGGTCGAACGTCGAGGCGATGTACTGCAACGAGCCATCCTTGTCGGCCTCCTTTACCCTCAGGTTGAGAATGTTGAAACCGTCGTCCACCTTGAACCCGCCCCCGATGTCGGTCATGTCGAGCGCGTAGAAGCGCGTCTGGGTTTCCCGCAGGGCCATTTCCATCTCGCTGGTCTGCAGCACCTGACTCGGGTGATAGGGGCAAACGCGCAGCGTCTGGCCCCCGTCAACTATATACTTGCCCAATCCGAGGGCCAGGTTTACTATCCCCTCCTCTGCCTTTTCCTCGCCTATGGGGTAGTAATTGAGCGACCTCAGCACACCGCTGAAGCTCGGGTAGAACCTGTCGCCATATCGCCTGCCCACCACCTCCTGCAGTATGACGGCCATTTTCTCCTGGTCTATGATGTTGCTCGTGGCAGTCATGTAAGCCTTCGAGTCGCGGTAGTATACCGATGCGTACACTCCCTTGATGGCAGAGGCCAGCATGCGCAGCATCTCATACTTGTCGTCGAGATACGGAATCATGTATGTCGAGTATATTCCGGCAAAGGGTTGGTAGTGGCTGTCTTCCAGAAGCGACGACGACCTGATGGCTATAGGTGCCTTGACGGCATCGAAAAACGTGAAGAAGTCGGCAATGAGCGAGTCTGGCAGTTGCGCCCTGAGGAAGTGCGACAGTATTTCCTCGTCGCTGGCATCGCTCAGTGCCACCTGGTAAAGGTTGTTCTTGTCCATGAAATCGTCGAAGACGTCGGTGCAGAGCACCAGTGTCTTCGGTATGCAAACGGCCGCCCCGGTATACTGGTTGAGCTCGGGGTGGCGCTTGATGATGTTGTCAAGGAAAGCCAGTCCGCGCCCCTTGCCGCCGAGCGAGCCGTCGCCGATGCGCGCGAAGTGGCCGTAGGCGTCGAACTTCCCCCGGTCGAATACAGCCACCACGCCAATGTTCTTCATCCGCCTGTACTGCACAATGGCGTCGAATATAATCTGTCGGTGCGCGTCGACGTCCTGCAGCTTGTGCCATGTGACGTGTTTCAGGAATGCCGACACGGGGAAGATGGCCCTGGCCGACAGCCATCGGCTCATGTGGTTGCGGCTCACGTGGTAGAGCATCGAGTCGTTGGGTATGGTAAAGATATTGTCCTGCAACTCCTTGAGGCTGTGTATGCGCAGAATCTCCTTGCCCGTTTTCGGGTCGTGGAACACAAAGTCGCCGAAGCCCATGTGCTCCTCCATGAGGCGTCGCAGGTCGATGTCCATCTTCTTCGAGTTCTTGTCTACGAAGCGGAAGCCCTCGGCCTCGGCCTTGAAACGGTTGTCCGACTCGGCGCTCTGCAGTATCAGCGGCACATACTCGTCGCGTTTCCTTATCTCGCGCAGCAGCTTGAGCCCGGCCTCTGGGTCTTTCGCGCCATCTTTCGGGAAGCGCGCGTCGCTTATTATGCCCAGCGCGTTGTCGCCATACCGGTCGTACAGCTCCATGGCCTCCTCGTAAGTGCGCGCCAGCAACACCTTTGGCCGCCCCCTCTTCCGCTGCGCCGCGGCATGCGGGTTGAGCGCCTCGGTAGAGAAGCGCTTGGCCTGCAGCAGTATGTAGTTGTATAGATTGGGCAGTATGGAGGAGTAAAACCGTATGCCGTCTTCCACAAGCAGAATCATCTGCACGCCGGCTTCGGCCATGTCGTGCTCTATGTTCATCTTGTCTTCGATGAGCTTTATGATGGAGAGGATGAGGTTGGTGTTGCCCAGCCAGCAGAACACGTAGTCGAACATCGACAGGTCTTCGTTCTCCATCCGCTTCGTGATGCCGTGCGAGAAAGGCGTGAGCACCACGCACGGCGTCGACGGCGAGGCCTCCTTCACGGCCCGGGCCACATCGAAGGCATCGTTGTCGGCATTGCCCGGCATGCATATCACAAGGTCAATGTCGGTGGTCTTTAGCACCTTGTCGGCCTCTTCTGTCGTTGTCACCTGCGTGAACGTGGGCGGATAGCGCAGCCCCAGGTCCATGTACTCGTCGAAAATCTTCTCGTCAACGCGCCCGTCGTCCTCAAGCATGAAGGCGTCGTAGGGATTGGCCACGATAAGCACGTTGAATATGCGGCGCGTCATAAGGTTGACGAACGACACGTCTTTCAAGTAGAACTTGTTCCACTCGGGTGGTATGTTTGCTCTCATAGAATCACGGTTTTCAGTATTTCACGGCCCTCCGCGGCCAACATTGTCCGGCGGCATGGCGGCGTCGGGCATTACACATTGCAAATGTAGCCATAAAATCCGACATACGCAAGAACACGGGTACTGTTTTGGCAGCATGCCGCTGCATAAAATGGCAAAGGGCACAGCGCATGCCCTGCGCCGTGCCCCCAGCTTCATCCATCCATCGGAGGGGCCGCCCTCACCACGCCTGGGTCACCTGTCCGTCGGGCGTCACCCTGAGGTCGCGGTCGGGGTTGTCGGTGTCCACGAGATAATAGCTCTCTGTAGCGGTCTGCACATAGTCGCAGTCGTCGATGCGCGCCCCCGGCAAGGCCTGCCGAACGGCGTCGGCCACCACTGCCGGCACGTCGCGGCTGCAGTCGGTCTTGGTCATTATCCACTCGTAAGCGGCGGTGAACAACACCTCGACGCTCTTGCCGCCGTGGCGCAGGTCGACCTCTATCATGCCGTTGTCCTCGATGTCGAAGTCAACCACGGCCGCCCCGGCAAACGCTGAGTCGACGTATGCCTTGACCTCGGCCGGCATGCCCTGCTGTATCATCCCGCCGTTGCCGCTGCCTGAGCCCGAGCCTTCAACGTCGCGGTAGAGCGTGCCGCCGAGGTCGAAGTATAGGTCGTGGTCGGCCTGCCCGCGCTTCTCAACCTCTATCTTGTACACCGTCTCGTAGTCGGGGCGCTGTATCTCGTCGATGTCGTCAACCGTCCAAGCATCGAGCGCATAGGCCGTGGCGGCATATCCCGACTGCACCGCCTGAGGCAGGTCGGCCAGGCTGCGGCCGTAGTCAACCTCGGTCATGGCCCACAATCCGGCATGTGTGTACCATGCCTCGTGGTCGCGGCCGTCCTTGCGGAACTCGGCCACATAGTAACCGCCACGCTCTGAATCCCACTCCACATAGCCCGGGTTGCCATATTGGTGAGAGAAGGCCGCCGTAACGGCGTCGGGCACGCGGGCGTAATCATCGTTGTCGTCGTCGTCACACGACGTGAACGCCACCATACCCACTGCACAGGCCATTGCCATTCCAATCCATTTCCATTTCTTCATAATCTATTCTCCTTTTCTGTTTGTTTGTTTTCTAATTGTCTGTTCACGCAGGCAAAGATACGGGGTGAATCTGAAAAGATTCTGAAAAATGGCCAAAAATGAAACAAAACTGCAATATATGTTACCCCAGGCAAATGCCACTGCCCAGCAGGCGCTACTGAAATCCTGGGTGGCAACGCCCCACCGGCGGCGCCAGATTTGTAAGACTACGTTACCCTGGCGCAGGCCTGCCGCAACAGCCTGGGCCACAGCCGTTTGCCAAACGGGCCACTCGGCTGCACAAAACAGCACGTTCCACGGTGCCATACGGCCCGTTTCGCGCAGCCATACGGCCGCGGGCTCGCCCGCGGGCCACGTTTGTCGGCTTTTATTACCGCCTTGGCAGCCACGGACTACGCCCCATGCCCTGCTCCGGCGGGCATAGGCCTGCAAACCGCCGGCACCCAGACGCCATTCCAATCCACATGACTATTCTGTGACATTGCCGTGCCCCTTGCATGCCGCCGTGGCCAAAGGCGACGCCATCCAAGCCGTGGCCGGGCGGAAGCAAGAGGGCTGCAAGGGGGCTTAAGCGCTTGTGAGGCATGGCATTAATGTGGAAACAGGCATGCGGCGGCGCAACAATCGATTTGGGTTAAATATAATTAAGAAAGCGGATGGCAAGCCGCCCGGTAGCGAGAAAACAGCTACCTTTGTACTCAAATAGCAGCATCCGGCAATCGGCAACAATACTGTTGCCGGGGCATTGGGCCCCGCCGTGGCGGCAATGCAGCACCGGGCAAACGGCCGCGCACCGGCCGGCAAGCCATGAAACAAACTTAATTACCAACAAAAACCATAATAAGGACAATGAAAAAAGCCTTGATTTGCGCCATGCTCATGGTCTCAAGTGCCATCGGGGCAAGGGCCTCGGAGAGCACCAACGACTCACTCTACCTGTTTTCTTATGCCTCAGACAACATCAACGGCAACGGAGGGCTGCGCCTGGCCTGGAGTGCCGACGGGAAGATGTGGCACAAGATAGGTGGCGGCTACGACTTCGTGAAGAGCGACTACGGCGCATGGGGCAGTGGCAAACGCATGTTCGACCCTGTGCTCGAAAGGCAGAAAGGCGGCATGTGGGTGTGCTCGTGGCTGGTCAAGAAAGACGGCAGCGTGATGGCGCTGACCGAGAGCCGCGACCTGCTACTGTGGAAACCGCAAGACTATATGTCGGCCCGCGTCATGATGGGGCCCAACCGCAACGTGCCGCGCGACACCGTGGCATTCAACGACGGCACCCGGGCCACCGGCAGGGTGCACCGCGTGGAGAAGCAGGTGGTGGAGAACGTAATAGCCGAATACGAGCGGAGGCAATACCGCACGGCGCGCAACAACGAGCTGATGAAGGACGACAAGGCGCGGTTTGCAGGCCTCGGCAAGGTGACGGTGACGGTTACGCCCCGCCCACAAGACCAAAAGGCCATCAGCCCCGACTTGTTCGGGGTGTTCTTCGAAGACATAAACTATGCTGCCGACGGCGGGCTCTACGCCGAACTGGTGCAGAACCGGGGGTTTGAATACTCCGACGCCGACCACCCCAGGCACGAGGGCTGGGGGCCGGCTTACGCATGGCGCACCTACGGCGGGGCCGCGCTAAGCTTTGACACCGCCAATCCAATACACGCCAACAACGCACACTATGCCGTGCTCGACGTCAGCAAGCCCGGTGACGCCATGGCCAACACTGGCTTCGACGGCATCGCCGTGAAGCAGGGCGACACCTACCTGCTGTCGCTCTTCGGCCGCATGGTCGAGGGCAACGGGCGGCGGGTGCGCGTGGCGCTGCGCACCAAGGACGGACGCGAGATTGGCTCGGCAACAGTAACGCTGCCACGCGACGGGTGGCGCAAGCTCGACGCCAAGATAAAGGCCACCGAAACAGCGGCCGACGCCGAGCTGGCCATAATGCCGGAAGCAGCCGGACGATATGCGTTCGACATGGTGTCGCTGTTTCCAAAAGACACTTACAAAGGGCGGCGCAACGGCCTCAGGCGCGACCTGGCGGAGGCCATAGCCAACCTCAAGCCGCGTTTTGTGCGCTTCCCAGGCGGATGCGTGGCCCACGGCAACGGCATACAGAACATCTACAGGTGGAAAAACACCGTCGGACCGCTGGAGAGCCGCAAGGGCATGGCCAACATTTGGCGCTACCACCAGTCGGTGGGCCTGGGCTTCTATGAGTACTTCCAGTTCTGCGAAGACATGGGGGCCGAGCCGCTGCCGGTGCTCGCCGCAGGAGTGCCGTGCCAAAACTCGTCGTGGGGAGGCGACGGGCAGCAGGGCGGAATACCCCTGGGCAAGGAGATGGACGAATACATACAGGACGTGCTCGACCTCATTGAGTGGGCCAACGGCGACAAGACCACCAAGTGGGGACGCGTGCGCGCCGAGGCCGGACACCCCAAGCCGTTCAACCTGAAGTATGTCGGCATAGGCAACGAAGACCTCATCTCCGAGGTGTTCAAGGAGAGGTTCAAGCTCATCTACGACGCCGTCAAGGCGAAATACCCCGACATCACGGTCATCGGAACGGTGGGGCCGTTCTACGAGGGCTCCGACTATGAGTACGGATGGCAGTTTGCCAAGGAGCTCGACGTGCCCATCGTCGACGAGCACTACTACTGCCCGCCGGGCTGGTTCATACACAACCGCGACTTCTACGACGCCTACGACCGCCGCGGGCCGAAGGTTTACTTGGGCGAATATGCCGCCCACGCCCCCGGCAGGCCTAACAACATGGAGACCGCCCTGAGCGTGGCGCTCTACCTGACCGACCTGGAGCGCAACGCCGACGTGGTGAGCCTGAGCAGCTTTGCACCGCTCATGGCGCGACGGGGCAACACGCAGTGGACTCCCGACATGATGTACTTTGACAACACTTCGGTGAGGCTCACCACTGATTATTACGTGCAGCGCATGTACGGACAGAACGCGGGCGACGACTATATACCCGCCACGGTGGCATCAGACAACGACCGCGAAGACGTCAACCTGCGCTTCGGGCAGTCGGTGGTGCGCGACAAGGAGACTGGCGACGTAATCATCAAGCTCGTCAACGCGCTGCCCGTGGGCGTGGAATGCAGGCTGAACCTCGGCGACATGGTGGCCGACGGCACGCCAACCGAGGTGGAGCGCATGGCCGGGGAGCCGTCGGACACCCGGGCCAAGCCGTCGAAGACCACGGGAACGATAAGCAAAGAGCAGGCCATAAGCCTGGAACCCTACTCGTTTACGGTGATAAGGGCGAAGGCGGGAAGCACTCTAAAGAAATAGACCAACAACGTAAAGGATTATGAAAAAGACTCTCAAAGCGTTAATGGCGGCCATGATTGCAATGGCTGCCGCCACCAACGCCACGGCGCAAAACCCGCAGAAGGGCGACTACGGCTACCTGTTCTGCCACATGAGCGGACGGGGTGAATGGACTGCCTACGCCATCAGCCGCGACGGACTGAACTACCACGACCTGCGCGGAGGCGGACCTGTGTTCGACCAAAAGGCACTTGCCGCCATCGAAGGGGGCACACGGGATGCCTACATCTGCCGCAAGCACGACCTGTCGGGCTATCTCATGGTGACAACCGACATGTGCGTGGGCAAGAGCAAGGTGTGGAACAACTACGGAATCAACCTGCTCACGAGCGACGACATGATAAACTGGAAGTCGACGACGTTCGACTTCCGCAAGGGGGCGGCCATATTCTCCGACAAAGACAGCCCCGACCCATACCGCGACTACTCAACCGTCAACCGCGTATGGGCCCCGCAGATATTCTGGGACCCCACATACACGTGGCCGGACGGACGCCGCGGCGGATACTTCATATACTTCTCGATGTGGAACCAGGCCGAAGAGAAGTACGACAGGATGTATTACTCGTATGCCGACGAGTCGTTTACCACCCTGACAAAGCCGCGACTGCTCTTCGACTGGGGCTACGCCACCATCGACGCCGACATCAATTACCTTGAAAGCGACGGCCTTTACCACATGATGATAAAGAAAGAGGGAGGCACGCCGGGCCTGTTTACGGCCACCGCCCCCAAGCTAACAGGCCCGTGGAGCGAGCCGGTGGACGACGATTACGTAGACTTCGAGGGCAAGAAGAAGTGTGAGGGCGTGTCGGCCTTCCAGCTGGCGGGCGACTCAACGTGGCTCATCGGCTACATAGAATACTCGTCGAAGCCCAAGAGATACCGTATATGCCGGGCCGACAAGTACTTGCGCAACTTCCACTCGCCGCAAGACATCAAGGGGGTAGAGGCCCCGCAGCACGGCTCGTTCATGCGCCTGACAAAGGAGGAATACGAGCGGCTGGAGCGCTGGGGCGCCGGAAAGTGAGGGCCACAAGGCATTGTGGCCGCCTCGGCCAACCCTCATCTACCATCCTCCACCGCCCTACGGCAAACAAAAAGAAACAACGAGCCGCGCCAACGGGGCGCGGCCATCATCACAATCAACACGAAATGGAAAAGAAACTACGACCGGCTTCACTCTGCGTGCGCGCAGGATGGAGCCCAAAGAACGGCGAGCCCGTGGAGCCGCCCATCATCCAAAGCACCACATTCAAGTACGACGACAGCGACGAGATGGCCATGCTCTTCGACCTGAAGAAGGAAGGCTACTTCTACACACGGCTGCAAAATCCCACCAACGATGCCGTGGCGGCCAAGATTGCCGCCCTCGAAGGGGGAGTGGGCGCTGTGCTGACGTCGTCGGGCCAGGCCGCCAACTTCTACGCGGTGTTCAACATCTGCGAGGCCGGCGACCACATCGTGGCCTCCAACGAGATTTACGGCGGAACGTTCAACCTGTTCGGCGTGACGCTCAAGAAGCTCGGCATAGAGTGCACCTTCGTCAATCCCGAAGCCGGCGACGACGAGATACAGAAGGCTTTCCGCCCGAACACCAAGGTGATGTTTGGCGAAACCATCTCCAATCCGGGCTGCAAGGTGCTCGACATTGAGCGGTTTGCACGCCTGGCCCACAGCAACGGCGTGCCACTCATAGTCGACAACACCTTCGCCACGCCCGTCAACTGCCGACCGTTTGAGTGGGGGGCCGACATCGTTACGCACTCCACGACCAAGTATATGGACGGCCACGCCACGCAGGTGGGCGGATGTGTGGTAGACAGCGGGCGCTTCGACTGGATGGCCCACGCCGACCGCTACCCGGGGCTGTGCCGCCCCGACGAGTCGTACCACGGACTTGTCTACGCCGAAGCCTTCGGAAAGATGGCCTATACCACCAAGCTCGTGGCACAGCTCATGCGCGACCTCGGCTCCATACCGGCGCCTATGAACGCGTTTCTGCTCAACATCGGGCTGCAGACGCTGCACCTGCGCATGAGGCAGCACTGCGCCAACGCGCAGACGGTGGCCGAGTTCCTCAACGGCGACCCGCGCGTGGCATGGGTAAACTACCCCGGGCTGAAGGGCAACGAGTATCACGAGCTGGCCGAGAAATACCTGCCCGACGGCAGCTGCGGAGTGATTGCCTTCGGACTGAAGGGCAACCGCGACACAGCTATCAAGTTCATGGACTCGCTGAAGATGATTAACATCGTGACCCACGTGGCCGATGCGCGCACCTGCGTGCTCCACCCGGCAAGCCACACCCACCGCCAGCTGTCCGACGAACAGCTGAGGGAGGCCGGCATCGCGCCCGACCTGATACGCCTGTCGGTGGGCATCGAAGACGTGGAAGACATTCTCGACGACATACGCCAGGCCCTCGACAAAATCTGAACGCAGAAAGCCATCGGGGCCGAACGGCCTGAGGCAAAAGCCAGCACGGGCCGTAAGCGAAAGCAGATGCGGAAGGGTTCCGCATCCGCTTTTGTTTTCCGGCCAAGGGGCGTTGCCCGCAACAGCGGCCCGGGGTGGCTGTATGGCCGGGGCGGCTCAACTCACCGCGCCCCCTCTATTTGCAATCCTGACGGGCCGCCCGGCCCCGCCGACGCAACACGCTGTGCCACAGCCACTTGCAAAACGGCCCGTTTTATACTGCAAAACGAGCCGAATGGCGTTGCGAAATGGGCCGTTTCACAATGCAAGACGGCACGTTTTGGCTACCGCCACCACTCTTGCCCACAAAAGACTGCCGTGCGGCCGCCGCTGAGACAGGCCGCGCCCGACTACGGCGGCGCACGCAAACAACAGCCAAGACAATGTCACGACACGCCCTACAAGCATGGGCCAAAAGCGCCTCCGCCCTGTTCCAGGCATTAGCCCTGCCGCCTTAGGCCGAAGCCAGGCAGGCGGCAGAGAGGAAAACGGCAGGCAGGATGGCGGCACGGCGGCCCGAAGGCATGTGGATAAACGCACAGGCGCAAAAACAGACACATATAGAAACAAGGTGACATTTGGGTTAAAATCTGCCAAATAAAGATATAACAGTTTTATATCGGGCTGGTTTGGCTTGGCGTTAAGGCAAAATTCACTATTTTTGCAATACCGCTACAGGCCGCGGCATGGCTGCAGGCACCTGACCGCCGACCCAATACGCGGTGACACCTGCGCCAAGACCGCTTGGCCATCCCGTGCCCAACACTGTAACATCCTGCCGCCGTACATATCTGGCAGAGCCTTTCACCGTGGAACGGCGGGCTGCGCCGGGGCCGGGCGTCAGGCATGGTGGCGGCAAGACGACGCAAGGGTTTGCAACGCATTATATTAATGTGGAACAAAACATGGGCCTCAACGGTGGAACTGCCCGGCTACCACCGAATGGCTGAGGCAACGATAAGGCCGGACGGCACGCCGCAACCGGCAGGGTGAACCAGCCGCCCCGACTGTGACCCAGCAGCAGCCGGAACACATGGCGGCATGCAAACATCCGAAGCGAACCGACAGCGCCAAACAGCAACGGCAAGGCTGTCAACAGCCATTACAAATGCTCACGACAGACACAAAAGGCGCAACACACCGGCAAGCCGCGCGAGGCCGAATGGCGACTGTGTTCGCAGACAGCGAAGACAAGAGCCAGACGGAAGCAGAAAATTAACAAAAAGAAAGCATCAGCAGCAAAATTTTCCGATTTTCGTTTGGTGTTTCAAGGGCTTTTTCTTATTTTTGTGACGTTGTAATGACACAATGACACAGTAATAGTTGAACCCTTTAAATATCGGATTACTATGGAGGTGGAGAAAATAATGCAGTCGCTGGAGCAGAAGCATCCGGGCGAGCTGGAGTACTTACAGGCAGTAAGAGAGGTGCTAATCTCGGTAAAGGACGTTTACAATCAGCATCCCGAATTCGAGAAAGCCAAGATAATTGAGCGCATAGTGGAGCCGGAGCGCATCATGACGTTCCGTGTGCCATGGGTCGACGACCGCGGCGAGGTGCACGTAAACCTCGGCTATCGCGTTCAGTTCAATAGCGCCATAGGTCCGTATAAGGGCGGACTAAGGTTCCACCCGTCGGTGAACCTCTCGATACTGAAGTTCCTCGGATTCGAGCAGACGTTCAAGAACGCGCTCACCACACTGCCCATGGGCGGTGGCAAGGGTGGCTCAGACTTCTCCATCCGCGGCCGTTCAGACAACGAGGTAATGCGCTTCTGCCAGTCGTTCATGACAGAGCTATACCGAGTGATTGGCCCGGAGGAAGACATACCCGCAGGAGACATCGGTGTGGGAGCACGCGAAATAGGCTACCTGTTCGGCATGTACAAGAAACTGACGCACCACTGGAACGGTGTATTGACGGGCAAGGGCCTCGAATGGGGCGGCTCGCGCATACGCCCGGAGGCAACAGGCTACGGAGCGCTCTACTTCGTAAACCAGATGCTCCAGACCCACGGCTACGACATAAAAGGCAAGACCGTTGCCATAAGCGGATTCGGCAACGTGGCTTGGGGAGCAGCCAAGAAGGCCACAGAGCTTGGTGCCAAGGTGATAACGATATCCGGACCCGACGGCTACATCTACGACCCGGCCGGCCTCGACGACGAGAAGATTGCATACATGCTTGAGCTTCGCGCAAGCGGCAACGACGTTTGCCAGCCCTACGCCGACGAGTTCCCGGGCTCGGAGTTCCGCGCCGGACGCAAGCCGTGGGAAGTGAAGTGCGACATCGCGCTGCCATGCGCCACACAGAACGAGCTCAACGGGGCAGACGCCGACCTGCTGCTGGCCAACAAGCCTATCTGCATTGCCGAGGTGTCTAACATGGGATGCACGGCCGAAGCCGCAGAGAAATTCGTTGCCGCCAAGCAACTCTTCGCCCCGGGCAAGGCTGTCAACGCCGGCGGCGTGGCCACATCGGGCCTTGAAATGACCCAGAACGCCATGCGCCTGAACTGGAGCGAGGCCGAAGTGGACGACAAGCTGCACTACATCATGCACAACATACACGACCAGTGCGTGAAGTACGGCCGCGAAGCCGACGGATATGTTGACTACGTAAAGGGTGCCAACATTGCCGGTTTCATGAAGGTTGCCAACGCCATGATGGCCCAAGGCATAGTTTAAGACAAAATTTTCAACGTGAGATACAGGTTAATAGGTATAGCACTAACAACACTTTTAACAGGCTTTGCCTCATTGCACGCCCAGTACGTGCAACGGGGCAAAGCCACTTATTATTCCAAACGAGCCACCGGGGCGCGAACAAGCAGCGGCGAAAGGGTTCACCACGACAGCCTGACATGCGCCCACCGCACCTATCCTTTCGGCACGAAGCTCAAGGTTACCAACCCCGCCAACGGCAAGTCGGTCATTGTCAAGGTTACCGACAGGGGCCCGTTCGCACGCGGACGCATCATCGACTTGTCGTGGAAGGCGGCAAAAGAGCTTGGAATGCTGGCCCAGGGAGTGGCCATGGTCGAAGTGGTGAGGGCCGACAAGATAGTCGTGCCGTTCAAACCGAGCGAAGAAAAGCACGTAATTGAATTTGATTTTGAAAGCAGCAACGTGGCCGAGATGCTGCGCCCTACATGGCAAGAGATGAAGGAAGTGAACCGCCGAACCAGCGCCGGGCAGCAAAACAGGCATCAGGCCAAGCGAAACGACAGCAAAGAAAAGCACAGGCAAACCTCCAAAGTCACCAAGCGACAGGCGTCGGGCAAGCAAAAATGAAAGCCTGCCGACGGCATAACCACTTGCCGACAGCATGGGCCGGCCACAGAGACAAGCGACAGACGCATTACAGCACCACACCTTTAAGCAGCCAAAGACAGCTATGGCCGGCAACGGCTTTGCCGCCGGCAACTTCCGGCAACGGGCAAAGGCCGTAGGCACGCGGCAATGGCAGACAGCAAGGCGGGCGCCCGTCAGCGCCGCCTCAGCGGCACACGGAACTCCCTAACCTGCGATGTTATCTCCTTGTTGCCCTGCACCACGGCCACCCTTACCACCGCTTCGCCATCCTTTACGCGCGAGTCGGCATAGACAGTTGCCGTATACCGCACGCCACGACCAGGGGCGATGCTCTCTACCCTCAGCGGTGGCGACACGTGGACATGCTTGTTTCCAGTCACCTCGACCACCGTTGGGTTGACATCGTAGAGCGTAATGCCCGAGCAATTCATTATCTCGAAAGACACCTTGCCGTCTTCGCGGCGGCTCAGGGCGCCGTCGCCGCTGGCATCAACAAAAGTGATATTGCGCACTTCCACGTCTTTGTTGACAGCCAGTTTGTAGCCCGGCATGCTGCTGCGCAACTCGTCCACCGACACCGAGGGGGCCACCTGGCGTCCTGCCACGCCCACCCTGCTGTCGCCGCCACCGCCATACGGTGGCACCTGTGCGCCTCCGTCATCGAACACAATGCGGTCGTCGCCGCTGTGGGTAGGGTCAAATCCGCTCTCATCGCGGCCCTGCTGCGGCGGCACATAGGCACTACGGCCGCTCCCGTAGCCCTCGCCATAGTCGCCGCCGCGGCCGTACCGCGAATCGCGGTACTCCATATACCTGCGGTATTCGTCTTGCTTCGCCTTGTCGGCCGACGCCCCCACAGCTGCACCGACCGCCGCTCCGCCTGCCATGCCTACAACGGTGCCAATGTCGCTGCCCCGCGGCCCTCCTGTGATACCGCCTATGGCAGAGCCGAGTATAGAGCCAAACGTGGCTCCAGTGGCTGCCCCCTGGCCTGTATAAGTGCCGCATGAGCCTAATGACAGCGCCACACCCAACAATAAAACGATGCTATTCTTCATATCAATATTGAACATGTTACCGGCGACTAAGATACTAATAATAGTCGGATGTCGTGCAATAAAAAAAGTGAAAAGAACGCCATCATAACACCGTAGGCATGCAAAATATGAAAAAAAGGATATTTCTCGAGCACTCACAGACATAAACCAGCTTCTCAAAACAGCCATTGCCATGGGCCGAAAGGCCTCATGATGCCATCGCCAAACGGCCGTGTGCACTTCAGCGCGAGCGACACGGACGGGCAACAATGCAGCCGCCCACAGCAAAAGCCACCGCGCAGGCAAGATGCCGGGGCTGCCGCGCCACGGTCATCTCACCTTTACTATGCGTATGGCAGCACCCCCTCCGCGCGCAAGCCTTAGGCTCAAGACAGAGGCTGCCGTCACTTCCACCAGCCTGAAGCCCATGGAGTAAGGGTTTGCCTGGTAGTCGGCGCCCTCGCCGTCTTCGTAGACGAAAGCCTCATACACGGCATCCCGGTCGAGGAAATCGAGCTTGAGGCTTATTTCCCTGCTGTCGGAGCCGGTGAGACTGCCCACAAACCAGGTGTCGCCACCGCGCTCCTTGCGGGCGATGGTGACATAACTGCCTATCACCCCGTTGGGAACAACGGTCTTGCTCCATGTGGTCGGGCAACTCTCGATGAACGAAAGGGCCGGGTGAAACTCATAGTTGGCAATCTCGTCGGCCGCCATCTGCAGCGGACTGTAGAGCACAACAAACTCAGCGAGCTGCTTGGCCAGCGTGGAGTGCGGGTGAGTGCCCTCAACCACTTCGCTGAAATTGAATATGGCCGGGGTGAAGTCGACCGGGCCGGCAAGGCACCGCGTAAACGGCAGAGTGGCCGTATGCTCAGGCGGATTGCCCCCGCGAGTGTCCCAGGCGTTGTACTCCTGCCCCCTCACACCCTCCTGCGTCATCAGGTTCGGGTATGTGCGCTGCAAGCCGGTGGGCATTGCCGGCTCATGGTTGTCTATCATTATATGGTGCCTGGCGGCCGCCTCGACCACCTTGCGGTAGTGCCGTATGCCGTATTGCGATGCCGACAGCTCCCTGCCGTCCATCAGACGGCCCACGTATCCGGTCTTTACCACACGGATGCCCATGCTTGCGTACCAAGCAAAAGCCGAGTCCATCTGCTCTTCAATGAGCCGGGCGTTGCCCCACGACTCCATGTGTGCAATGAAGCGCAGGCCCTTGCCGAGGGCATAGTCGGCCACCCCGGCAATGTCGAAGTCGGGGTATGCCTTCAGAAAACTGAGCTGTTCGCCCTGGCCCCAGCCGTAGTTCCAGCCTTCGGCCAGCACCCCGCTGAACCCGTGGCGTGCAGCGAAGTCGATGTATCGCTTAACGTTGGCGGTGGTAGCCCCGTGTTTCGGGCCCATCTCCCATGTGTTCTTCTTCTTGTGGATGCTCCACCAGATGCCCACATACTTGCCCGGCTCGATCCACGAAGTGTCGGCAATGCGGCACGGCTCGTTGAGGTTGAGCATCATGCGCGACGTTATCAGCCCTCCGGGCGTGTCGGCCATCATTATGATGCGCCACGGGCTTTTCATCGATTGCGACGCATACACCTTGGTGCCGTCGCTCCACGGTGTGAGGGCTGTGACGAGAGTAGTGCCGCGCGAAGCCAGGTTGATGCCCGCATAGTCTTCGAGGGCCGCCTCGTGAATGGCCATATACAGGCCCGGTTCATACTCGATGGTGAGCGGCGTGCACACGGTATCGAGGTCTGAAACGCGCTGCCGGGTGTATATACCCTCGAAATACTGCGTACGGTTGGTGGGTATCGACCACGCATAGGCATCGTGGGTCAGTGAAAACTGTGTGACCTCGTCCTTCACGGCAATGCGCCCCACGGTGGGCTGGGCGGGTATCACATAGCGGAATCCTATGCCGTCGTCGAACGCCCTGAACACAATGTCGAGCCGCCTCCGCTTGCCGTGCTTCTGCACGAGGTGCAGAGTGAGCTCATTGTAGTGGTTGCGCACATACTCATCTTCGCCCCACACCTGCCTCCAGGTGTCGTCGTGGCTTGCCGTGTCGGTGCCTGCCACCGCAAAACCGCTGTCGAGCCTGCCGTCGGCCAGCACAAAGCCGAGCGCCGACGGTTTCATCACCGCCGCTCCATCGCGCTCCAACTCGTAGAACACCTTGCCCTTGCTTACGGCAACCGACAACACTATCCGCCCGTCGGGCGAACATATCTTCGTGGCCGCAGCTGCCCTTGCGGACAATACGGCAACCATCATGATTAAGAATACCAATCTGCTCATTGCGTCAATATCATTATTTTCGACAAAGATAATGCAAGCGATGGCAATGTGAGCTTACTCACCTGTTGCCGAGCGCAGCTTATTTTCTACAAAGATATGAGTTTATATTACCACGTAAAAGACCGCCTAACGAAAATCTAAACCAATAAAATTGCAATATATTGATTATCAGCCCATTCATTCGGAAACACCTCTTTGAAATCTAAACATTATCAACCACCGGCGCAAGGAGAAAGCCCATGTATGTCAAAACCGGCCGTAAGCTGACGAAACAAACACGGCACACTACCGTGAACACCGTCTGGCCCCACTGCCGAAGGGGCGGCGAGCAACAGCAAGCCAAAGCGGCATACAGGGTGCCGGACAAAGTGTGGAACCTCTTTTTAAGCATGGCACAAACGCAAAACAGCCATCAGGCGGCACATCGAACAACCTCGGGAAAATGCCACAAAGGCCGGCCCACGGGCCGCAAGCGCCGCCACCTTGCCGCCGCCACCGGCAAAGGGCCCTGCCAAACGGCCGATATCGCAATGCAGAACGGCCGATATTGCAATGCAAAACGGCCCGTATCGGAAGCCCGAACGGGCCTTATTGCACACTGGGCCGTGGCGCATCTGCCGGCAGGGCCACCGGGCCTGCATCCGCCCCATACCGCTAACAGCCTCAGCCGGGAGACTCAACGGCAGTGACAGAGGCTGCGTCTGCCTCCTGCCACGAGTCGATTGAGGCCACACAGCGCTCAAAGTCGTCCTTGACCACAGAGCGGGCCTTGAGCTTCGAGCGGTAAGTGTAGACAGTGGTGATGCTCGAGCGCAGTATGCCGGCTATCTTGTGGTTGTCGGTTATGCCCAGCCTTATCAGCGCCAGTATGCGCAGCTCGGTGGTAAGCCGTTCGCCCCTGGGTGTAATCTTGCATTCGTCGGAGAGCAACTCGTTCACCTTGTCGACGAAATTGGGGTAGATGCGCAGGAAAGCCGAGTCGAAATTGCCGTAGAACAGCGACGTGCTCTCATTGAAAGCCGCGCTGCTCTTGATGAGCGCATAGAGCGCTCTCATGTCGTGCTCCTTGGCATATCTGTTGGCCAGCTTGCGGTACGACTCGGCCTTGTCTATCAGCACCGAGGCCAGTTCCATAAACCTGCCTATGTATTCTTCCTTAATCCTGTTGCCCTCTTTCATCATGGCGTTGCTCCGCCTGAGCTCGCCGACGGCCTCCTCCAGACGGCCGTTGACGTAGGCCACGGTCTGGTTCGACCTCCGGTAACGCTTCAGCAGCATGTAAACGGCAATCAGCGCCACCACCAGCATGACCGCTATGACCGATATGCAGACCATGAGCGTCTGCATGCGCCTGTGCTGTGTCTCTTTCATCACGTTATAGCCTGCCAGTATTTTCGGCATCAACATCGAAGCCTGTGTGTTGCGCAGCCTCGTGCCATAGCTGTTGGCGTTGTTTATCGACACATTGAGGTATTTGTAAGCGCGCTCATAGTCGCCTTCATCAAAGAGCATCGACGCCAGTTCGCGCAGCGAGTTCTCCTCGCGTATGCACCCCGTCTGGTCGGAGATGGCGCTCAGCAGCAGGTATTGCTTCTTGCGCCCCATGTCGCCCTTGCACCCATAGAAGAACGCCAGCTGGCTGGTCTGAATGCTGTAACGGCGGTCGCCGGGCTTCAGTGCCGGCAGGTACTCGAGCAGCATCTGTATGGCGGAGTCGATGTTGCCCTGGTAAGCCCGGTAATCGGCAAGCACCGAAACATAGTCGTACGAACCCCTGTCGGCATTGGCAATAAGCAGCCGCCGGTAGTCCTGCATGTTCTTATGGTAGTCGTCGTTGAACGAAGTCCCGCTGGCAAATTCAGACTTGAAGAGGTAGAGTTCGTTGAGCTGCTTGTAATAACCAACCAGCACATCGCCCTCAAGGCGGCTTGTGTCAATGGCCGCCAGAGCCTTCTCGGCCTCGCCGAAGAGCCCTGCCACGGCCAGGATGTGGGCCATCGACAGCCTGCTGCGGGTGGCGCGCCACCGGTCGCCCATCTTTTCGGCAAGGGCGATGTTCTGCCTGAGATAGCTGAAAGCAGAGTCGTACTTCAGCGTGGAATACTCGTTGTACAGCCTGTCGTTGACGGCATATCGCTCTGCATCGGTCAGCGTGGCGTCTTTCAGTATCTGCACCATGCCCTCGATGTGCCTCATCTTTTCGGCCTCTATGTCGGCCTGACGGGCTATCAGCATGTCAAGCCGGCCGTACAACCGCTGCTCGTCCTGACCCGCAAGGCACACGGTGCACGACAGGGCCAGGCAACACATTATGGTGAGGCATATCTTCATTCTTTCAAAATGTTTAATCCGCTATGATGATTCAAACGAAAAGGGTGCAACCTTTGGCACGTGTTTCCGAACATAATTTATATAATGTCATGCCGATGCAAACAGCCGCAATGTGAGCTTGCCCACTGATTGCGTGCTGACGGTAAACCTTTACAAAGGTATGAAAATATATATTCCCGGCAAATTTTAAACTGAATAAATATCCGCAAGCCCAACCCGACACCGCACTATACAGACATCCCAACTATTTTATGCGCCGTTTGGCACAGCCGGCACACGCAGTCACCCTTGTGCCCCCCACCATGATTCATGGCTACAGAGCCAGCCCGACCCGCAGGAGGCCATGCCACGGCAGGCTGGCACGGCAGCCACCGGTGCGTAAAGCACGGCATACGGCACGTCCGTGGGCACGGCAGCCACACACCTACGTGGCGCATGGACGGCGCCACACGAATGGCGACAGGCCCCAACCCTACGGAGGGGGCGCTACGCAATGAGCCACCAACAGCCACGGCAGCCATGCCCCGATTGGTCTTAGCGCGACAAATATTCTTACGGATGCGAGCATAGCAAATGAAATTTTTGGGCATTTAAACTCTTTTTTGTAAGTTTGCCTGACAAACGACAAAACCTAAAATCACTTGCACAGAGCAAACAATGAAATACTTGATGCTACCCCAGGCCGACCGGCCTCGGCTGCTCCCATTCTATTTTGCGGTCGAGGAGTATGTGGCCAACACCTATACCGACGACGACTATTTCTTCATCTGGCGCGTGGAACCCACGGTGATGCTCGGTCGCAACCAGCTCGTGGAGAGCGAGGTGAACACAGACTACTGCCGTGCCAACGGCATACACATCTTCAGGCGCAAGAGCGGCGGCGGATGCATCTATGCCGACATGGGCTGCATGCAGTTTTCTTACATCTCCGACGCCGGCAACGTTGAAGCGGCCTTTCCACGGTACATGGAAACAGTGGCTGCCATGCTGCGCTCTGTGGGCGTGGACGCCGAACGGTCGGGGCGCAACGACATACTCGTTGGCGGGCGCAAGGTGGCCGGCAGCGCATACTACCGCATTGGCCGGCGCAGCGTTTTGCACAACTCGCTGCTGTTCGACACCACCCTCGACCACCTGTCGCAGGCCCTCAACGTGCCGAAGGAGAAGCTGCAGAGCAAGGGCGTGGCCTCGGTGAGGCAGCGCGTGACAAACGTGGGCGACCACACGCGGCTCACCATCGACGAGTTCATCGCCCACGCCCGCCGCCACTTCTGCGGCGACAGCGTGAGGGTGCTGTCGGCCGACGACATGGGCCGCATATCCGAGATTGAGCGGAGGCTGGCCTCGCCGGAGTTCGTCTACGGCAAGAATCCCCGCCACGCGGTGGTGAGGAAGATGCGCTTTGCCGACGTTGGCACCATCGAGGCTTACATAGAAGTGAAGAACAACGCCATAGCAGACATCAACTTCGTGGGCGACTTTTTCATGTCGGGCGACATCGACAACCAACTGATCGCCCCGATGCTGCGCCGCCCGTTCACCCGCGAGGGCGTGGCCGAGGCCCTGGCCGGCACCGATGTGGGGGCCGTTGTCAGGGGGCTTACGGCCGACAGGCTGCTCCGCCTGCTCTTCGGGCGGCCTGCCCACGTGATGAAACCCGACTGGCTGAAGATAGACCTACGCGCCAAGGGGAGCACGGGCGAGACGGCCGGCATAATAGAGCGGCACAGGCTCAACACCATCTGCACCAGCGGACTTTGCCCCAACCGCCACGAATGCTGGGCGGCACGCACGGCCACAATCATGATTGGCGGCGACGTGTGCACGCGCAACTGCCGCTTCTGCAACACCCTGTCGGGCCGCCCGAAGCCACTCGACCTCATGGAGCCCGGCCATGTGGCCGCCACGGTCAAGGCCCTCGGACTGCGCTATGCCGTCATCACGTCGGTAGACCGCGACGACCTGCCCGACTATGGGGCCGCACACTGGGTGGAGACGATAAAGGCCATAGGGCGGCTCAACCCCGAGACACGCATCGAGGTGCTGCTGCCCGACTTCATGGGGCGCGCCGACCTGCTGGGAATGGTGCTCGACACAAGGCCGTATGTGGCGGGGCACAACCTGGAGACCGTGCGCAGGCTTACGCCGTCGGTGCGCAGCGTGGCCAGCTATGACAGGAGCCTCGACGTGCTGCGCAACATCGCGGCCCGCGGAATAAGCGCCAAGACGGGGTTCATGGTGGGGCTGGGCGAAACCGACGAAGAGGTGGAACAAACCATGGACGACATTCTTTCAACCGGTTGCCGCCGCCTGACCATAGGCCAATACCTGCAACCAACGGCCCGCCACCTGCCCGTGGCGGCATACATTCACCCCGACAAGTTTGCCGACTACCGCAAGACGGCCCTGGCCAAGGGCTTTGAGCACGTGGAGAGCGGCCCGCTGGTGCGATCGTCGTATCACGCCGAACGCGCCGCGACCGACTGACGCCAACGCAGGCCGACAGCCGAGGCGCACGCTGTGGCCGACAGCCCCCACGCCCAGGCCACAACAGCTCTGGCCACGCTACAGGCCGGCGACATCGTCGGCCCGACGGACATCGGCGTCAACAAGCAACAAACTGCCAAGGCCGACGCCTCGACCATCAGCGGGCAAGCATTAGAGGCAAGGCAAAACAACTGCAGACAATAACCAAAACCGATAATAACAACATTAACCAATCATGCTAACAAAACAATTATGTACAAAGCAAAAAGATTGAGGGAAGTGCCAATATGGATTCTTCTCGCATTGGCTGGAGCAGGTTTCCAGTCATGCAGCGATTCTGATTTCGACCCTGTAGACAATCAGAACCCTACCATAAACATTGCCGCCAAGACCATACACGTGGAACAAGGCAAGACCTTCAGCATCAAGGGAAATGTGAAAGATGCCGATGGCATCAAGAGCATCAGACTGAGTAATGTTGAGATGCAACTGGTTAAAACCATCGACTTGCTTGACATCTATGGCGATTCGCTGGTTCACGACTACGACCTCGACTACAGTTTCAAAGCCGCCGACACATAGGAAGAGGGCAAATCGTTTGCTCTCGAGATTACCGCAGAAGACGTGATGGGCAACAAAACCACCGAAATACTGAATGTAAAAGCCGACGGCGACAGCAGCAACCCGGTATTCACACAAGCCCCGGCCGGCGAAATCACTGTCCTTGTACAGGATGGAAAAGCCACGCGACTTTGACCCTTTTAGCCAAACAGGATTTGCCCACCTTTGGCTACAATATGATTGACCCTTTAAAGTCCTGGTGTTGGGGGTCAATTTTATTTTAACGTGAGTTCGATGAATTATAACTATTTGTAAATTTGGTGATTAGCGAAAA
>ERZ857521.72-NODE-72-length-146667-cov-5.480561_pt1 | contig 146667 bp, 153 predicted proteins | sample MGYA00519701_ERZ857521 | MGnify/ENA primary metagenome ERZ857521 (study PRJEB31778, sample SAMEA3449346) | human gut metagenome | biome: human gut; feature: human-associated habitat; material: faeces | place: United Kingdom | collected 2010/2012 ...
TGATCTTCCGATCGCCTGTTTTCCTCTTTTTTTAAAGCTCCGGTTCCATCCGGATGAACCTTGACAGTCGTGCTATCAAGGCATACTACCTCTACATTGATCTGGATGATTCCCTCCGTTTGAAGCGCAGCAAACACTCGGCTGAGCACTCCGTTCTTGCTCCATCTGTTCATGCGAACATAGATCGTATGCCAATTTCCATAGGCTTCCGGCAGCGCCCTCCACTTGCAGCCGTTTTCCGTGACATACAGGATCGCATTGATCAGTTGAAGATTGCTCATGCTGACGTTTCCACGCTGTCTCGGGAGATACTTCGCTATCTTTTCATACTGCTCCTGCGTTATCTGCATGGCTCCATTATATCAGATATTTCTTTATAATAGTGTGAATACGCTCTAATTTCGCTTTATGCACTTGAGCGGTTCGGGCATTCTATATGCAAAAGAAAGGGCCCCAAATGAGTAAAAAGAAAAAGCTTCTCCTGATTGTGCTTGCTGTTGTTCTGGTGGCTGGCGGCATATGCTGGCGCATTTTGCCTGACCGCTTAACAAGCGGCACCTTAAAGCTGAGCGAAGATATATCTCTCACCCACAGGCTCGCAGCCGGGAAAAGGGGGTATCTTACCTGGAGCGTCTGCTGCGCAGCGGTCTGCCTGCGGTAGTGCAGGCTGGGGATTAATACGCCATATCATCACGGATAAAAGCGCGGAATATTTGCTGAATTGCCGCGCTTGTCCCAGCAGAAAAAGCTGGCGAATTTAATCGTAAATATCGCTTGGCAAATATTCGATGGCCGTAAGCTCTTCATTCTCGAAAAAAGCGCCGTACAGCCTGATTTTTAAATGCTTCAATGCCCAATTCTTTTGAATAAGTTTTTTGCATTTATCAATATCTGACTTAGGCATGGCAATTCCATAGTTGTGATTATATCGTGTGGGGTCAACCTCGATGCGCAGAATGATCTGGGAAAGGACCCATCGAAAGTTGGTGCTACAGGAAGACTTCATCTTGCTGCCATTTGCTTTCAGGTTCCCCTTTGCTTCAATAGAATACCAGTTTCCATTTTTTCTTTCGTTTTCCAATTTAACTGCCAGATCAACGCCGTGTTCCTTCTTTTTAGCATCTGCTTTACAAATGACTCGTTTATGCGAAGTGCGTCCCTTTTGCTTTAAATAGTTTTCTACTCCTTGTATAACCTGATTTTCTGTCAAAAAATCCCTTTGTACCATAGCTCCTCCTTTTAAACTGTTCTGCGAGGGCTTAAGAGTATCCATAGTATAACACAGGAATTAAAGAAAATCGATAGGGTAAGGCGCGGGCGCTTCAATAATGAGTGCGAAAGTGATTCAGTCAAGGCCCGTGAGCGGGAGCTCGCCAAAGTGATAGAAAAATGGATGCATCCGCAAGCAGCGAGATATGAACGGGACATGCACAAAAAACAGAGTGTTCCTTATAGGATGCTCAGCTCCCATAAGGACACTCTGCAGTGGTGCGGATAGCGGGATTTGAACCCGCAAGCCAAAGGCGATTGATTTTAAGTCAATTGTGTATGCCGTTCCACCATATCCGCACAACGCAATCAGTATAGCGCATTTTGCGGGTTTGCGCAAGGGCGAAAATGCGGAACGGGAAGAAAGCGTGGCGAGGAGGCTTAGTTGCGCAGTGAATGCAGCGGCGCGGGAATACGGCCGCCGCGGTGGATGAAATCCGCTGAGGAGAAGGGATGCACCGGCATGACGGGCGCGTGACCCAGCAGACCGCCAAACTCTACGCTGTCGCCCACCTGAGCACCCGGTACGGGGATGACGCGCACGGCCACGGTTTTGTTGTTGATCATGCCGATGGCCGCTTCATCCGCGATGATGGCCGAGATGGTTTCGGCCGTGGTATCGCCGGGGATGGCGATCATATCCAGGCCGACGGAGCACACGCAGGTCATGGCTTCCAGCTTGTCCAGCGTCAGCGCGCCGCGCTCAGCTGCGGCGATCATGCCAATATCCTCGCTGACCGGAATGAACGCGCCAGACAGCCCGCCCACATGGGAGGAAGCCATGACGCCCCCCTTCTTCACCGCGTCGTTGAGCAGCGCCAGCGCGGCGGTGGTGCCATGCGTGCCGCAGGATTCAAGCCCCATTTCTTCCAGAATGGCGGCGACGGAATCACCCACCGAGGGGGTGGGGGCCAGGGAAAGATCGACGATGCCGAAGGGCACGTTCAGGCGGCGCGAGGCCTCGCGCGCCACCAGCTGACCCACGCGCGTGATACGGAAGGCGGTGCGCTTGATGGTTTCGGCCACCTCATCGAAGGGCTGACCGCGAACGGCTTCCAGCGCGCACTTGACCACGCCTGGGCCGGAGACGCCCACGCTGACAGCGCAGTCGCCCTCGCCGGGGCCATGGAAAGCACCGGCCATGAAGGGGTTATCCTCCACTGCGTTGCAGAAAACTACCAGCTTTGCACAGCCAAGACCGCCAGCTTCTGCGGTGCGTTGGGCGGTATCCTTGACAATTTGCCCCATCAGGCGCACAGCGTCCATATCGATGCCCGCGCGGGTGGAGCCGATATTGATGGAGGAACACAGAAATTCCGTTTCGCTCAGGGCTTCGGGGATGGAGTCCATCAGCCGGCGGTCGGCGGCGGTCATGCCCTTTTGCACCAGGGCGGAATAGCCGCCGATAAAGTTTACGCCCGTTGCGCGCGCGGCGCGGTCCAGCGCCTTGGCCAGCTTGACCGGGTGTGTGATGCCGCCGGAAATCAGCGCGGCCGGGGTAACAGAAATGCGCTTGTTGACGATGGGCACGCCGATTTCGCGCTCAATTTCCTCGCCTACGCGCACCAGGTTCTGTGCGGTGCGGGCGATGTGATCGTACACTTTTTGGCACAGGCGATCCTCGTCATCCGATACGCAGCCGAAGAGGGAGATGCCCATGGTGATGGTGCGCACATCCAGCTTTTCGCGGTCGATCATGTGCAGGGTGGATAGAATCTGCGAAGACGTTACCATAAAAAAGCCCCCTTACACCTGATGCATGGCTTCAAAGATTTCGCTGCGCTGCACGCGGATTTGCAGGCCCATTTCCTGCCCCAGGGCGGATAGTTGCTCGGATAACTGGTCAAAAGCGCAGTCCGTGATGTCGGCAATGAGGATCATGTGAAAATAGTCTTCCATAACGGTTTGGGAAATGTCCAAAATATTGACGTTGTGATCATACAGCACGGCGCTGATGCGGGCGATAATGCCCTTGCGGTCGATGCCCAGTACTGTAACGACGGCCTTGCGGATTTCAGGCATAGGTGTGCAGCCTCCTTTTGATTTGTTTTTATTCTAAACACTGAAGCTACGAATGTCAACCTATTTTGCTGTGCTTCTATAAGTATTATTTTGTAGACTGCATGTGCGCGATACGGTATAATACTGCCGTGCATGGTGAATGCAGTGCTTTACGAAAAAATACGGATGAAGGATGTATTGAAAATGAATAAAGGTAGACAGTTGCAGGTGGCACAGGTTTGCCGTGAATTGAAAGGGATTGAAAAGGAAATTGCCGATATCCTGGCCAAAGAGGAAAAGCTGTGCGAGGTAATGCGCGCTCGCAATGCCAAGCCCTATGCTCGTGCCTGCGCGACGCTGTATGATGCGAAGGACTGTGTGGTAGCGGCGCAGGCGTTTTTGAAATCGCTGGTAGGCGACGCGCTGAACGAGAACAAGCCCAATCCGAACTTATAAGGCCGTTTCGCGTAGCAGCGCGACGCTTTCACGCAGCGCGGCGATGGTTTTGACCTCAATTACTGCGCGGGCTCCCGCCTGCTGTGCCCGGCGAAGCTGCGCGGGCCAATCCATATCGCCGCCGCCGAAAGGCAGGTGACAGTGGCTACCCTGCGCATCGTGGGCGTGCATGTGGCGCAGTTTGTCCGCATGGCGGGCATAATAGGGCGCGTCAACAGAGTGGGCGGTATAATCATGCCCAATATCCAGCGTTAGTCCAAATGCTGGACTTTCCAGCAGCATATCGACGGCTTCTTGCTGAAAAGGCAGGAAGCCGTTTGTGTTTTCTACGCAAATATTGACGTGGCCTTCAGACGCCTGGGTGCAGACGTCGCGGAACTGGCGTGCGTTTTGCAAATAATCCTCTCGATAGTTTTCAAACAGATAGGTAACGCGATCGGGCAAGGTGACGTACACCCCGCGCGGCCAATGCAGATTGACCGTGGGCGTGCCTGTTTCCCGTGCCAGGGTAATGGCGCGCAGCGCGCAATCCACATAGGCGGCGCGGACGCGGCTGTCAAAGGCACAGGGAGCCAGCTCCTCGTCCAGATGAAAGGTGAAGTAAAGGCCATACTGCGCGCACAGGGAGTTTAACCGCTGCGCAGTCAGCGCATCCAGGTTGCACAGGGGAAAGCTCAGATTCAGCTCCACAAATTGCAGACACAGCTTGGCGCACAACGCGCAGGCGGATTCTATACTGGGGCATTCCAGCAGAAAAGGCATTCCAAAGTCCATAGAGCGTACTCCTCAAAAAAGCGGAAAAGCCTGTTTGGCCTTTCCGCTTTGATAATCGATTGAAAGATTAGCCGTTCGCGTCGGGATCGCTGGGGGTGGAAGCGGCGTTGAGCAGCTCGTTGATCTTAGCCAGGGTCTTGGGGCCGGCCTTGCCGTCCACATCCAGGGCGTGCTTGCGCTGCAGCGCCTTTACGGCCGCAGTGGTTTTGGCGCCGTATACGCCGTCCACGGGCACGTTGGAGTAGCCCAGGGTAACCAGGTTCTGCTGCAGCTCCTTCACATAGGCGTTTTTATCGCCGGGACGCAGTACGGAGGGGCGAACGGGGACAGAGGGGGTGACGGTGCCGCCCAGCAGCACCTTCCAGGTGTTGGCTCCCACGCGGCCGTCGATGGTCAGGCCATTCTGCTGCTGGAAGAGGCGCACGGCGGTCACAATGATGCCGCTGTATACGCCGTCGATCTCGCCGGTGTAGAGACCCTTAGCCTTCAGGATGGTCTGCACTTCCTTGATGTACTTGACCTTGGCGGCTTCCTTATCGCCGGGGCGCAGGATGGGGCGGGTGCCCACATCAGTCGCCTGGTCGGCGTCCTTCTTGGAAACGGCGTTGTTGGAATCCAGCTTGGCCAGCGTCAGGGGGCCGACCGCGCCGTCCACCTTCAGGCCGTTGGCGCGCTGGAAGGCCTTCACCGCAGCGATGGAGCCCGAGCCGTAGATGCCGTCCACCCTGCCGGTGTAGTAGCCGTAGTACTTGAGGCGCTCCTGGATGTGCTTGTTTTCGGTGGAGTAGGAATCCTTCTGGTTGACGGGCGCCTTGATGGCGGCGCTGCTCTTCATGCGGTTCAGGGTATCCTCGCCAACCTTGCCGTCGATGGGCAGCTCGTTGTACTTCTGGAACATCTTGACGGCGGCGATGGTGGCCTTGCCGTATTTGCCATCGATCTTGCCATTGTAATAGCCCAGATCGCGCAGCAGGGTCTGCACCATCTTGACGGAGGCGGAATTGTTGGTTTCATTGGGCTTGAGGGGAGCGGAAACGGCGTTGCCGCTCTTGAGCACAGCCATGGTCTTGGGGCCAACCTTGCCGTCCACAGTCAGGCTGTTATAGCGCTGGAAATTGCGCACGGCAGTGGTGGTGGCGGTGTTGTAGCTGCCGTTGATTTTCCCGGAATAATAGCCGTAGCTGGTCAGAAGCGTCTGTACTTCCTTAACGGCGTCGCCCTTATCGCCGGGGCGAAGCACAACGTCGGCAGCCAAAGCCACAGAGCAGGCGGAAAGCGTTAATACGAGCGCCAGCAGCAAAGAAATGATCTTTTTCATTACGATATCATCCTTCCTGTTAACCTTTTCTGGACGGTAATAGCGTCGTCCGGATAGATTCCGTAAAGCGGCTGGATATAGCCGGTAGTTTACGGTTACTATTATATACGGATCAGAAGACGAATTTGTTCCCGATTCATAACAATACGATCACTAATATTTTACATTTCTAAGCCAATTGTAAATTGTGGCGGAGGCGTGAACAAAATTGCGCCCTCAGGCATCGCGTCTCAGCGGGGTGCTGGAGAGAGCCATTGCAGAAAATCGCGCAGCGCGCCATCACAGAATTCCCAGCCGTGTTTGCCGGGCTTTTCTTCATATATATAATGAAAGGGATCACCCGGATAGCTGCACAGCAGGTCGCGCGTTTCCCGCGCGCCGGACAGAAGAAAATCCTCCTGTCCGATTGTATGATAGATGTGCGGCGCATCCTTGCCCAGCGCGGCGGCGCGCGCAATGCTGGCGGGCACATCCTCCTCCGTATCCTTTAACGGCCGGCCGCCCGTGCGCAATTCGCGCAGCGCGACGGTATCCGGGGTATCGTTGCTGACGCCCGCGCTGATGCAGCCGATGGCGGCGTACTGCATGGGCCGCGCCAGGCCGATTTTGAATGCGCCGTAGCCGCCCATGGAAAAGCCGGCGATGAAGGTATCCTCGCGCCGTTCGCTCAGGGGCAGGAAGGCACGCATCTTGCCGGGCAGCTCATCGGCAATATAGGTGAAAAACTTGCCGCCGTGGGTCATGTCGGTGTAGGCGCTTTTCTGCGCGTCGGGCATGATGACGGCCAGGTTATGATGCGCGGCGTAGCGCTCCAGATTGGTCTTGCGAATCCAGGAGGTATAGCTGTCGCCGTAGCCGTGCAGCAGATACAGCGTTTGCCGTTTGGGCAGCGTTTCACCTTCGCGCGCATGGGGAAGCAATGCCATGCAGTGTACCGCCATGCCCAGCGATTCGGAAAAGAAGCCGATATCCATCAGCGCCATCTTACTTCACCTCCGTTTGGGGAAACAGCCAGCGCAGCACATCCTGAATGTGCAGATCCCACCATTGCCAGGCGTGATTGCCTGCGCTTTCAGCATAGGTAAGATCGTAGCCCAGCGCCAGCAGATGATCGCGCAGCGCGTGGTTGCCCGGCAGCAGGGAATCCTCCGTGCCGCACCACATGTACAGCGGCTGGCGGTTCTCGGGCGGCAGCGCTTCCGCCGCGGCGAACAGATCGTTGAACGACCCGGGAATCTGCTCCCGCGGGCCAAACACGTCCTCCCAATATCCACCGGGGGGCAGCTGGCGGATATCTGCCGCGCCTGACAGCGAAGCCCCGCGGCTGAACACATCGCCCGCGCGCAGGGCGCACTTGAGCGCGCCGTAGCCGCCCATGGACAGCCCGGCAACATAGGTATCCTCGCGCCTGGGGCTCATCATGGGAAACAGATCGCGGCACACGGCGGGCAGCTCGCGGGTGATAAAAGCGAAGTACTTGTCGCCCCGGTACATATCGGTGTACCAGCCCAGATCAGTTGTGGGCATCACCACCGCCAGGCCATAGGCCGCCGCGTAGCGCTCAATGCTGGTGCGGCGCTGCCAGATGGTCTGGTCATCGCTCATGCCGTGCAGCAGGTACAGCGTTTTGCACTGCCGGGTGGCCACACCCTCCATGCCGATGAGCTTCTTGGCGGCCTCGGGCAGGATCACATCCATCTGCGTTTCGCGTTCCAGCGTGCGGGAATAGAAGTTAACATGCAGCAGCGCCATGGCGATCATCCCCCTTTCTGTGGAGAAAACGGCGCGCGGTTGTTGCTATCGCTATCTTAGCATGAAAAAAAGAATCCGGCAAGAAAAATAATGATAGCGCTTTTTGTCACTTTCCACGCCCTAAATGTCACGACTTTTGGCAGTCGCGCGGCTATAATAAAACTATTCCCACAGATTGTTCGCAAAGAACGAAAGGAGATAGTTATCATGGCTAATAAGTTGAAAGCTGGTATCATCGGCTGCGGCGGAATCGCCAACGGCAAGCATATGCCCTCCATCAAGGCGCTGGGCGAGACCGAGCTGGTCGCCTTCTGCGATCTGATTATTGAGCGCGCCGAAAAGGCCAAGGCCCAGTACGGCACCGAGGACGCGCAGGTATTTACCGATTATAAAGAGCTGCTCAAGCTGGATCTGGACTGCGTATACGTTTGCACCCCCAACCGCAGCCATTCCTATATCACCGTGGATGCGCTGCACGCCGGTAAGAACGTTATGTGCGAAAAGCCCATGGCCATCAACCCCGCCGAAGCGCAGAAGATGCTGGACGCCGCCAAGGAAACCGGCAAAATCCTCACCATCGGCTATCAGGGCCGCTATCGTCCCGACAGCCAGTACCTGAAGAAGGAATGCGAAGCCGGCGAGTTGGGCGACATCTACTATGCCCGCGCCAACGCCATCCGTCGCCGCGCTGTGCCCACCTGGGGCGTGTTCCTCAACGAGTATGAGCAGGGCGGCGGTCCCCTGATCGATATCGGCACCCATGCGCTGGATCTGACCCTGTGGACCATGAACAACTACAAGCCCAAGTATGTGGTGGGCACCGTGTATCATAAGCTGAACAACGACCGCGAGACCGGCAACGCCTGGGGCGACTGGGATCCCGAAAAGTTTACCACCGAGGATAGCGCCTTTGGCTTCATCGTGATGGAGAACGGCGCGACCATCGACCTGAGCGCTTCCTGGGCTCTGAATACCCTGGATGTGGAAGAAGCGCGCACCATGCTGTGCGGCACCAAGGCTGGCGCGGACATGCACAATGGTGAGCTGCATATCAACGGCGTGAAGCACGGCAAGCAGTATGTGACCACCCCCAACATGAAGAAAAAGGGCGTGGACTTCTATGAAGGCTCCAGCGATGATCCCAAGGTGATGGAGCAGCGCGTGTTTGTTGACGCTGTGCGCGGCGAGGGTGAATTGACCGTTAAGCCCGAGCAGGCCTTCGTCGTCACCCAGATTCTGGACGCCATCTATCAGTCTGCCAAGACCGGCAAGCCCGTGTATTTCAACGACTGAGCGAGGAATCCGGCATGAAAAACGCACCGATCGCGTATCAAATCTATTCGGCGCGCAAGGAAGCGGAGCAGGATCTGCTGTCCGTGCTGCGTCAGCTTAAGGCCCTTGGCTACGACGGCGTGGAGTTTGCCGGTTTCTACGGCCATAGCGCGCAGGATGTGCGCGCCATGCTGGAGGAATGCGGCCTGCGTGCCGTATCCAGCCATGTGGCGCTCAAGCTGATTGAGGCGGATATGCAGGGCGTGATCGACTATCATAAGGCCATCGGCTGCGATTATATCGCCGTGCCCTACCTGAGCGCCGAGCAGCGCCCTGGCACGCCCGCCTTTGCAGGCGTGCTGCGCACGATTTATCAGTTTGGCTGCCTGTGCCGCGACAACGGCATTCAGTTGCTGTATCACAATCACGATTTCGAATTTGTATCCTTCAGCGGCATGTACGCGCTGGATTTCCTCTATGCCGCCATGCCCGAGGATGTGCTCAAAACCGAAATCGATGTGTGCTGGGTCAAGTACGCGGGCGAAGATCCCGCCGCTTATCTGCGCAAGTATGCTGGCCGTGCGCCTGTGGTACATCTGAAGGACTTTGTGGGCCGCAAGGAGGGCGACGCCGCCCCCTATGGCCTGCTGGGACAATCCGAAACCAAGGCTGCGGGCGAGGTGCCCTTTGAGTTCCGCCCGGTGGGCTACGGTTGCCAGGATGTTTCTGCTGTGGCGGAAGCTGGTCTGGATGCGGGCGCAAAGTGGTTTGTGGTGGAGCAGGATGCTTCCGTTGGCCGTACGCCGCTGGAGGCTGCCGCCATGAGCATCGATACGCTGCGCAAAATCGGCCTGAAGGGCTGACACCATTCAAGCATCAGGAGAGCCGCTGAACAAGCGGCTCTCTTTTACATTCCCTATCGTTGACGCGCCCGCGCGCTTCATGCTACAATATCCTGGCAAGGAGGCGAAAAAGATGAAAAGAAAGCGTTTCGCAGCTTTTCTGATGGCGGCTATGCTGCTGCTGTGCGCAGGCAGCGCGCAGGCGGTGGGCAATAAACTGCTTGGCAACATAAAATACGGCGTGCCGGTGCCCTATGAGAACCGGGTGTATGGGTATTCGCTGGACGTTTATTCGCGTTTTGATATGTTTGGGGATGCGGTGATTGCGGAGCATCTTGCGCAGCTGGACGAAAAGCAGAATGAGGACGACGATTACATCTATGATGTGCGCATCTGGCGCTCGCCGGATTCCAAATACATGTTTGATGTTCAAGTGAAGACGCCCACCTGTGAGACCTTTGCGCAGGAGATTGAGAATGCTCCGCGCTATGCTGAGTTGATGAAGGATCATTATACCCCGGAGGAGCAGTTCAAGCAGCTGCACGACGGTATCCTGCGCGACACGCCTGCGGGACAGATGCTGGAAATGGCGATGTCCTTTGTGGCGATAGCAGACGATGGCAGGACTGTGCCTACCACCGCTGTGTATTATGATTTTTATGCCAATGGCTATGAGTACATTTTCATGATGACTGCTTTGGACGATAACGCCTATGATGCGGTGCAGAAGCTGCTGGACAGCATGATGCAGACCGTATCGATCTGGCAGGTGGGATTGTGATGGAAAAGCCCGTTCGCAGCGCGGCGGCCTTTGACTTTGACGGCACGCTCATCCGTGGCGACAGCATTGCGCAGCTGTTGCTTTATGGCTTAAAAAAGGGCAAAATCAGCCTGCTTGCGGCGCTTTGGTCGGCGCTGGCTGGGGGACTGTATCATATGCATCTGGTGGGCGAAATGACGGCTAAGCGCGCGGGACACGGCTTCTTAGCGCGTATGGACGCGGCGGAGCGCGAGAACTTTCTTCAGAATTTTGCCGGCATGATCTGCAAAAAAATTCGCCCCCAAGGACTGGAGACGATTAGAAAGCATCAAAGCCAGGGCGACGCGGTGATCCTGTGCAGCGCCAGCTGTGCGTGCTATATGCGCCATGTGGCGCGGTATCTGGGGGTGGACGCGTTGCTGTGCACGCCCACAGACGCGCAGGGGCAGCCTCAGCCGCCTAACTGCAAGCGCGGCGAAAAGGTGCGCCGTATCACGCAGTGGTTGGAGGAGCAGGGCAGCGATATCAGTGCGCTGCGTACCGCCTATGGCGATAGCGCGGGCGACGTGCAGATGCTGTCCGCCTGCAAGACCCCTGTGCTGGTGCATCCCAAGCGCGCGCTGCGCCGCGCCTTCCCGCAAGCGGAGCGCGTAAGCTGGCCCGAGCCGAATCATCCATAAAAACAACCGAGCCTTCGCATTTTGTCTGCGGGGGCTCGGTTTTCTTTAGTCTTCCTTTTTTTCCCGCCAATGCTGCAACTGGGGCAGCTGCGCCTCAAAGTAGGCGCGCGCCTGCTCGGCAGACCAATTCTCATTGGACATGTGCTCCACCAAAAAATCGGTCAGCGTTTGCAGATCCTGATAGGCAAACTGTCCGTCGGCATAGCACCATTTGCAGTAGTCCTCGTTGAAAGAGCCGTCCGGCTCGCGGCTGAGCAGCGAATCCTCCAGCGGCATGCCGCAGCACTGGCAGATCAGCTTGCGCGGCGCGCCCAGCAGCGTGTTGATCGATACGTCAAACAGCGCGGACAGGAGCTTGAGCGTGTCCGGATTGGGCACGGTTTCGCCGTTTTCCCAGCGGGAAACCGCCTGACGGGTAACAAATACCTTTTCGGCCAGCTCATCCTGAGACAGGCCGTTTTTTGTGCGCAGAGACAGGATTACATCCTTGGTAGCCATTGCTTATCACCTCGCGTATAGAATACCGCAGATTGCGGGATAAAACAAGCAACTATCTGTTGCGCAGGTTAATTTTGGTGGGCGATCTGCTGGTCTGTGATCAGCGGGTAACGAATCAGTGCGGAGCCGTTCAGGTTCTCGCGGTGCATATCTACGGCGGTGATTTGCCTGTTTTCGTAGGTGGTGTAATAGTAAATGCCGCGCGCGGCGTTGCAGCAGGAGGTGTACAGGGTGATTTCATACTGCCCATCGCGTACTTCACAGCAGCCGCGCTGCTGTTCTACCGATCCTAAAATATGGAAAAACTGGCTGACGCTTTCGGTTTCCGAATCGCCGGAGACGGCGTTCATCCGCGTGAAGGCCACCCGCACAAAGCGCGATGCGGAGGACAGATCGCCCGGCAGCCCCAGCGCGCCCATGCCGCGGCTGTAGGGAGCCAGCGGCAGCTGCGGCGCAAAGCGGTTTTCAGGCTGCCTGGGGGAAAGGCTCATATAGTTGTTCAGTTGAAATAGCTGTTGCGGAAAGGGCGGATTGTTGGTTAGCACGCCCACCGGGTTATCATAGATGTGCAGCCCGTCGGCCATGGATTCAATCACCACGGCCTGATGCTGATCGGCCAGCAGCCAGTGCAGCTGCGCGGCGGGAAGCTGCGCGCTAAAGGGCGTGCCGACCAGCTGGAGCCGCGCCAGCCTGTCGCGAGCCTCCGCCACACTGGCACACTGCCCCAGAAGATAGGGGATCAGCTCAAACTGCGCCACGTTTTCGCGGCCTGGAATTACATTGGCATAGGCGGCGTTGCCCACAAAATTCAGCCCCGCCATGCACAGACCCTTTTCATTCATCGCATCGTAATACAACGGATAATCCTGCGCCACATGCGCCATGCCGATTATGGCATAGGGATGATCCAGCCGTCCGGCATGGCGAAACGCAAAGGTATAGCCGCGCGGGGTGATCGTCACCTCGTCGCCATAGGAAAACTCATAATCCAGCGTTCTGCCAAAGTAAAAGTCGCGGGTTTGATAGGTTGCCGCTGTGCACATGCGCTATCGTCCTCTTTTCTTTTTTGATTAGCTTTTGTCGTTTGTGTCTGCGGTATACAGCCTGCCTGCATAGCAGCGGGTGATATAAGGATAGGCAACCGTGCCGTCCTGACAGTAAGCATCAAACAGCTTTTCCAGCGCGGCGCGATAGGCGGCATAGCCGTCCTCCTGCGGCGCGGGGGCAAAGGAGGAGGAAAGGCTGTGCAGCACAAAGGCTTCGCGCTTGTAAAGCTGGGGATAATCCAGCGAAATTAGCTGATAATCCCCGCCGAAAAAGCTGCGGAACGTCGCATCGGCAAAGTCCAGCCCATTGGAAAAGCCCCGAAAGCGCGGGCAGTATTGGCGGTTTACGGCATAGTTTTCCGCAATCAGCGGACTGGCTTCATCGCGCACGTTCCAAATCAGCAGCACGCGCCCGTTTGGACGCAGCAGCCGCAGGCATTCTGCCCGGAACGCAGCGGGATTAAAACCAGTGAAACGCCTGCGCGGCGGTGATCACATCCACGCTGCAATCGGGCAGGGGAATGCTTTCGGCGCTGCCGCATAGGGGAGACAAGGCGACGTCTGCCTGCATGGCGGCGCGCATATCGTCGTTGGGCTCCACAGCGTATACTTTGCCGACATAGGCGGCCAGTTGCCTGGAAAAGATGCCCGTGCCCGCGCCTACGTCCGCGGCGATATCCGTGGGGGCAAGCAGCCCGGCGCTTTGCAGGCACTCAAATAACGCTGGCGGATAGGCAGGCCGCCCCTCACGGTACACGCCGCCCTTGTGATCAAACTGCCGTTCGTTCATGCCCGAATCCTCCGTAAAAAGAATGCTATCTTTTATAATATTATAGCCGATTCTGATTGAAGCGTAAAGCAAAAGCCCGCCGGAAAGGCGGGCTGAGGCTTGGCGGGCAACGGGCTGCGTCAGCGCTTGAACATGCCAAACAGCCCCTTCTTTTCAAAGGGCCGCAGGGTTACGTCTGTTACGGTGTAGCCGGTATTACCGATGGCTTTGCGCAGGGCGGCCTCATCCAGCGGGCCATCGGACAGAATAACCGCCTGCCCCTTGCTGTGGGAAGCGGACACTTTTTTGATGTTAAACTTGCTTCGGATCACATCGCTGACATGCGCTTCGCACATGCCGCACATCATACCGTCGATTTTCACGGTGGTTTCAATCATGGGAGACAGCTCCTTTCAAAGCGATGATTAGATTTCTCTAACCAATGCGTAGTATACAACACGGAAGGGGATGTGTCAAGAACTGAGCGATGGAGATGATAAATTATAAATCAGCCAACAGCCTTTTCAGGTCTTGAATCAACAGAGGGAAATCTTCGGAGATGGTTTGCCAGACAATTTGCAGACGGATTCCCTTATAATCATGCGCAATACGATTGCGCATACCGTAAATCTGTCGCCATGGCTGCTCAGGATGCGCCTGGAGAAAGCCTCATCTAAACCGTTATGTGCCAGTTCGCCGATTTGCAGCAGATTAAAAACGCAGGCTTCCTGAAGCATGAGATTGCTTTGGAAAGAGGCAAAGGATTCGTTCTGGCAATATTGCAGCGTGCGTTCCATCCGTTCAATCATTCTTTGTAGGGTGCGCAGCGTTTTTGTCTTTGTAGGGTGCGCAGCGTTTTTTCATTGCTCATAGATGACCACCCCTGTATTGTGTATTTCGCGGTCTACTGCAGAACCGGGAATTACATCTGCACGGTCGATTAAATCCACTTTGCATTGCACGCAGCGGCATACATCCTCAAGCAGCCCGAAAAAGGAGAGTCCGCGTAGCCCACTGTCTACCCATAAATCCACATCGCTGGCAGGTTGTGCAGTTCCCTTGGCATAGGAGCCAAACAGGATAGCCTTGCGCACGCCGTTTTTTTGAAAGACGGGGGCAAGCTGTGCTTGAAGCTGTTCAATTGAATAAAGCGACGCACTCATGAACGTCACCTCCCAATGACTTTGCGGCTCTGATTATATTATAAAGGGTCAGCCTGCTTTAATCAAGATAAAAACCCCGCCGGAGGTCTTACCACCTGGCGAGGGGATGCGTTCAGGGCAAAGGCGCGTCACGGCGTGGGCGATTCTTCGCTGTTCTGAAAGTAGGGCGTCAGCAATGATTATTTGCAGCCCATGGATGCGTTTTGCACCAGGCTTCAAACAGCGGCTTCCATTCTGCAAGGCAATCTTCGGCTTCTGCTTCAGAAAGCTTTCCTCTTAAAAGCTTCAAAAATTTAAAAGTTTGTTCGTACGAATCGTCTCCGTATACTGAATCAAAAAAGCTTTGATCTTCTGTAAAGTAAGATGTGTAATCCTGCTGAGCCGGAGTCAGGCTCGTGCTATCTGAAGTGTTTCAAAAGGGATGCCACACTTAACCGAGAAAAACGCTGCCGCACGGGCGTGGGCTTCTTCTACCGTCAGATCATCAGGTCCGGGTTTAAATTCTACTTCGTTATTTGCTAATGCGCCTGCCGTCAGGCAAAGCAGCAGAAGCGTCATCAATAAAACAAGCGTCTTTTTATAATCTCTATTCTATCCTCCTGTTCTGTGTAGGTAGGGGGAATACCGCCATTTCACAAATAAAGGCGAAATAGATAGATAATTCTATCCATATTTTATAGAATTTACAATTGCTGTTTTCCAATAAAAAAACACCCGCCGGTTGGCCCAACAACCGGCGGATAGAAAACAGTATTGATATTGCCCTTCAAAGGTCTGGTATAGGGATTGGTATATCAGATACAAGCAAGGCAGTGTCTTTCAAGGATCAAAAAGGCGGGTTCACAGTTTATTCGGACGCAAGGAGGACGCCCGGGGCAGCAGTATCAAATACTGGTTTTCTTGAATTTATGCGGGCAAAATGCCCGGACACAGCTGGGACAGCAGACAGCCAAGAGCCGTCAGGGCAATCGCCAGCGCAAGGGTGGATAGCTTGCTTTTGAGCATGCGCGTCATCTCTTTTTAAGCAAAGTGTTTATTGCAGCGCCTTGCCCAGCGCTTCGCACTCGGCCAGCGCGCTGTCGTCGGGATCATCCTGGCAGATGACGCTGCCGCAAGCCAGCGTCGCGCCGGCGGAGATGCAGTCCTCTTCCCAGCTGCGCATCCATTCGCCGTCGCCCCAGCCATAGGAGCCGAACAGTGCGATCTTTTTGCCCTGCAGATGGGGCTTGCAGGCGTCGAACATCGGCTGGAATTCGCTTTCCTCCAGCACCTCCGCGCCCATGGCGGGGCAGCCGAAGGCGATCGCATCATACTTGGCTACCTGATCGGCGGAGAATTCCTCCGTGGTAAAGAGCTGCGCGCCGCACGCCTTGGCAACCGCCTCGGCCATGGCCTGGGTATGACCCGTGCCGCTCCAATAAACAACAGCAATCTGACTCATGATAGAACCTCCTGAAATGTTGGTTGTATGTTAAGCGGCCACAGTCAGCCGCGTAACACCGTATCCTTTATTATGGTAGCAGGCCAGGTAAACCATGCGGCACTTGCGATACAGCGCAAAGGTGCGCCGCGCCTGCTCCTCGTTTGTATAGGCCTTCCAGCAGCCAACGCAGCAGAAGGCCGCGCCCTGATGCCGGATAAAGCCGATCACATCCGCCAGCGGGTAATCCAGAAAAATCCCAACCTCGTGGGGAAATTCCTCCCCGCAGTGGATGTGGCGCGCCAGCGTTGCTAGCGCGTCGGACAGCTTGAGCGAGGCATAGCCCTGCCCATGCAGGAAGTCCGCAATGTCTGTGCGTTCCAGCCGCTTATGCAGCATGGCCGGGCGGTAGACATATACCAGCGCGCCCGCCGGGCAGCACTTGAGCAGCCGCACGCGCACGCCCTTTGGCTGAAGCAGACGGTTGACGCTGCTCAGCTCCTGCGCCAGATCCTGCCCGCCGGTCTTTCGCCAGGAGAACAGGCTGCCGCATTTGTGCCCGGCCAGGGTGGGGGCGCAGTGGGCGATCACGGCTTCCTCAAAACGCTCGCTCATAGGGACTTCCTTTCTGGTTAGATATATTTAACCACGCTTTCAAAAGAAAAGCCTTTCAGCCTGACCTTTGGCGGTTAAAATTCTCTAACCGCGATCATCATACCAGACTCTGCGCCCGCTGTCAAGCGGCAAAAGCAAAAAAATTTCGCCCATGAAAAAATTGGCAATAAAATATCCAGGGGCAAAAAAATCTTTGAAAAAAATCTCATTTCGGGGGTTGACAATCATAGTTAGAGATGCTAAACTATCGCACGGTTAGAGAAGGTTAACCCTTTGATAGCCATTTTAAAACCCCGTGCATTAGAGATGTCTAATTGGAGGGAGTGCTGCCGATGATGCCGTTGGGTATGGCAAACGTAGGTGATGTAAACATCATCAAAAAGATCAATGGCCGCGATGAGGTGCGACAGCACCTGGCCGAGCTGGGCTTCGTAGTGGGCACGGAAGTCACCGTGGTCAGCGAGCTGGGCGGAAACCTGATCCTGCATGTGAAGGAAAGCCGCATCGCGCTGGATAAGACCATGGCCATGAGAATCATGGTGTAAATAGAAAGGAGAGGGACGAATGAAAACCCTGAAGGACGTCAAGATCGGTGAATCCGCAGTGATTGAAAAGCTGCACGGCGAGGGCGCGCTCAAGCGCCGCATTATGGATATGGGCCTCACCCGCGGCACGCAGGTGTATGTGCGCAAGGTAGCCCCGCTGGGCGATCCGATGGAACTGACCGTTCGCGGCTATGAGCTGAGCGTGCGCAAGGCGGACGCCGAGCTCATCGAGGTAAAGTAATCCTTTTTATTCACCCATCGTTCTCTGAATGGAGAATTAGCGGGGCGTGAGCCCCCGAAACAAAAGGAGGAGCATTTCAATGGCCATTAAAATCGCACTGGCAGGCAACCCGAACTGCGGTAAAACCACGCTGTTCAACGCCCTGACCGGCTCCAATCAGTTTGTGGGCAACTGGCCCGGCGTTACCGTAGAAAAGAAGGAAGGCCGCCTGCGCAAGCACGACGACGTCATCGTCACCGACCTGCCCGGCATTTACTCCCTGTCTCCGTACACGCTGGAAGAAGTCGTTTCCCGTAATTACCTGATCACCGAGCGCCCGGATGCAATCCTGAACCTGATCGATGGTACCAACCTGGAGCGCAACCTGTACCTGACCACGCAGCTGACCGAGCTGGGTATCCCTGTGGTTGTGGCCGTCAACATGATGGACGTTGTCCGCAAGAACGGCGATAAGATCAACTTTGGCGAACTGTCCCGTCAGCTGGGCTGCAAGGTCTGTGAGATTTCCGCTCTGAAGGGCGAGGGCATCATGGAGGCCGCCGAGGCCGCGATTGACGCCGCCCGCAACGGCAAGACCATTCCCATGCACACCTTCTCCGGCCCTGTGGAGCATGCCATTGCCCACGTCGAGGAAGCCGCTCTGCATAACCTGCCCGAATCCCAGCAGCGCTGGTACGCCATCAAGATCTTTGAGCGCGACAGCAAGGTGCTGGAGCAGCTGAAGGTGCCCGCCGACACGATGAAGCACATCGAGGCCGACATCAAGGCCGCCGAGGATGAGCTGGGCGACGACGCCGAGAGCATCATCACCAATGAGCGTTATGTGTACATCGCCGAGGTGATCAAGGCCTGCTATAAGAAGAAGAGCGCCGGCAAGCTGTCCGTCTCCGATAAGATTGACCGCGTGGTCACCAACCGTTGGCTGGGTCTGCCCATCTTTGCGGTCGTCATGTTCCTGGTATACTACATCTCCATGGTAACGGTCGGCTCCATGGCCACCGACTGGGCCAACGACGGTGTGTTCGGCGATGGCTGGCACCTGTTTGGCATCGGCAGCAAGGATTATGAGGCCGTTGCGGAGGATTACACCAACGCCACCGAGGCCGTAGGTGCCTTCGTGGAGGATGTTGATCTGGACACCGAGTCTGAGGACTTCGACGCTGCCGCCGTGCTGGAGCAGCTCAAGGCCTATACGCCCGAAGCCGAAACCGCGACCGCGCTGATCGAGGATGAGGATACGCTGGCGCAGACCGAGATGACCGTTTACTATTCCGCCATCCCTGAGGGGGCGGATAAGAAAACCACCATCCCCATGACCTATCAGGACGCTGTGGCGTACCTGGAGCGCAACGGCTTTGAAGCGCCCGATCCTGCCGATTACGGCGTGTGGGTGCGCGGCGTCCCCGTGCTGATCGAAAGCGGCCTGGATCAGATCGGCTGTGCCGATTGGCTCAAGGGCCTGATCCTGGACGGTATCGTAGCGGGCGTTGGCGCGGTACTGGGCTTCGTGCCTCAGATGCTGGTGCTGTTCCTGCTGCTGGCCTTCCTGGAAGCCTGCGGTTATATGGCTCGTATCGCCTTCGTTCTGGACCGTGTATTCCGCAAGTTCGGCCTGAGCGGCAAGAGCTTCATCCCCATGCTGATCGGCTCTGGCTGCGGCGTGCCCGGCATCATGGCCTCCCGCACCATTGAAAATGAGCGCGATCGCCGCATGACGATCATGACCACCACCTTCATCCCCTGCGGCGCGAAGATGCCCTTCATCGCCATGGTTGCCGGCGCGCTGTTTGGCGGCTCTGCCTGGGTATCCACCTCCGCTTACTTCATCGGTGTTGCCGCCATCATCATCAGCGGCATCATGCTCAAGAAGTCCAAGATGTTTGCTGGCGATCCTGCTCCCTTCGTCATGGAGCTGCCTGCTTATCACTGGCCGACGCTGGGCAACGTGCTGCGCAGCATGTGGGAGCGTGGCTGGAGCTTCATCAAGAAGGCCGGCACGATCATCCTGCTCTCCACGATCTTCGTATGGTTCACCACTTACTTTGGCTGGGTGGACGGCGCCTTCCAGATGCTCAGCGAGGAACAGATCGACTCCTCCATCCTGGCTCGCATCGGTAACCTGATCGCCTGGATCTTCGCGCCGCTGGGCTGGGGCAACTGGCAGGCCGCCGTGGCCTCCATCACCGGCCTGATTGCCAAGGAGAACATCGTGGGCACCATGGGTATCCTGTACCGCGCCGGCGAGGGCACGGTGTATTCTCACCTGGCCGCCGCGTTCACCGGTATCGCCGGCTACTCCTTCCTGGTCTTCAACCTGCTGTGCGCGCCCTGCTTCGCCGCCATCGGCGCGATGAAGCGCGAGATGAACAGCCCCAGGTGGACATGGTTTGCCGTCGGGTATCAGTGCGGCTTCGCCTACGTCATTTCGCTGATCGTGTATCAGCTGGGCATGCTGTTCCAGGGTCAGGCCAACGTGCCGGGCGCGATTGCCGCCTTCATCCTGCTGGCTGCGCTGATCTACCTGCTGGTTCGTAAGAACCCCTATGAAAAGAGCGTTCAGGGAACGCAGAAAGCGAGTGTGTAATGATGGCTACTGCAATTGTCGGCGGCGTGCTGCTGCTGGTGGTTGGCACTGTGGTATACAGCATGATCCGTGACAGGAAAAAGGGCAAATCGGCCTGCTCCTGCGGCGGCGATTGCTCGCACTGCAAGGGCTGCCACTGATCGCGCCCAGCCCATACGGGGGGATGCAGGTACGCCCTGCATCCCCCATTTTCTAAATAAGGAGGATTGCGGCCCATGTCCATCTCCCTGATCCGCTGCCTGCTGGCGGTGCTGGCCCTGTCGGAAAGCTTTGATGTAGTCGCCTCCAAGGATGTGGCGCAGCTGCTGGGGGTTAAGCGGCCCACCATTCATCGATCACTTGAAATGCTTCAGCAAAAGGGCTTGATTCATAAGGAGCCCTACGGCGATATTCACCTGACCGACGCGGGCCGTGAACAGGCGCAGCGCATGGAGCGGCAGCGCGACGACCTGTCGCTGCTGTTTGCCCGGCGCTACGGCCTGCCTGCCGAGGAAAGCGTGCGCGCAGCCTTTGCGCTGATGAGCGCGCTGAGCGCGGATAGCCTGGCGCGGCTGCAATAAAATAGCGCGCCGGACAGATTTTTTATCATTTTTAGCCTATTCTAACCAGCCGTGTATCGAAATAACATTGAAAAAACGCACGCCTTCGTATATAATAGATGCATCAACATCCAAGGGAGGCGTAAGCGTGACAGAGGAGATCCGGCTGGGCGATATCATCCAGACCCGCAAAAAGCACCCCTGCGGGCAGGATGAGTGGACGGTCATCCGCACCGGGGCGGATATCAAGATCCGCTGCCATGGCTGCGGCCGCATCGTGATGCTGGATCGCGCGGATTTTCTGCGCCGCCGCAAACGGCTGATCACGCAGGGGCCGGCTCCCTGCGAGCAAAAGGAGTAAGCAACCATGAGCACCGAACCTGAAAAGAAGCTGCCTGAAAAGGCGGAAACCGCCCCCGAGGTTCCCAAGGCCAAGGGCAAGAAAAACAAAAAAGAAAAGGAAAAGAAAACCCCCAAGCAGGAAATTATGAGCTGGATTTTAACGCTGCTGGCCGCCGTGGTTATCGCCCTGCTGATCCACGCGCTGCTGTTTGAGCCCATCCGCGTGGATGGCGAAAGCATGCGCGATACCCTGCAGGACAATGAAATCGTGCTGGTGACAAAGCCTGATTATCTGGCGGGCAATTTCAACCGCGGCGACGTGATCATCTGCCGTTACCCCAACCGCAACAGCAAAACCAGCCTGCAGCTGGGCGGCACGCTGGAGGTCAGCTTCGTCAATCACACCCTGTTTGTCAAGCGCCTGATCGCCCTGCCTGGGGATCTTCTGCAAATCGTCGAGGGCGCGGTGTATGTCAATGGCGAATTGGTAGACGAGTCGAACATCAACATGCATTCCAAGTCTCGTACTAACCTGGGCCCTTATCGTCTGGGCGAGGACGAGTATTTCGTTATGGGCGATAACCGCGGCAACAGCAATGATTCCCGCGCGGTCGGCCCCATTTCCCGCGATATGATCGTGGGTCACGTTCGCTGCGTGCTTTGGCCGCTGAATAAGCTTGGCACCAAGGTGGAATAAAACAATCGCCAACATGCGAAGCGGCAGCTTTTGCCGTTTCGCTTTTTGATCTATAAGGGGAGGAATTTTATGGCCTTTCAAACCCTGTTGCCCGGTACGCTGCTAAGCCCTGTGCCGGCGGTGATGGTATCCTGCGCCCTGCCTGGCAAGCGCCCCAATGTGATCACCGTCGCCTGGGCGGGCACTGTGTGCAGCGATCCGCCGATGCTGTCCATTTCCGTGCGCAAGGAGCGCTTTTCGCACCATATCCTGCTGGAAAGCGGCGAGTTTGTGGTCAATCTGGTGGGGCGAGAGCAGCTGCAGGCCGCCGATTACTGCGGCGTGCGCTCAGGGCGCGATGTGGATAAGTTTGCCGATTGCGGCCTGACAGCCGTGCCTGCACAGGGGATGGACTGCGCGCCCGCCATTGCGCAGTGCCCGCTGTATCTGGCCTGCAAAACGCAGCAGGTGATCGAGCTGGGCTCACATGATCTGTTCATCGCGAGGATTGTGGGCATGGGCGTGCGCGAGGAGCTGCTGGATGAAAAGGGCAAGATCGATCTGCGCCGCGCCGGGCTTACCGCCTACAGTCATGGCGTATACTATGCATTGGGCGGTGCGATGGGCTTCTTTGGCTATTCTGTGGCTGCGCCCGAGGTGCGCAAGCGCCGCATGCGCGAGCTGAAATAAGATTGATACCGGAGGATGAGAATATGCTGAACCGTGCGATTCTGATTGTACTGGACTCCGTGGGCGTTGGCAACGCGCCGGACGCGGCCGCCTATGGCGATGAAGGCGCGAACACCGTGGGGCATATCGCCCGGCGGACGACGCTTAATCTGCCCCATATGAACCGGCTGGGTTTTGCCCATATCCCCGGCACCAACCTGACGCGCGATCCTGCCGCGGCGGGCGCCTACGGCTGCATGACCGAGGCTTCCAGCGGCAAGGATACCACGACCGGCCATTGGGAAATTGCGGGCCTCAAGCTTGAAAAGCCTTTTCCCACCTATCCGCATGGCTTCCCGGCGGAGGTGATGGACGCTTTCTCAGCCGCCATCGGCCGCGGCTGGCTGGGCAATAAGCCTGCCAGCGGCACAGCCATACTGGATGAACTGGGCGAGGAGCATATGCGCACCGGCAAGGTGATCGTGTACACCTCGGGCGACAGCGTGTTCCAGATTGCCGCGCATGAGGATATCGTGCCAGTGGAGGAGCTGTACGATATGTGCCGCAAGGCGCGCGCTATCCTGCAAGGCCCGCACGCCGTGGGACGCGTGATTGCCCGCCCCTTTACGGGCACGGGCGCGGGGCGCTTTACCCGCACGCCCAGACGGCATGATTTCTCGCTGGAGCCTACGGGCGTGACCATGCTGGATCAGCTCAAGGCCGCCGGGCTGGATACCCTGGCCGTGGGCAAGATCGAGGATATCTTCTGCATGCGCGGCATCACGCAAAGCGTGCATTCCGCCGGCAATCCTGCCTGCCTGCAATCACTGATGGACGATCTGGCGGGCGATTTCACGGGCCTGTGCTTTGTGAACCTGGTGGACTTTGACATGACCTACGGCCATCGCCGCGATGTGGCGGGCTATGCCCAGGCGCTGCGCGATTTTGACGCCTTCCTGCCCAATATCCTGGGCGCGATGGGCGATCACGACCTGCTGCTGATTACGGCCGATCACGGCTGCGATCCCACCTGGACGGGCACCGATCATACCCGCGAACGCGTGCCGCTGCTGTGCTGGCATCGTGGCATGCGTCGAGCCATCGATCTGGGCGTGCGCAATACCTATGCCGATATGGCGGCCACCATCTGTGAGGGCTTCGGCCTGCCCGATCGTTTTGGCGCCACTTCCTTCTATCAAGAATTGGAGATGAAATAATATGTCTGAAATGGAACGCATTGACCGCGCGGCAGATTATGTGCGCGACGTGCTGGGCACGGCGGAAATCGCCATTGTGCTGGGCAGCGGCCTGGGCGATTACGCCGAGGTGCTGACCGATGCGCAGGTAGCACCCTATCACGATATTCCCGGTTTCCCGGAATCCACGGTGCCTGGCCACGCAGGCGAACTGTATACCGGCAATCTCTACGGGCGCCGGGTAATGATGATGCGCGGGCGCTTTCACAGCTATGAGGGCTATCCCCTCAGCGATGTGACGCTGCCCATCCGCGTGATGGCGCGGTTGGGGGTAAAGGCGCTGATCCTGACCAACGCGGCGGGCGCGGTGAACACGGGCTTCGCGCCGGGCGAGCTGATGCTGATTGACGATTATATCAACTTCTCGGGTCAGAATCCCCTGCGCGGCGAAAACCTGGAGGCCTTTGGCCCGCGCTTCCCGGATATGTCCCGCGCTTATGACCGCGAGCTGCGCGCGCTGGCTCTGGATGTGGCCGAGCGCGAGAACATTACTCTGCGCCAGGGCGTATATGCCTGGTTCAACGGCCCCTGCTATGAAACGCCGGCGGAAATCCGCATGGCGCGCGTGCTGTGCGCGGACGCGGTGGGCATGTCCACTGTGCCGGAGACCATTGTGGCCGTGCACAGCGGGCTGCGCGTGCTGGGCGTATCGTGCCTGACCAATATGGCCGCGGGCATCCTGGATCAGCCGCTGTCGCATCAGGAGGTTGTGGAAACGGGCGCGAAGGCGCGCGCGAGCTTCCGCCGCCTGCTGGACGGCGTGGTGCAGGGCATGGAGCTGTGAAAAGGCTCCGGCCAATCTGGACGCTGCTGTTTCTTGCCTATTTGGCGGCTCTGCTGCGGCTGACGGTGCTGCGCGACGGCGCGTTCAGCCATACGCTGTTTTCGGGACGGCTGAACTTGCAGCCAGGCTACGAATACATGCGATTGATCTCCTGGGGTTCCTATGGCCGGGCGGCCTATCTGTTCTTTGGCAATATCGCCTGGTTCATGCCGCTGGGGCTGTATCTGCATGCGCGCGGCTGGGATTTTGCCGCCTGCGCGCTGGCCGGGCTGCTGCTGTCGCTGCTGATTGAGTGCGCGCAATTCGTGCTGGGCTGCGGCGTAAGCGAGACGGACGACCTGCTGCTCAACACGCTGGGCGCAATGGCAGGCTATGCCTGCCTGCCGCTGGCGAGGTTGGTAAGCGGGAAGCATGAAAAATAGAAAATACATAAAAACTGAGTCGGGTAAATCCGGCTCAGTTTTTGCGTTTTTGCTTATTTGCTGGCATGTGCCGCGGATGTCCAGATCGTTCCACCCTGCGTTTGCAGAGTCACAGTGTGAGGCAGCGTTTTGACGCCAGGCATGGAGATCATATAGCGGCATCCCCATTGCTGGCCGCTCAGGCGAACTACATCCGGCTGGCTGCCGCTCAGGTAGTCCATATCCGCATAGGCAAGCTCCTGACCGTCCGCGTCCAGCAGCGTCATATCGCCATGGCGCGCGGCTAACGCCTGGGCGGCAGTTTGCGTGTTTTCATGCGGCAGCAGATACACCGTGGCTTCAACCGCCAGGGGCGAAACCCACAGCATGTCGATGCGCGCTGTGCAGTCAGCCAGCCTAATATCCTCCGCCGGGCGCAGATCATAGCGCGTGCCCTGCGCGGCGTTAAAGGTGAAGCGGATGGTTACGCGCGCGGCCTCGGACAGGGTGTCTGCCGCATCATTCAGCAGGCCAAAGCTGGGGTCAAGCTGCGCGTAGTCCGGATAGCTGCCGGCGGCGCTTTCGGGGATGATGACGGCGTTTTCCAGCGTCAGCGCAGCAGCGCGCTGATCCAGAATGTCGGGCAGCTGCTCGGCGCTGTATGCTGACAGATCGGCGTTTTCGCACAGATCGTCGCCAACGATGGCAAAGCCAGCCTTGGGACGCAGGATGACGAAGGTGATTTCGCCCGTCACCTGCCCCGAAAGCGCGGGCAGGCGCGAGGCGGTCAGGCCACCCAGCAGGGGATTGCGCCGCACGGGCAGCTCGTCCCGGTGCAGCGAGGGCACCAGGCGCTCCCCGTCGTCGTACAGGATGGCGGCGGGCTGGCCGTTGAGCGTCAGCCCTTCCAGGCGCACCATCGCGCCCTGCGCAGGCAGCAGGTTTTCCACGTCATAGGACAGCGCTAGGCTGCGCCCATCATAGATCAGATCGGTCAGCGTGATTTGAATATGATCCGCTGTAGCGGATTGCCCAAGCGTCTGCGACAGGCTTCGCAGCGCGTCACCTGGCTGCGCATTGCCCAGCAGAAAGCGGAACACCCCATAGCCGCTAGCCGCGCAGGCAATGCCGCCCAGCAGCACGGCGCACAGCAGCAGGGACAGGCATACCCGCAGCCGGATACGCCGGGTGCGCGTGGTGCTGGGCAGCGCCAGCGCCTGGCGGCAGCTTTCGGGCGTTGGGGGAAAGGCGGTTATCAGAAAATGACGGCTCATTCTTCGGCCTCCTCAAACCATTTTTTCAGCGCGGCGCGGCCTCGGCTCAGCCGTCCGCGCACGGCGTTTTGGGTGATTCCAAGCGCGCGGGCGGTCTGCGCGTAGTCCATGCCCTCCAGATAGTGCAGCACCAGCGGCAGCCGGTAAGCCTCCGGCAGGGCGGTCAGGGCATGATAAAGCTCACGGTCGGGCGGGGGCTTGCTGCCCAGGTCGATCTCCTCTTGCAGCACATAGCGCCGCTTTTTACGGCCGATGGCATGGCAGCAGTTGATGAGAATGCGCGTGATCCACGCGTCGAACAGCTGCGCGTCCCGCAGCTGCCAGCGTTTTTCCCATCCGCGCAGGGCCGCGTCCTGCAGCGCGTCGCGGCAGTCGTCATCCGAAACCAGAATCGTCTTGGCGATATGATAGAGCATGTCGGCCCGGCGGGTCAGCGCATCGGCGTATGTCTTTTCATCCAGCACGGTGGCCTCCTTGGCGTTTTTTAGGATCCTACGCTAATAAGACGATTGAGCGAGGAAAAACCTCACGCGCAGCTTACGAAAATGTAAGGAAAATTGTAAGCTGCTTCGATGGAAAAGCGCGCCGCGACGCGTTATTCTATGGAAGTAACAATGAAGGAGGCGAGGCGCGATGGCGCAGAATCTGGAAGCCCTGCGGCAGGCGGCGGTGATCTATCCTACGATCGCCATATTGTTTACGCTGCCCTATCTGGCGTGGAGCTATCGCCGGTACGGCTCGGTGTTCAGCCTGCGAATCCTGATTGTTTATTCCTTTATATTGTATATGCTATGCGTGTACTGCCTGGTGATCCTGCCGCTGCCGCGCGGCGATGCGGCGAACAAGCTGCATGGGCACCCTATGCAGGTGATTCCCCTGGATTTTGTGCGGGATATGATCCGGCAGGCGGATTTTTCCTGGCGCAATCCCGCAAGCTGGCTGGCGCTGTTTACGCGAGGAGCCTTTCTATCGGCGCTGCTGAACCTGCTGATGACCGTGCCGTTTGGCATTTACATGCGGTATTATTTTCAGTGTGATCTGCGAAAGACGATTATGCTTTCCTTTGTGCTGTCGCTGTTTTTTGAACTGACGCAGCTGAGCGGCCTGTATTTTATCTATCCGGGCAGCTACCGGCTGTTTGATGTGGATGATCTGCTGCTTAACACCCTGGGCGGGCTGGTTGGCTATGCGCTGGCCGGACCCATTGCGCGCATGCTGCCCAGCCGCGAGGCACTGGATCAAATCAGCCTGGCGCGCGGGCGGCAGGTATCCTTGCTGCGGCGCATGCTGGCGTTGTTTTACGATACGGTTATCAGCCTGATTGCTGCGGCAGCCGCAACGGTCTTTGCAGGCGGGCGCGCGTTCTTCTGGGGAATCGCCGCGTATTTCTGCGTGCTTCCGCCGCTGCTGTCGGGTAGAACGCCGGGCATGGTGTGGACGCGGCTGCGCCTGTGCCGCAAGGGCGGCGGCATTCCCTATATCTATCAGTATCCCGTTCGATTTGGGCTGGAGTTTGCGGCGCTGATTGGCCTGCCCGTTGCGCTGAATGTGCTGGCGATCAGGCAGTATCGCGGCGATAACGAGGCGTATCTGACGCTGTTTCTGCTGATGAACGGCGGCTATATTCTGGCGCTGCTGTTTGCATGCGTGCGCGCGCTGATGCACAGGCCGCTGTTTTATGAGCGGCTGTCGGGCACGCGGCTGGAAAGCACAACTGAAAACATGAACCAATAAAAATGGCTTTGCAAATTCTCCTTGCGCGTGATACACTATCAAAGAATAACGCTGCGAGGGACAAACATGGCTGATGTGATTGAAATCACAGATTTTTCCGCCCCGGAACTGGACGTATACGCCCGCCTGACGGGGGCGCAGCTTCGCGCCTGCCCGCAGGGCGGGCTTTTTATTGCTGAGGGCGTTACGGTGATCGGCCACGCGCTGGACGCGGGGTATCGCATCGCATCGCTGTTGATGGAGCGGCGGCATATCGTAGGCAAAGCGGCGGGGCTGATTGCCCGCTGCGGAGACGTTCCCATCTATACGGCGGACAGCCGAACGCTGGAACAATTGACCGGTTTTGCCCTGACGCGCGGCGTACTGGCGGCCTTCTATCGGCCTGAGTTGCCGACACTGGCCCAGGTGTGCGCGGGCGCGCGGCGCGTGGCGGTGCTGGAGGGGCTGAACGACCCCACCAACGTGGGCGCGGTGATGCGCTCCGCCGCGGCGCTGGGCATGGATGCGGTGCTGCTGACGCCAAGCTGCTGCGATCCCTTGCACCGGCGCGCCGTGAGGGTCAGCATGGGCACGGTATTTCAGGTACCCTGGACGCGCATCGGCCAGCAGGCGCAGGATTGGCCCGAGGGGGGCATGCTGCTGCTGCGGGAGATGGGCTTTGCAACCGTTGCCATGGCGCTGAGCGAGGCTTCGGTGGAGATCGACGATCCCTGCCTTGTGCGGGAGGAGCGGCTGGCGGTGATCTTGGGCGCGGAGGGGGACGGGCTGGCAAAAACCACCATCGCGCGCTGCGACTATACCGCGCGCATTCCCATGTTGCACGGGGTGGATAGCCTGAACGTGGCCGCCGCCAGCGCGGTGGCCTTCTGGCAGCTATGCAGAAGAAACAATAAATGATATATAGATTTGTCATTATTGGCATAAAAACAACGATTCCATCATAAACAAAACTTTTAACTTGCCCCCTTGATAATTCTGGTGCGCTATGGTAAACTAGATAAGAATTGGGTTTTTATTTAAGATGAAGAAGGTAGGAAAGCGCATGAAGGTGCAGCCCGTTGTAAAACGTGATACCCTGCGGCTGGCTGTCGGCATGGTGGCTCCCGTCGTGCTGACTGTGCTGGGCTTTTGGGGCGCGGGCAGGCTGGATTATACAGTCGTGCTGGGCGCGCTGCTGGGCTATCTGGTCACGGTGGGCAATTTCTTTTTGCTGGCGCTGACCATCCAGAACAATACCGAAATGGCCGAGCGCGAGGGGGAGAAGAACCCGCTGCCGCCCGAGCCTGAGCAGGATCCGGACGATCCCGAAAACCAAAAGGACGTTATGGAAACCATCATGGGCAAAAAGGCAGGGGCGGAGCTTCCCGAATATGCCCAACGTGCCAAGCGCAACAGCCAATTGTCCTATATCGGGCGCGTGGCGCTGATGGCGATTCTTTTGCTGGCGGCGGCCCTGCTTCCCTGCTTCAACGTGCTGGCGGCCCTGATTCCCCTGCTGCTGCAGCGCTTTGTACTGATGATTTTATCCGCATCCAATAAGGACGAACAAAAGGAGGCGCCCGGCCATGGGCAGTAAAACGAAAAACCGCCTGGTAGACGCGCTGTATCTGGCGCTTGCCATTGTGCCATTTTTGCTGGCAATGACGCTGAAGGTGCTCACCGCTCCCGCGACGGAGGGCGTGTCGATCACCGGCGCAATGATCTTTTTTACCGTCGATATGCCCATCCAGGCCTGGCCTGTAACCGAGGCGCAGGTGAACAGCCTGGCGGTGATGCTGTCGATGCTGGGTCTGTGCCTGTATCTGACCCACGGTCTGCAGGTGGTTCCCGGCAGCAAACGGCAGCTGATTGCCGAGTGGATTGTTGAAAAGGTAACTAACCTGGTGCAAAACAGCATGGGCGAGCGGTTTATGGGATTTGTGCCCTTTATCGCGGCCATCCTGGGTCTGTCCGCGCTGTCCAGTCTGTCCAGCCTGGTGGGGCTGTTCCCGCCCACGTCCGATCTGAACATCGTAGCCGGCTGGGCTATTCTGGTATTTATCCTGATCACCTATTACAAGCTGCAGGGCGGCCTGTGGCCGTATGTGAAGGGCTTCTTTACGCCCGTGCCGCTGTTTGCTCCCATGAACGTGCTGGGCGAGGTGGCGACGCCTGTGTCCATGTCCTTCCGTCACTACGGCAATGTGCTTTCGGGCGTGATCATCTCCGCCCTGGTGGGCACGGCGCTGAAGGGCCTGAGCAATATGCTGCTGGGCTGGCTGCCCGGCGTGCTGGGGCAGTTCCCCTTCCTGCAGATCGGCCTGCCCGCCATCCTGTCGCTGTACTTTGATATCTTCAGCGGCTGCATGCAGGCGTTCATCTTCGCCATGCTGACCATGCTGAATATCGCCCTGGGCTTCCCCGAAGAGGATTATGAACGGCGTCAAGCAAAGAAACGCAAAAAAGCGTCTTTGCAGAAAGCATAAATTTCGCAACCCCAAAACACAAAACAACACATTAGGAGGAATTCATCATGGAACTCGCAACCGCTATCATCCTTGCCTGCTGCGCGCTGGGCGCTGGTATCGCCGTAGGTTTCGCCGCCATCGGCCCCGCTATCGGTGAAGGTTACGCCGTTGGTAAGTCCTGCGAGGCGATCGGTCGTCAGCCTGAAAGCGCCAGCGCTGTCCGCAGCAACATGATCATGGGCTGCGCCATCGCCGAGACCACCGGTATCTACGGCGTGGTTATCGCCATCCTGCTGATCTTCGTTGCGCCTAACATGTTTATCAATCTGCTCAAGTCCGTACTGTAAGGCGGTAGAAAGGCAAAGCAGATGCAATCGTTAGAGATCATTTCAGTCAATATCTGGAGCATCCTCGTTTCCCTTGCAAATCTGCTGATCATGTTCCTGATTCTCAAGCGTTTCCTTTTCAAGCCTGTGCAGAAGATGATGGCTGCCCGCAAGCAGCAGGTGGATCAGATCTACCAGGACGCGAAGGAAAACCGCGACAGCGCGATCAATATGAAGCAGGAATATGAGGCGCGTCTGGCTACCGCCCGCGAGGAGGCGGACGGCCTGGTGCGCAATGCCGTGCAGACGGCCCAGCGCAAGGGCGACGCCATCGTGGCCGAGGCCAACAGCCAGGCCAGCCATCTCAAGCAGAAGGCCGAGCAGGAGATTGCCCAGGAGAAGAAGCAGATGCTTCAGGATGTGCGCGGCGAGATCTCCGATATCGCCGTAAGCATCGCCTCCAAGGTGGTTGAGCGCGAGGTTAAGAAGCAGGATTACGACGGCTTTGTGGATGAATTCATCAAGAATGTTGGTGAACAGCAGTGACAGACCTTAGCAGAGAATACGGCGACGGCCTGTATGCCCTGTGCGCGGAAGAGGGCATTGCCAAGGAAGTTCTTGAGCAATTGCAAGCCCTGAAGGCGTGCTTTGATGAGCAGCCGGATTTCTGCCGCCTGTTGTCCAATATGTCGCTGAGCAAGCAGGAGCGCGTGGGCATTGTGGATCGCACCCTGCGCGGTCAGGTGCATCCCTATGTGCTCAATTTCCTGAAGATCCTGTGTGAGCGCGGCGCGCTGCACGCCTTTTCCGGCTGCGAGCAGGCCTATCGCGAGGAGTATAACCGCGATCACGGCGTGACCGAGGCCTGCGTGACCACCAGCGCTCCCCTGACGGAGGAGCAGCGCAGAAAGCTGCTGATCAAGCTGGGCAGCATGACCGGCCACCAGATTTCCCTGCGCGAAAAGGTGGATCCCCAGCTCATTGGCGGCGTATTGCTGGAAATGGACGGCAAGCGCTATGACAATACCCTGCGCCACAGGCTCCAGTCCATTCATCAGGCGTTGGTCGGCAAGTAAGGCCGCGCGCTTCATCTACTGAAAGCGGTGATATGATGCAGATAAAACCCGAGGAAGTTTCCAAGCTCATTAAAGAGCAAATTAAGAATTACGAAAATAAGATTACCCAGAACGATACCGGCACCATCCTGATGATCGGCGACGGCATTGCCCGCGTGAGCGGCCTGGAAAAGTGCATGGCCAATGAGCTGGTGCGCTTCTCCAACGGCGAATACGGCATGGCGCTGAACCTGGAGGAAAACTCCGTGGCTATCGTTATGCTGGGCAACGACGAGGGCATCCGCGAGGGCGACACCGTGGAGCGCACGGGCAAGGTTGTATCCGTGCCCGTCGGCGAAGCGCTGATTGGCCGCGTGGTCAACGCTCTGGGCCAACCCGTGGACGGCAAGGGCGATATTGAAGCCAAGGAATACCGCCCCATCGAGCGCAATGCCCCCGGCATCATCCAGCGCAAGGGCGTTTCCGTGCCGCTGCAGACGGGCATCAAGGCCATCGACAGCATGATCCCCATCGGCCGCGGCCAGCGCGAGCTGATCATCGGCGACCGCCAGACGGGCAAAACCGTCATCGCCCTGGATACCATCATCAACCAGCGTGGCAAGGACGTGATCTGCATTTACGTGGCCATCGGCCAGAAGTGCTCCACCGTCGCCCAGCTGGTGGATACCCTGACCGCCGCGGGCGCGATGGAGTATACTACCGTGGTCAGCGCCACGGCCAGCGAGCTGTCGCCGCTGCAGTACATCGCCCCCTATTCCGGGTGCGCGATGGCTGAATACTTCATGGATCAGGGCAAGGACGTGCTGATTGTATACGACGATCTGAGCAAGCACGCGGTGGCCTACCGCGCCCTGTCCCTGCTGATCCGCCGCCCTCCCGGACGTGAAGCCTACCCCGGCGACGTATTCTACCTGCATTCCCGCCTGCTGGAGCGCTCCGCCCGCATCGATCCCAAGTACGGCGGCGGCTCCATCACGGCGCTGCCTATCATTGAAACCCAGGCGGGCGACGTATCCGCCTATATTCCCACCAACGTGATTTCCATCACCGACGGCCAGATCTTCCTGGAAACCGAGCTGTTCCACGCCGGCATCATGCCCGCCGTGAACCCCGGTATCTCGGTATCCCGCGTGGGCGGCAACGCCCAGATCAAGGCCATGAAGAAGGTGGCCGGCAGCCTGAAGCTGCTCTACAGCCAGTACCGCGAGCTGCAGGGCTTCGCGCAGTTCGGCTCCGATCTGGACGCGGATACCAAGGCACGTCTGGCTCAGGGCGCGCGCATTGTGGAAGTGCTCAAGCAGAACCGCAACCATCCCATTGCCGTGGAGGATCAGGTGTGCATTTTCTACGCCGTCACGCATGATTTCCTCAAGGATGTGCAGGTGCAGGATGTGGCCGAATACGAGGATGGCCTGTATGCCCGCATGGCCGCGCAGCACAACGACGTGCTGGACGCCATCCGCACCACCGGCCAGCTGAGCGCTGAAACCGAGGCAGCCCTGAAGGCTGCCCTGACCGATTATACCCGCGATTTCCTGAAGACGAAGGCGTAAAGGAGGCTTTCCATGGCTGGAACATCCATGAAGGATATCAAGCTGCGCATCAGAAGCGTGGAAAGCACCCGGCAGATCACCAAGGCCATGCAGCTGGTGGCTACCTCCAAGCTGCGCCGCGCCAAGGAACGCATGGAAAACAGCAAGCCCTACGCCACTGTATCCCGCGAGGCCGTGATGGCCGCTGTGCGCAGCTGTGCTCAGCAGGATACGCCCTTTGTCACCGCGCGCCCTGAAGGCCACCGCTGCTATGTGGTCATCGCGGGTGAGCGTGGTCTGGCGGGCGGCTATAACTCCAATGTGTTCAAGGCTGTGGCCGCTCACTGCGGCGGCGTTCCCGCCTGCGTGCTGCCCATTGGCCGCAAGGCAATTGAAAAGTATCACCGCGAGGGCGCGCAGCTGCTGTCCAGCGATTATTCCCGCGTGGAGGGGCTGGGCGTCGGCGGCTGCTACAAGCTGGCGAACGACCTGATCAAGGGCTTTCTTGATGGGCAGTACAGCGAGATTTTCCTGGCTTGCACTTCCTTCCATTCCATGATGGCGCAGGAAGCGGTAATCGAGCAGCTGCTGCCGGTGGAAAAGACCGAACAGGCTGAGATTGCCTCCTGTACCATATATGAGCCGGGCGCTGCCGAAACGCTGCAGCGCATTATGCCGGATTTCATCGCAGGCCGTCTTTACAGCGCGCTGTGCGATTCCTTTGCCAGCGAAGTGGCCGCGCGACGCACCGCGATGGACGCCGCCACCAAGAACGCTGACGCCATGATCAGCGATCTGACGCTGAAATACAACCGTGCCCGCCAGGGCGCCATCACGCAGGAGATTACCGAAATTGTGGCTGGCGCGGAAGAATAACGCATCGGGAAAGGAGAAATAAACCATCGTGAGCAAACAAAACATTGGCAAAGTGGTTCAGGTTATCGGCCCGGTGCTGGACATCCGTTTTGAGGACGGTCAGCTGCCCGAGCTGCTCAACGCCATCGAAATCCAAAGCGGCGACCGTAAGATCGTGGCCGAAGTGGCGCAGCATATCGGCGATAACGTGGCCCGCTGCATTTCCATGAACGCCACCGACGGCATGGTGCGCGGGCTGGAAGCCGTGGATACCGGCAGCCCCATCACCGTGCCCGTGGGCGATAAGTGCCTGGGCCGCATTTTTAACCTGCTGGGTCAGGCCATCGACGATCAGCCCGATCCTGAAAATGTGGAGCGCTGGCCGATCCACCGTCCTGCCCCTTCTTATGAGGAGCAGGAAACCTCCACAGAAATCCTGGAAACGGGCATCAAGGTGGTAGACCTGATTTGCCCCTACGCCAAGGGCGGCAAGATCGGCCTGTTCGGCGGTGCTGGCGTTGGCAAAACGGTATTGATCATGGAATTGATCAACAACGTGGCCAAGCAGCACGGCGGCCTGTCCGTGTTCGCCGGCGTTGGCGAGCGTACCCGCGAGGGCAACGACCTGTACAACGAAATGAAAGAGAGCGGCGTTATTAACAAGACCGCCCTGGTATACGGCCAGATGAACGAGCCGCCGGGAGCGCGTATGCGCGTGGCGCTGTCGGGCCTGACGATGGCGGAGTATTACCGCGATCGTGAAAACCAGGACGTGCTGCTCTTTATCGACAACATCTTCCGCTTCACCCAGGCTGGTTCCGAGGTGTCGGCGCTGCTGGGGCGCATGCCCTCCGCTGTAGGTTATCAGCCCACCCTGGCCACCGAAATGGGCGCGCTGCAGGAGCGCATTACCTCCACGCACAAGGGCTCCATCACCTCCGTTCAGGCCGTTTATGTGCCTGCGGACGATCTGACCGACCCGGCTCCTGCCACTACCTTCGCCCATCTGGACGCGACCACCGTACTGAGCCGTGCCATTTCTTCCCTGGGTATCTACCCCGCTGTCGATCCGCTGGATTCCACCAGCCGTATCCTTACGCCCGAGGTAGTCGGCCAGGAGCATTACGAAGTGGCCCGCGCTGTGCAGGGCATTCTGCAGCGCTATAAGGAGCTGCAGGATATCATCGCCATCATGGGTATGGACGAGCTGTCCGACGAGGATAAGCTGATCGTAGCCCGCGCCCGCAAGGTGCAGCGCTTCCTCAGCCAGCCCTTCTCCGTGGCCGAGCAGTTTACCGGCTATCAGGGCAAGTACGTGCCGCTGAAGGAAACCATCCGCGGCTTTAAGGAGATCATCGAGGGCAAGCACGACGACCTGCCCGAGAGCGCCTTCCTGTTTGTCGGCAGCATTGACGAGGCGGTAGCCAAAGCGAAAAAGGGTGAATAAGCATGTCAACCTTTCATCTGCAGATCGTAACCCCCGACCGCATGGCATATGACGGTCAGGCGGAGCGCGTCATCCTGCGCACGGTGAACGGCGACGTGGCCATCCTGGCGCGGCATATCGACTATGCCGCCCCGCTGGGCATTGGCGAAGCGCGCGTGACCGATGAAAACGGCAATACCCGCGTGGGCGTTTGCAACAGCGGGCTGCTGAGCGTGGAAAACGGCGTGTGCCGCGTGCTGGCCACCACCTTTGAATGGGTGGAGGATATTGACCGCGAGCGCGCCGTGCGCGCCCAGCATGAAGCTGAGGAGCGGCTTAAGGAACTTAAGCGCGGCGATGAGCAGTTTGCCATTGCCGAGGCCAAGCTCAAGCGCGCCATCGCTCGCCTGCGCGCGACGGACTGACAAATATAAAAGCACTGCCATCTTTTCGACTGGCAGTGCTTTTGCTGTAAAAAACACAAGAAAAGGAGCCTATTCCGATGTGGAACGGCAAAATGAAAGCGCTTACATTCAGCTATGACGACGGTGTGGAGCAGGATATTCGGCTGATTGAAATTCTGGATCGCTATCATCTGCGCGGTACCTTTAACCTTAATCCCGGCCTGCAAAGCCCGGAGCATACCTTCCAAAAGGGCAGCGTGACCGTGCGGCATCTGCCGCTGGCGCAGTTGCCCGAGGTGTATAAGAATCACGAGGTTGCCGGTCATACCAATACCCATCTGCATTTGGAGCAGCTGGATGACGCGCGCCTGCATGAGGAAATCCACCGCGGGCAGGATACCCTGGAACAGCTCTTTGGCAGAAAGCTGCTGGGTCTGGCATATCCTTACGGTACCTATAACGATCATGTGGTGGATGCGCTGCGCGAAGCGGGCGTTCGTTATGCCCGCACTACCGCCCAGACGGAAAACTTTGAACTGCCGCAGGATCTGCTGCGCATGACCACCACCTGCCGCCATGCCAATGCGCATTTGCTGGATCTGGCCAGGCAGTTTGCGGCGGCAAAGCCCGACCATCCGCAGCTGTTCTATCTGTGGGGGCACAGCTATGAATTTGACCAGTTTGACAACTGGGAGCTGATTGAAGAATTCTGCCGCATCGTATCCGGTCGGGAGGATATTTTCTACGGCACAAACGCCGAGGTGTTGCCCGGCGTTCAGGAATAATCAAAAGAGAGGTTTGAAAAATGGCTCTCATTACGATCGTAGGCTCGGGCATGATGGGCTCGGCGCTGGCCTTCCCAGCGCGTGAAAACGGCAATGAAGTGCGCCTGGTAGGCACGCATCTGGACCGCGAAATCATCGATAACGCCCGCAAGACCAATCGCCACCTGAAATTCCACCGTGATTTCCCCGATGGCGTGCAGTTTTATCAGATTGAGGAGCTGGAGCAGGCGCTGGCGGGCGCCGATCTGGTCATCGGCGGCGTAAGCAGCTTCGGTGTGGAATGGTTTGGCGATTACGTGCTGCCCCGCATTGCCGAGGGTACGCCGCTGCTGACCGTCACCAAGGGCCTGATGGACATGCCCGACGGCCGGCTGCTGACCTATCCCGACCTGTGGCAGCAAAAGCTGGATGAGCTTGGCAAGCACCTGCCCCTGTGCGCCGTGGGCGGCCCCTGTACCAGCTATGAGCTGGTGGCGCATGATCAGACTGAGGTGGCTTTCTGCGGCCGCGATATGCAGGCGCTGGAGCTGGCACGCAGCCTGATGCATACGGACTATTATCATATCAGCCTGTCTACCGATGTGGTGGGTATCGAGAGCGCCGTGGCGCTTAAAAACGGCTATGCGCTGGGCATTGCGCTGACCATCGGCGTCAATCAGCGCGCATTTGGCCTGGATAGCGAGCTGCACTTTAATTCCCAAGCTGCCGCGTTTGGCCAGAGCGCCAAGGAGATGTACCGTCTGCTTTGTGCTCAGGGCGTGCAGGATATGAACAACCTGTGGGTCGGCGTGGGCGATCTGTATGTGACGGTATACGGCGGCCGCACCCGCCTGGTGGGCATTCTGCTGGGCCGCGGGCTGGATATCGACGAGGCTAAGGCTGAATTGAACGGCGTAACGCTGGAATCTCTGGTGGTGGCGGTGCGCGTGGCGCGCGCCGTGCGTATCCGTGCCCAAAGGGGCGAACTGAAGCTGTCGGACTTCCCGATGCTGATGCATGTGGACGATATCCTGAGCCACCACGCGCCGGTGAACATTCCCTGGGAACAGTTTACCTTTATTCAGCAGTAAGCAAAAGCTGCCGCCCGTTTGGGCGGCAGCTTTTCGGTGGGTGGCTTTGCGGCTGTCCAATTGCGCGTAGGCGTTATGCCTGCGTCCCTAAAACGCCCAGCATCTGATTGGTCAGCGCAAAGCGCCCGTTTTGCCATTGCAGGGTGTTGATCATATAACCCAGCGCGTCGGCCCGGTACAGCCCGCTGATCTCCTGATAACCAATCAGCGCGTAAACACCGTTTCCAGCGATATCGGCAGGGTACAGCAGGCTCAAATCGCTGGCAAAGCCCTGCTGCTGCGCTTTCAGGCTGCCGTCTGTATGATACAGGCTGGACAGGTATTCGCCGCTGCGCCCGCTGATATCGATCAGGTATTCCAGCCCGTTAGCCAGGCTGATCACCTGCACGCGGTACTGCGCCAGGTAGTTGACCTGATACTGAAAGGCGTTGTTATACTGTGCGGTAGTCATCAGTGTGCGCAGCGCGCCGTTTTCATAGCCGTAAACGCTGTAATAGCCAATAGCGCCGCTGCCGCCTGAAGCGATGGAAAGCAGAATTTGCTCTGTGGGCGCATCTGTCATGCGCCCCAGAAACAGGCGTGGATTGTATCCGCTGTCCTCCGCTGGGCGGATGCAGGTTTCGGCGCTGCCAATGGAAGGCTGCACGCTCAGCCGGATATTCTGATAAAAGCCTGCGTCCGATACGCGCTCGCCCGTCAGGTATACGGTGTTCTGCGCGTATTCACCCGTCACATGGCCTCGCGCATGGGTGATTAGCTGCTGGTTGGGCATTAAAACCGCCTCCTTGCGATACGATATTTCTATCCTATGCAGGCTTTGCTAAAAAAAGGCTTGACAGTATGGGAAAAAAGTGATAAGCTATCTGCGGCTCGAAAAGAGCCTGTGCCACAGACAGCAGGTACGCGCAAGCGTTCAATGGCAATTGCCGCCCGCCGAGGCGCAAGCGCATGATTGTATTTATGCCCTTGTGCCATGCACAGGGGCTTCTTTTTATCCATGGCCGGACGGAAGGTGAAACAAGAAATGAGCAAGAACCTTGAAGCGAAGAAGGTCGTCGTGTCCGAAATCAGCGAAAAGCTGAAGAACTGCCAGAGCATGGTAGTCGTACACTTCAACGGCATCACCGTGGAGGAGGTCACCGAACTGCGCAATCAGTTCCGTGCTGCCGGCGTTGAATACTGCGTGCTGAAGAACACGCTGGTGCGTCGCGCGCTGGACGATATGGGCATCACGGGGCTGGATCATACCCTGTCGGGTCCCAGCGCTTATGCCTTCGGCATGAACGATCCCGTATCCCCTGCGAAGGTCGTTTACGACTTCATCAACAAGAATAAGGATGACGGTCGTCTGTCCGTAAAGGCTGGTCTGATGGACGGCCAGGTGCTGGACGCCAAGCAGGTCAAGGCCCTGAGCGAACTGCCCTCCAAGGAGGTGCTGCTGTCCCGTTTGGTGGGCAGCCTGCAGGCGCCTGTGGCCAAGCTGGTCTACTTCCTGGAAGCGCTGCGCAAGCAGCAGGCTGGCGAGGAGTAATCGCAGCTTGAATCTCGGTTTTCTACTATCTACATCAAATTATTGGAGGTCATTCTCATGACTCATGAAGAATTTATCAATGCCATTAAGGGCATGAGCGTTATCGAGCTCATGGATCTGGTTAAGGCGCTGGAAGCCGAATTCGGCGTATCCGCTGCCGCTCCTGTTGCCGCTGCCGCCGCTCCTGGCGCTGCTGCTGCCGCTCCTGCTGAAGAGCAGACCGAGTTCGACGTCGTTCTGGTTGACGCCGGCGCTGAGAAGATCAAGGTTATCAAGGTTGTGCGCGAAGTCGTGTCCGGCCTGGGCCTGAAGGAAGCCAAGGAATTCGTGGAAGCCGCTCCCAAGACCATCAAGGAAGCTGTCTCCAAGGACGAAGCCAAAAAGATCGTCGATCAGTTCGCCGCCGTTGGCGCGAAGTGCGAGATCAAGTAATTTCAATCGAAATTACGCCGCCGTGCTGCTTGCAGCGCGGCGGTTTTTGATTTATGGGTGTCAAATGGCCGCGACCACTGTCAATCCTTGCTTTTCTCCGCATTTTGTATTATGATATAAAATACTCTGCCTGCCAGACGACAGGCATTTTACGGAGGCAAGGGAGAAATGAAGGTTCTTTACTGGCTGGAAAGCATCCGCGCGCCCTGGCTGGATGCCATGATGCTGGCCATTAGCCAACTGGGCGGCGAAATTCTGTTCATGGCCATTGTGATTGCGCTGTTTTGGTGCATGGATAAGCGCAAGGGCTATTATCTAATGACGGTGGGATTCTTTGGCATTGTGGCCAATCAGTTTCTCAAACTGGTGTTTCGCGTCTCGCGTCCCTGGATTAGGGATCCGGAGTTTACTATCGTAGAGGGGGTTCGCGCAGGCGCGACGGGGTATTCCTTCCCCAGCGGCCATACGCAAAACGCTGCTGCCGTGCTGGGTTGCCCGGCGCGTATGGCGCGCAAAAAGGGGCTGAAGATCACCTTGTGGGTGCTTTATGCTCTGGTGGGTATTTCCCGCATGTACCTGGGCGTGCATACGCCCTATGATGTGGGCGTGGGTGTTGTAATGGGCCTGGTGCTGGTGTTTGGCCTGTATCCGTTTTTCAGCGAGAAGAACTATAAGCCGCAGCGTATGTATGTGCTGCTGGGCGTGATGCTGGCGCTGAGCATTGCTTTTACAACATACACGCGGCTATATCCGTTCCCAGCGGATATTGAAGTGGATAACCTGAGCCACGGCATCAAAAATGGCTATACGCTGACCGGCGCGGTGGCAGGCATGCTGGCCGCCTTCTGGCTGGATGAGCATTATGTGCATTTCCAGACTGCCGGCTCATTGCCCGCGCACATTGTCAAGTGTGTGGTGGGTCTGGGGCTGTTGCTGGGCATCAAAACCGTGCTGAAGCCCCCGATGAACGCCCTCTTTGGCGGCGATCCCATTGCGGATGCTTTCCGCTACGCTATCGTGGTGTTCTTTGCCGCCGGTCTCTGGCCGATGACCTTCCCGTGGATCAATCGCCTGCTGCCTGGGAAAAAGGCATAACCTTGCGGATTAGTTGGATTTATTCTTAGTTAGTGAATAAAGTAAAAATGCTCCTTGTTGTAGAAGACTATAACAGGGGGCATTTTTGATGAGGAAGGGATTTATTTCTTGTTCAAAGATTAAAGACCAAATTCTGCGATTTATCTTGCAATGAATGCAGCTGTTTGTTATAATGAATAAAAAATGAATGGTGGTTATGCTAATGAAAAGCGAGAAAAAAGAGCCGTGTATTCTGACACCGAAGAATGTTTATCGCTTTTTGACAGGCAGTCTACCAGAAATTAGCGTAAGCTGCCTGATTTCGCCGCAAACTTGCAAGGGATTGACATTGGTGAAATTTTGGCGGGAAATGCTGCAAAATGTTTTGTCTGAAGAACAACTGAATATGCTATTCAATTATGAGAACCGTTCGCGCAGACTTAGTGATCTAATGAACAGGACAGGTGCAACTCCTGTTCAGGGAAAATTGCTGCAAGAACTGAATAGCGCATTAAGTAACGGCATGGTATTGCAGCTGTGTGAGCGAATGGCTGAGTTTTTGACACAGCATCGTTATACGCCTGAACGCTTTGAAACGGCGCTTATTTGCTTTGAAAATGCGCTGTTTCATGAAGACTCGATGATATCAGCGCCGTTAAAAAAACGAGTAAAGGGCATTCATCAGACTTCACAGAATGAAGATAGTGCGCCTTCGCCGCTTTTTTTGCATGCTTTGGCGCTTGCGTGGCTGGCTGTTTTTTCGCTTTATGGCGATCAAATGAACGATCCTGCTCTTCTGGAGTTTTGCAGCAATGTGCAAAATGACGCATCGGTATATTGGCCGATATTTTCACATTTTACCTTTGGAAGGCGGATTCCTCAATTGTTGACAAGCCGGGATTGCGCCCTTTGCTATCAGCCACTTGCTTCGGAGTATTACATTTCTGCAGACGATCATCTGATCATGCGTGTATGTCAGGCGCTGCAGGATGGCAGAAAAGTGGCTGTTACCGGTATGGGCGGTATTGGCAAAACAGAGTTGCTTCGTCAAGTAATAAAAAAGCTTTACGAAAAAGAGATTTATGGGCGGATTGCCTATGTGCAGTATGCATCATCATTTGCGGATAGCTTGCGTGCAGCGTTTGGCGGCTTGGAGAATATAGCGGATGCGGATGTTGTGCGTATTGTCCGTGCCCGCCTGGAAATGCCATTTAACGGGCGCACATTGTTGCTAATTGATAATGTAGACACAATCCCTGATAACGCCCCGGAGTTGTTATCTTTGGCGACATGGGGATGCGATATTGCTTATACAAGCAGGTTCCCTGCATTTCAGGGCTTTGATGAAATTCCTGTGCCACAACTGGCTTCTGCGGAATGTGAGCGTCTTTTTGCACAGCATTATACATGGCAGTTCGATAATCAGGATGAAGCTTTTGCTCGTTTGATGGCGTTTGCAGGCGGAAATCCTCTGATGATAAAGCTCCTTGCTAATTTAGCAAGAATGAAGCATTGGACGCTAAAGCAGACCGTAGAAAAAGTACAGGTGGAAGGCATATGCAGTACGGACGATACGGTTATGGCAGCAATTTCCCGATTAATTAGCGTGGGAGCTTTGCGGGACAAAGAAAGGAAGGTGCTGGCAGTATTCTCTTCCTTTCCGCACCAGGTGTGGGATATAGAGCAGATTGCTTCAGTTTTTGCGGATTTTTGTGAGGCAGAAGAATTGCAGGACATGTTGCAACAGGCTGCGGAATATGGGTATTTAGATGTCTGCTGGGAAGGCTATGCGATGCATCCGGCGTTGGCTGTAGGATGGAGTAGATATATGCCTTTACTGGAGGAGATGCCTAACCTTGTTTGTAAAATTCGGGAGATGCCCCATTTGTTCTTTAAACAAGGAATGCTGAATGATACAGAAGTTGCTCTGAATCTAAGCGTTTTGCGGAAAACCGCAATTGAAAAAACAAAGCCTTTACTTGGTGCGGGGGTGTTTCTGAGCGCTGCACTGATGGAAACGGGGAATTGGAGTCAGCTGATTTGTCAAATACACTATTGGATTAACGGTATGAATGAAGAAGAATCATATGATCGTTTGTGCATTAGTTTATTTAACATATTATATGCAAAGTGCATGGGACAAAATGCAAACGAGCAAATGAAGATTGTAAACGAAAATAGTGAGGGATTTTCTGACAACGAAGGTTATTTGTGCTACCTATACATCATTTGCTTGTCATTGGAATGGGGAATGGATGAGGCGCTCTCCACGCTTAAAAAAACAGATGAAGTGGTACAAAAAGATAATGTGGTTTATCCGGCTTATCAATTGAGTAAAGCGACATTGCTGGCTCAGATGGGAAAATACTCTCAGGAAGAATATCGCAAATGTATAGAACAGGCGAAACGATATCTTGATGAGAATCAGATAGAGGGTTCAGCACTGGAGCTAAGTGCTGCGAACATGCTTGCTACTGTCTATGGCCAGATTCAGGAGGGCTTGCAGCTAGCTTTACATATAGCGGAGCATATAAAGGAAAAGCCGGGCATGCTTGGTGCCTGTGATCAATCGATGCTGTATTGCTTGCTTGGTGAATGCTATCGTATACTTGGAGAAAGAGAAAAAGCACAGTCTTATTTCCAACTGGCGATGTCTTTGACAGAACAATGCTCTCACTGGTATGTGCAGGCCGCAGCAAATTACTCGGCAATGTTAGTGGATATGCAACGCTTCCAGGAAGCATATGAAATGGGGCAGGAATTGCTGCTGCAAGCTAGGGTGCTATATGGAGAGACGCCGCATTATGCTACGCTGCTGCAACATCAAGGTGTGTTTGTCAGAAAAATGGGAAAGTATGAGGAGTCAATGACTATTCTAAGAAAGGCCAGAGATATTTTTTGCCGTGATGTGGGCGAAAACTCTATTTTTACCAAGAATTGCGAATTGGTCTTAGTCCCTGTGCTTTCAGCACTGGGGCATCAAGAAGAAGCGCTTGCGCTGGCACGTGAAATGCAGGCTTTTTACATGCAGCAGGCAGGTTCTGAGCACCCTGGAACCCAATTTGCATGCAGTCTGCTGGAAAAATTGGAGGCGGGCGAAGTTTTGAGTTAATTAGAAGGCTAAATTCCACGATTAATTGAAAAGTGGAAGAAATAGCCAAAAAACTGGACAGACAAAGAGACGGCGTATTGCTATAATTTAAAGTAGTATACTCTCTGCTTATGCACGAGCAGAAGAGGAGTGCTATGAATGGCAATACGCTGTCTTTTTTGTGTGGCAGAAAGAAGCGATGCTTTTTCTAAGCTGAAAAATAGCAAAGCAAAAACGATATGCCCAATAAAGAGTACAGCGGTGTAGAGCCATTACAAGAGAAAAGGGGGATAAAACATGTATAAAGATATTCAATGCCCGCAATGCGGCAGGACAGTAAAAACGGGTGGGTTCTTTGGCGGAAGAAGATTCAAAACCTGCGTTTGCGGATATAAAATTGATATACGTGCAGACCGTCAAGAGTATGTTGCGTTCAATTGTGAAAAATGCGGTGCTCCGCTCAAAACGCATACTGGTCAGGAAAGCTATGTTTGCCCTTTGTGCAAGCATATAAATGATGTAACGAGGCAGATGCGTAAAGACGGGTTGTCCGAGCAAATCTTAACGATCCAGTATGGCGGTGAGCACAATATGCTGGTATGGAAATACCCGGTGGAGAGAATTGCCTTGGGGTCGCAGCTACTTGTGGATGCTACCCAAGCGGCGATTTTCTATCGGGACGGGATTGACCTGGATGAGTATGAAAAAGGACGTTACACGCTGGCTACGGAAGGCTGGGTGAAGTGGGTGGAAGGAGCGGCTGCTTTGCCTAAAGGCGTGGCAGACGCGCTAAATGCCAAGGTTTACTTTGTCAATCTCGCTGTGACTTTAGGCGTTAAGTGGGGTACGCCTACCCGGTTGCGTATATTTGATCCTGTAACTGGCATTCCGCTGGAGATTGGGGCAGGGGGAGCCTTTGATATACAAGTTATAAAGCCACGCGAGTTGTTGCTGCAGGCAGTTGGACAACGCCCCGACTTGAGCGCAGATGATTTGATTGATACCAATGGCCTTTTCCATAGCATGATTGCGGCAAAAGTGAAAAGCTGCTTGGCAAAGGCCATCGCCGCAGCCCAAACAAGTGTGTTGGAACTGGATGCGAAGCTGGAATCGTTGGGAGAGCAAATGCTTGCTTCCATTAACCAGGGACTGGAAGAGTATGGTCTTGCGCTGAAGGGGTTCTATGTGGATCGAATCAAGTGGCCTGAGGAGGATTCTAACTTTGCAGCAACGATTAATCTGATGGCGAAGAAGACGCATAAAGAGATAGAGAACGAGATTATTCGTCTGGAAGCAGAAGGCGAATTGACTAAGGAGCGTGCGGAGACCGAGCGGAAAATGCTGGATTCCTATGCCAAGGCGCTGGATATGCAGCTGCAAAACTATACATATGATCAGGAAACAAAGCGCTATATTTTTAAGGATGCTGGGAATGCATCTCCTGCTGCGCAGGGCGCAAGTCTGGGTAAGCATGCGCTGGAAATGGGAGCGGGTCTGAGCATCATGGGTAGCGTGGCCAACATGATGCGTCCTATCACCGAGCAGATCATACAGCTGACTGACAAAGAGGAGAATACCTGGACATGTGCAAAGTGCGGGCGGCAGGGCAATAAGATGCCATTCTGTCCTGAATGCGGCGAAAAGAGAATTGTACATAAAAAGCCAGCAGCGGCGGATGCGGGCTGGACTTGTCAACATTGCGGGCAAACAGGCAATACGCTGCTATTCTGCCCTAAGTGTGGAATGAAGAAGGATGAAATAGATTCGTAAATACGAGAGAATAGATAATCATGCAAAGAGAGGGAAGCAAAATGCGAAACAATTGGAAACGGTATATTCTGGTGCTTATTATTGCAGCTTTGCTATATAGTTTACTTGCTTTTATTCTGCCATTTGAACGAAACGCTGTGTTTTATATTGCTTATGGCTGTGCCATGCTGCTTATTCTGGCGCAGCTGCTGGTTGCTTGGCGTGCCTTTGGGGGCAGGCAAAAAGCTGCGAGCTTTATATATGGCATTCCCATGGTGAGGATTGGAGGAATATTGGCAGCTGTGCAGTTAGCTGGCGGGATCGTGCTGATGCTGCTGGCACGGCTTTTGCCTGTATTATATGCAGTTCTTGCGGAGGGATTTTTCCTTGGCACTGCTACAATCCTTCTTGTAATAAACGACGCGCAAAAGGAAACCCTGACACGCCAGGACGAGCGGCTGAAGGAACGAACCCAGACAATGCACCAACTGCAGGCGTATGCAGAGCAGATGGTGGAGGAGAACCAACAACTGCTGCCTATGCTGCGGAAATTATCAAGAGAAATGCGCTTCAGCGATCCCGTCAGCAGTGAAGCTACTGCGCAAGGCGAGGAAATGCTAAAGCAAAGCATGGAAGACTTGAAGGCTGCTTTAGATAATGAGAATGAACAACAGGCGGCTGCGGCATGCCGCGAGGCGCTGCGTGTACTTTCCGAACGCAATCGGATTTGCAGACAAAATAAGTAAGAGGGAGTATGCAAGATGGAGAATTGGAGAGGTAATGCAGACAAGTGCTGTAGCACTTGCGGCGGTAATTGGATACCATCGGGTATTCCTGGAGTGCTGATGTGCGATAGCTGCAGAAGGTTGAATGATCTGAATGCCCAAATGGATGCGTGGCGCCAAAAGAAGTACCAGGTTGTCAACCATTATCGTCAGGATGGCGCATATGATCAGGCCATGGAGCAGCTTAATGAGCTGGTTCGCGAAGGCAATGCGGATCACTATACTTATTGGCTGCTGGCGTTGTGCGCATACGGCGTGGAATATGTGGAAGAAGAGGAGGGTGGCCGAAAGCTGCCTACCTTCAACCGGGTGCCGGAAAATTCTATTTATAATGACGAGAATTATAAAAAGGCGCTGGAACTGGCCAGGCAGGAGGCGCCCCAACAGTGCGTGATATATGAGAGTGAAGCCAAGAAAATCAATGAAATTCACGCCAAGTATCGTTATTATCAGGAACATGAGCCGGCCTACGATATCTTTATTTCCTTTAAGGATACGGATGCGAAGGGCGGGCGCACCAGGGATAGTGAAATGGCGGAGCAGATCTATCATATGCTGACGCAAGCGGGTTATCGCGTGTTTTATTCGCGCATAACCCTGCAAGGACGCGCCGGCGAGGATTTTGAAGCCCTGATTTATACGGCGCTTCGCTCCTCAAAAGCGATGCTGCTGGTGGCGTGCTCTATGGAAAATGCAAATAGCCTGTGGGTGCGCAATGAATGGCGCAGATATTTGTGGATGATTCGGAGCGATCCTAAAAGGGTGCTGATTCCTGTTTATGCCGGTATGCGGCCGGAGGATTTTCCGCAGGAGATAGCAGATCGACACTTGCAGGCGCACAACATGGAGCAAGAAAATGCTTTGGACGCGTTGCTTTCTGCAATTAAACGGCTGATCGAAAAGGAGCTGCCGGCATGGCAAATAAACGGCTTTCAGGAGCTGAGAAACGGGGATTTCTATAATGCTGATCTTCGTTTTAGCCGTGTGCTGGATAAAGAATGCAGCAGCATTGCGTATGTTGGGCATTTGCTTGCATCGCAAAGAATTCAGACAGAGGGAATTCATGGCTTAATACAACTGCCGAAGCCGTTGAAGGAGTATAGCGAATTCAATACCGCGCTTGAATACGCGGATACGGAAATGCGTATTAAGCTGCGCGATTTTCAGGTTCAGCAGGCAACCAGATTGCGGAATGACGCGAATAAGAAAGTGGAAAACGCCGAGAAGGAGGTGCTGACGCATAGTCAGCATATTCAGTATGTTACTCGTAAAAGATGGGGGATTATACTTGGCGGAGGGGCGGCAGCGTTAGCTGTACCTTCGGGGGCTCTCGTGATTTGGATGAAACTAATCGAAGAGCATCTTAGTCACGTTCAGAGCAGTTTCATCGGAGGACTTCTTTTACTTGCCTCTTATCCGGGATTCATTTTTCTATGCTACTTAGCAGCGAAAAAGATAGATAAGAAAATAAAGGAAATGAAAACTGAAATAAAAATTTGGAAGAAGGATTTGGAACAAAAACAAGCAGAAAAAAAGACGGCCGATGAGCAATTGGCAATTCGACAGAAGGAGCTGGATTGGACGATTGAAACACGCAATAAGCTGTGCGGCACGGCAAACACAACAACGCTGTAATAGAGAAAGGATGAAAGGTATGGCCAGACAACATGGCGATTTACGGAAGGCAAAAGGATTGCTCTTACTCATTCCTTTGCTGCTTTTTAACATGCTGTTCTTCGCGAGTGCGCAGGCGGCTGCAAAGAATGTGGTGGACAATACGCAAACACTTAGTACAGCAACGATGGACGCATTGGAAATACGAATTCAAAAGATAAAAGAAAAATATCAGATGGATGTTGTCGTCCTTTTAGAAAAGCAAGTTGCAGGAAATAAGTACTTTGACTATGCATGTGCCTATTATGATAGCCACGAATATGGTGTCGGGCAGGAACGGTCGGGTATTATGCTATTGGTTTGTACTGAAACAAGGCATTACTGCTTTTGTACTACGGGAAAGGCAATGGAAGTATTCCCGGATAATATTTTGTATGAAACAGATAATGATGCCCTGCTATTAGCAAATTTGAAGAATAACGAATATGATAAGGGGATAGAAAGCTGGATTGATTCGGTTGAGCGGAGATTGGCATTGACTGAAGAAAATAGAGCGGAGAATTTCGATACAACAGCATATAAGTGTTCGCTCATGCCAAACGATACGATCTGTATTGATCGGTATTCGGGAGACGCCAACATCGTGTTTATTCCAAGCCAGGTTTACGGGCGGGATGTTACGAAAATCGGGAAATACGCCTTCCAGGGGTGCAGCGCTAAGCGCATTTATACGCCCGAAACACTGATCGAAATTGAAGAAGGAGCGTTTCAGAACTGCAAGCAATTAGAGCATATCAAATTGAAAAATGGATTGGAACGGGTGGGAAAATTTGCTTTTAGAGGCTGCGAAAAAATGAATACCATTACGCTGCCGGCGTCGCTGCGAGAGGTGGACGGAAGCGCTTTTATACTATGCAGCATGTTGCGCAACATTCATGTGGAGGCGGATAGTCCCTGGTTTAGAGAAAATCAGGGAATGCTGTATACGAAGGACGCCACCTGTCTGGTATCTGTGCCGGCGGCAAAGCGGGTAAAAGAACTATATGTTTATACTACGCTTGAGCGAATTGGCGACTATGCGTGTTATCGGCAGGCGTATCTTCAGAAGTTCTATGTAGATTATACTGCAGTTAAGAGAATCGGAGATTATGCATTTGCTGGGTGCATGGAGCTGGAAAAAGGGCAGCTAAATGATAAGCTGGAGGAGATTGGCAGTTATGCGTTTGCAGCATGCCCCAAGATGCTGGAACTGACGATCCCTGCTTCGGTGGTACGGCTGGGCGAGGACGCTTTCCTGGCGAATGATTATATGATGCTGGATTTGACGCCCGGCAGCGCAACAGAAAGCTATGCGCGTGAAAACGGAGTAATGTATAGCTTTGAGCCGGAATGGTGAGAAGGGAGAGAGAATCATGAAGAAGCGGATAGTCCTGATTTTGATTGTACTGCTAATGCTTGTGGGAGCAAACGCACATGCCGCGACGATTAACGTGGGAGAATTGGGGATTTCTTTTACGGTGCCTGATACCCAGTATTCAAGCTCTCAGGAAGTGGATGTCCTCTCTTTGGAAGGAAACGATCTACTTGGCTGGAAACGAGGGGCGGAAGAGCAATTAAACATAATATCGTCGGCATTAGGAACAAGAGCGGTAGGAGCATGTCAATACAATGTTCAAAAGCCTTTCAATGCAGCATATGGTCTGAACGCGCTGATGGGTTACAGCTATAGCGGTTCTTCTTATCCTTTTATGTTTGTTGTGATTGAGGCTTTTGAAAAGCCGGATGGCTTTGACATGCCGGATGAATTTATGGAGAAAATCAAAATAGCGGAAACAACGGAAAATAAGCAGACAACATCGCAGGGAGAACTGTATAGTCTGGAAACCGTGATAAATAGCAAAGGCGAGCGGTACTATGAACTGCTGGAGAAGGAAGAGGCGCTAAAGTATACATGGCATATAGCAGGGCGATATATGCTGTTTGAGGATTTGATGCTGGTGGTTGGCGTATGCGAAATAGAGCGCGAGGATGCCGCAACAACGATTGCTACGGCGCAGGCAGAGCTAAGCCAGGTATGCGATTCGTTGAAAGTGTACTTTGGAAAAAGTGAAAGCCGTAAGACGGAAGTATTCGACGGCAAATGGCTGCTTACAACGAAAATGGGCGATCGTGCCATACTTGAGATTGAGGACAGGATTTATCAAATTGAAACCCTTGACAAACAAGGCAGAGGGTTTATTTCGGAGGAAAATGGAGGATTCGTTTTTTCCTCGGATGAGCGTTCTATCGCTGACGGGTGTTATTACATAACAGAGAGCGACATGCAGCTTGTAAGCGATGATGGAACGAAAACGCTAAACTATTTATGGAATAGCCAAGAACAGTAAGAGAGGGTGAAAATATGAGAAAGCGACTAATAGGAGTTGCGGTATTGCTGATGGAAATTGTTTGCTGTGCATTCGCAACAGCTTATGCGGATGACATCCATTATGAAAAGATTACCGATACAACGGTATGCATTACACATGCTGAAATGCAGGGCGATATTGTAAATATTCCTTCGGAAATTGACGGATATACGGTTACAGGCATTCGATTTGATAACTCCAATGCCGAAGCACGCTATATTAAACTGCCGCATACTGTGGAACAGATTGCGCCAGGCGAATTCAAGGATTGGCTCAGCTTGGAGAACATTTATATGGATCCGCGTAACGCTTATTTTTTTCAAAGCGATGGCGTGCTATATTCCCGAGGAGATCGCAGCCTGCATACGTATCCGTGCGCTAAAGCGGATAGAGCGTATACAATTAAAGATGGGACGATGAGCATTGGCGCGCATGCGTTTCAGAATTGCTTTTATTTGGAAGAGGTAGAAATGCCATCCAGTGTAACATCCATAGGCGTGGAAGCGTTTGCGGAAAATAGCGTTTTGACAAAGTGTGAATTGCCAGAAGGATTGATTGAGATAGGAGATAGGGCCTTCCACGCTTGCAGAGTTTGGAACGGAAGCAAAATCCCTGCAAGCGTTGAAACAATTGGTATCAACCCATTTGATGGATGCCTTGAAATAGCGCGGTTGAATGTGGCAAGCGGAAGCGCTTGCTTTGCGCAGATTGACGGCGTTCTTTTTGATAAGCGTTCTAAAAAGCTTATATCTTACCCGGCTGCAAAAATGGATGAAGCATATACCATCCCGAGCGGTATCTGTGCTGTTGAGCCCGAGGCGTTTCGAAAGAATCAGTATATTCAAAGCGTTGTGTTTCCGCAGTCGGTAGAATCGATTGGCGCTTATGCAATGCAGGGATGCTTACAGCTGAAAAAGGTTTCCTGGTTAGACGGCCTTCAACGAATAGAAAAATATGCGTTTGCTGAAACATCACTTCTGGAAATAGCGATTCCAACTACAATTACTGAAATTGCAGATTATACCTTTTATAAATGCGCGTACCTGCAAAAGGCTGATTTGCCGGAAGGACTTGAGAAAATAGGGGAAAAGGCATTTGCACGCACGCGAATCCAGGAGCTAAAATGCCCGGGCACATTAAAAAATATTGAAAAAGAAGCTTTCAGCGAATGCCGCTCTTTGGAAAAAGTTGAAATTTGCGGCGAAAACTGCATCGTTTCAGAGCGGGCGTTTAAAAAGGACGTCATGTTGAATCAGCTGCTGATTAGCGGCAGAACGACGCTGGGAGATTATGCCTTTGAAGGCTGCAGCGCTTTAAAGGATGTAAGTATTACTGGTATGACGGAGCAGGTTGGCGAAGGTTGCTTTAGCGCCTGCCTGATGCTGGAAGATGTTTGCTTTACGGAAGGGCTTACGCAAATTGGAGAAAGAGCGTTTGAAAAATGCACGGCGTTGCATGAGATCACGCTTCCTTATTCGCTGGAATACATTGGCGATGAAGCGTTTACGTTAACAGATCGGTTTACTCTGATTGTTCAGCCTGCCTCTTTTGCTGAGGAGTATGCGAACGACAGAAATATTCCTTGTCAGCAGATCAATAACTGGTTGTGAATAGGGGGAATGTAGCATGAAGAAAGCTGTCGCGGCGATGGTGATAATGGCCATTGCGTTGGTCACGTTTCCTACCATGGCGCTGGGTGAACGATATGGCGACTATTTGGTTGCGATTAATATTTATACAGAGAATTACATGATTACCGGCTATGTAGGTAATGAAACCGAGCTTCATCTTCCGGCAGAGATTAACGGCAAAGCCGTAAGCGAACTGAATTCTCTGCGAAATCCAGATTATAATGCGCAACCGGTGGAGATAAAGCGCATTGTGTTGAGCGAAAACATTTGGGATATCGGACGGGCGGCATTGCAAAACCATACCAGTCTTGAGACTGTGGATTTCAGCGCCTGCAAATGGCCCGTTACCATCGATGAAAAAGCATTTGAGGGATGCACTGCACTAAAGAATTTACCTGGTATGCGTACGCAATATATAGGGAAATATGCATTTGCAGACTGCGGATCCATTGAGAGCATTTCACCTGCTATGCTGCCGGAACGTATTGACTTTGCCGCCTTTTCCGGCTGTGATGGCTTGACAGAAATTATTATTCCCGATAAAACAACAACATTGTCAAATGGTTGCTTTTCCAGCTGCGCAAACTTGAAAAAAATCATTATACCGGATACGGTTAAACTAATTGAGGGAGAAATTGTGGATGGGGATGTGCGCATATACGGAGCTTTGGGGAGCGCAGCATATTCATATGCCATGAAGCATGGAAATGAATTTCGGGATATGGCGCAGGCAGATGCAGAGGATGCGATTGCTGCCGGAAATATAGTATCGATGGGTGAATGGGAAAATAAGGAGATTAAATGGATGGTACTGGAGATTTCGGGCAATTCCGCATTGCTGCTTTCGCAAAAGAGTGTTGCGTATCGTCCATTTATGAAGGAAAACATCGAATCCGCTGAGTGGGAAAAGAGTGATGTGCGTCAATGGTTGAACAACGATTTCTTTGAGAGCGCATTCACGGCCAAGGAACAAAAGAGTATCCTAACCACAATTGTGAAAAGTAATCAGAAAGATGGGGTTCGGGGCTATAGCTCGGGTGGCGAGGATACGCGCGACCGGTTGTTCTTGCTTAGCGAAGAGGAAGTCAATCGCTATTTTGCTACAAAAGAAGCAAAGAAAGCAGGATCCATGGATGAGTCGTTTGTAAACGTGTGTGATAGACCTTATCGGCAGGATGGGTATTACTATGATTGGTGGCTTCGTACACCGGGGATTATAGATGAACCTGTGGATTACTATTCTTACAAAATTTTTGAGAACCCAGCGGATTATGAAGGCATGACAATTGTTGAGAAATTGAGGGAATCGGGTTATACGGATGGAGAAATTGCTGCCATAGCGCCGAACTATGGGCCGACACAGATGTTTGTAGATTTAGAGGGTGCTGTCGTATGGGCTCAAAAAAATACGTTTAAGGCTTGCGTGCGTCCAGCGATGTGGGTACGAATTGATATGATATCGCAAGAGTAAAGTGAAAAGGAGAAAAAGAGATGAAGAAAAAACTTATTTTCATTGCGGTGATGATGCTGGTTGCTTTGGCAGTGCAAACAGGATGGGCGGAAGAAATTGATCCATGGCTTTTTGCGCTTCCAGAGCGGGTGGAAGATAATCGGGAAAAAGGAGAATACGAAGGGTTTGAGTACGCGATTGACCATGATCAAATGTGGCGGGAATATGTAGTAATTACTAATTATCCGCGCGACGAAATAGACCTGGTGTTTCCTTCCACAATAAACAATCTGCCGGTTCGCCTTGGATGGCAGGTAATCGCCAACGATAAAGTTGTGGAAACGATAAAAATGCCGGAGATAGCGGAGATTGGGACAGATACATTTTGCTGGTGCCCACAGCTTCAAAACATCACTTTTGCTTATGGTACGGAAAAAATTAAGGGAAGAGCAGCGGTAAATTGTCCGAACCTGCGCTACGTTGTTATTCCATCTTCGGTAAAAAGCATAGCGGAGGATGCGTTCGATTGGAAAAAGGTAACGCTGGAGGTTGAGCCGGGATCCTATGCTGAAATCTTTGCGATTGAAAACGGGATTCGCTATGCCTATAAGCAGGAGAAAGTCAATAATGGCGATGCATCCTTGTGGTATGATGATCCAATTACGCTTGGCCTATGTAAAGATGAAAATGGCTATGCTTTTGGCGGCGGATATTTTAAAGAGAAAAAGGTAATGTTTCCTGCCTCTTATCTGGGCGAAGCCATCGTGGAAATCTATCCGAACGCATACTATGATTGCTGGAATGAAAGCGTCATAGTTATTTCCGGCTCCATTAAGACCATTGGCGGATGGGCGTTTTTCAGGAACACTTCTTTGAAGCGGGTGTACATTCTCGATGGCGTTAAAAGTATTGGTCGCCGTTGCTTTGATGGCTGTAATTCGATGGAGTTCATGGTCATTCCGCCTTCCGTTACAGAGATTGAAGAGGACGCCCTGAGTGGGACAATTTACGCGGAGCCCGGCTCTTATGCCGCGGATTATGCAATCCGTAATGGTTATTACTATCAGCCTATCCAGTATGCTCCAGATTATCGTCTGGAGTTTAATCCGACCTCGCTGACTCAAAAAGAAGATGCGAAGACTTCTCTTTCCAACGTGGATTACGAATCGCGTTGGGGCTGGCAGGGCGATGTCGCGTTCTTTAAAGGGAAAAATGGAAAGTACGGCCTGCTGGATCGAGCGGGAAATATGGTGATAGAGCCTATCTATGACAGCATCATCACGCCATTCTCTCAGAAAGACTATGACAGACCGGCGGCAGCCGTAATGCTGGATGGAAATAAAATTATGATCGCAAAGGATGGATCAACGCCCAACTATCAGCCGCAGGAGCAAACGTCAGCGGTCTATCTCTATTATGACACTGTCGATGGCCAAAGCAAGTGTTTTATAAAAGCGCCGGGCAGCACTCTGGATGGTACCATGTGGGATGCAGTCTATCGGTGCGATAACACCTGCTTCTTGTATCAGGGAAAAGAAAAGGATGGCGATTATTCAAACGGTCTCTGGCGTATTACGGATAAAGCCGGAAATGTGATAAAAGAGAACATAAAATATGATAGATTAAAATACTTGCGCAATAATCGATTTTTAGTCGGGATCGGTGAAAGCAAATACTTGATCAATGAAAACGGAGAGGTTCTGTGCGAGGCAAATTGGGAAGTGCGCTATCCCGAGTATTACTCCGATGGGTTGCTGGCAGTAGAGGATCATGGGAGATACTGCTATGTTGATGAAAATGGCAACGTAAAATTCCAGCTTGCAGAGGATTGCTATTTGATCGGCGACGCTACCTTTCACGATGGTCTCGCTCCCTGCTTTAAGGGGAAAGTGACGTATGATTCCTATGGCATAATCAGGAGTAAGCAGGGTGCATACGGTTACATCGATACAAATGGCAATATTGTCATTGACTGCCAATTTGAGGATGCTAAAGTGTTTTCCAATGGATTGGCGGCGGTTCAACTGCAAAAAAGGTATGGTTTCATTGATAGCACCGGCAATATCGTTATCCAGCCGCAATGGGTTTATGCCAGCAGCTTTGATAGGGGTGGTTTTACAATGGTATCCAACGTGGAACCTGGAACGGTAACTTGGGAGACTAATCTCCCTAAACGCCAGGACGGCCTTATCAACAAAAAAGGCGAAATGGTGTTGGAAATGAAGTACGATATGTGCTATGAGGATATAACGAGTTACTGCGAGGAGTACTCCGCTTATGTGGCAGTAGAGGACGATTATGATCGCTTGATATATCTAAACAATGAAACGGGCGAAATTATCCTGGATAGAATAAGAGAATGACGAAAGGAGGGTATGCGCGCACTGAACGGTTCGCCCGTAATTGAATAAACAAAGAAAAGGAGAAGAGCAAATGAACAGGAAAAACTTACAAAAGAGCATATTGGGGGTGGTGCTTGCATTACTTCTGATACTTTGCGGCTGTGGAGCGCGGCGCTCATCGGCGGAGAACAACCGCCTGGTAGGAAAGTGGTATACGGCGAATTCGCAGGTTTCATTTAGAACGACAGCATTCAATAATTCGGCCACCTGGTATATTCGCATGCTGGAGTTTTATGAAAACGGCAAATTCATCGCCTGGACAAGGAGTGACTCTGGAAGATGGGAAACCTATACAGGAACCTATGTAATATGTGACGATGAAACGGTGATCCTCTATAGCAGCATAGAAGATAGGGCGATGAAGTATCGGGTATCCGGCAATGTCCTGAATCTTTGGTACTATGCCGATCAGGCTGCCAAGGATTACCGAGGTTCTGAATTGAAAATCACACAGTTCGAAAAACAATAATGGCAGGAGGAAAAGAAAATGAAAAAGCGTTGGATTCTGGCGTGCTTAGTGATGTTGCTGGCGTGCATTTGCGTGTGCGCGCAGGCGGAAATGCAGCCCCAGGCTATATGGGGAGGAAAAACAATACAAGAAGCTTCATTGGTGGGAATTGGCATAGAGTATCGCACGCAAAGCAGTGATGGCGGAAACGTGTATTACAAATTAATTCCTGAAAGCAGTGATGAATACTATTTGAGCTTCTTATGCGAGTTTTTTCCAAGCACTGGCTCATCGCCTTGGTTTGCAATTCTTGATGCTAATGGCACAGTACTTGAAAAGAAATCGATCGATCTTGGTAAGTACGATAGGAGAACAGAAACGAGGTATAATTATAGTATCAGAACGATCAGGATTATTCTTCAAAAGGATATGGTGTACTATATCAAACTGTTAACAGGGCATGCTTCTTCTATGTATAAAATGGCGATCTGCTCGGGCAATTTACATCCGGAAAACGACAACATGATTATAAATAAGCAGCCCTCCTGCACTGAACCGGGACAAAAGGAAGCGGCATGCATTTATTGCGGCGAGGTCGCGGAACGGCAGGAGATCCCGGCGCTGGGACATAAGCCCAAGGATTGGAAGGTTGAAAAGGCGGCTTCCTGCAAGGAAAATGGCCTGAAGGTGCGCCGCTGCGCCACTTGCAACGCAATTGTGGAAAGTGAGGAAATTCCGGCGCTGCCCCATACGCTTTCTGACAAGAAAACGAGCTTGGCCCCCACTTGTGTCACGCCGGGTGAAAGAAATGTATTCTGCAAGGTGTGCGGACAGGTGGCTGAAAGCGAAGTGCTGGTACCAATTGGTCATGAAGAAGATGAATGGAGGATCGAAGTAGAAGCAACTTGTGAAAAAGCTGGCAAGAATGTAAAGCGCTGCAAGAATTGCAAAAAGATCATTGCGGAGACGGAGATTGCGGCGTTGGGGCATATAGATGGCGAATGGCAAAGCGTCCGAGTGACAACTTGCGCCCAGGTGGGTGTGGAAGAAATGCGCTGCAAACGCTGCAATGCGATCATTGAGCAAAGAACCGTAGAAAAGCTGCCGCATCAGCCGGGAATGGGTGAAATCACGAAGGCTGCTACTTGTATGGAATGTGGAGAAAAGACGATCTCCTGCACGGCGTGCGGCGAGGTGCTGAGCACTGAGCAACTGCCGATGACGGGACATCAGAGCGGCGTGATGACAACAGTTTCTCCTGCTACCTGCACTGAAAAGGGGCGCAGTGAGCAGTGCTGCGTGATTTGCAAGACTTTGCTGAACAGCGAAGAAATCCCTGCGTCGGGGCATAAGTCTGGCGAGTGGAAAACCGTGAAAGAAGCCGCCTGCGACGCTGCTGGTGAAAGAAAACAATACTGCACCGTTTGTGGCGAGGAACTCAAGAGCGAGCAGATTGCTGCGACTGGCCATCGGGAAGGCAGCTGGCGCGCTACCCGTGCGGCGACTTGCACGGCCGCTGGGATTCGGGTGCAGTATTGCGCGACCTGCAACGCGGCGCTGAAGACGGAAGAAGTGCCGCCCATAGGGCATAGCGCGGGCGAATGGAGCATTACGCGCGAGGCGGCGTGCCTGCAGAGCGGTCTGCAGGTGAAAAAGTGTACGCAGTGCGGAGCGACAATCGAAACGGAAGAAATTGCCGCGCTGGGGCATTCCTACACGGAGTGGGAGATTATCCGTCCTGCGACTAAGGAAACCGAGGGCGAACAGCAGCGTCACTGCATTCATTGTGGCGATACGCAGAACGAGAAGATTGAAAAGCAGCCTAAATTCCTGGGGATTTTCTAAGAAAGCAACAACATGCGCAGTGAAACCCCAGCAAATTAAATTAAAACAAGCATGAAAGAAGGAGGAAGAAAGAAAAAAGCTTAACGTTTGTATGGCAGTCCGCATAGGATGCAGTGGGTTCGCAAGAATCCAATCTGTATGGATCGGGTGATTTGAATTATGGCTTCTTGCAATTGTTATAACAGCACGCCTTCCTATGCGGGCTGTACGTCTGTATTTGGCTGCGCTGGCAGCGGCGGCGGTTGTGGCTGTGGCTGCGGCTGCGGCGGCATGCGCGTGTGCTATGGCCCCACCGGCCCGATGGGCCCTGGCGGCCCTACTGGCCCCACGGGGCCGATTGGCCCTACCGGCCCTACTGGCCCCACCGGAGCCACGGGCGCTACCGGCGCAACGGGCGCTGTCGGCCCCACCGGCGCTACGGGCGCTACCGGCCCTGTCGGCCCCACGGGCGCTACCGGCGCAACTGGTCCTACCGGTCCCACCGGCCCTGCGGGTGCGGATGCGACACTAAGCTATGCGCAGTTTGGTACTGCGGCTGCGCTGCGCTCCAATAACGAGCCGCTGCCTATGACGGTGCTGATTGCTGACGGCACCGGCAATATTGGCAATACGGCCAATAGCGTTACCCTGACGCCCGGCCGCTATCTGATCAGCTATCATCTGCGCGCCGACGGCACCACCACGGGCGAGTATGGCGCTACGCCTACCCTCAATGGCACGACTCTGCCGCTGTATGCCAGCGAGGGGCAGGCAAGCGTCAACACGCCGGACAGCACGGGCGCAAGCTTCATTGTGGATGTGCCGGCGGCCTCCACCCTGCAGCTGCTTGCCATCACGCCGACGACGAACCAGATCAGTATGTCCAACACCGTTTCTGTGGTGCGTCTGGGCAGCTAAAGATTTATCCCCAACAAACAAGCGCGGGATCGAAGCTAACTCTTCGGTTCCGCGCTCTTTGGTTATTTACTCAATGGAAACCAGCATGGCGTTTTCTACCCCGCGCATCGCGCCCAGCGCTGCGATGGCGTTGTCCAGGCTGCCGCTCAGCTGAGCGATATCCAGCGTCATTACCACGTTGGCCGTGCCGTGAATGGGCATGCTTTGGGAGATGGTCAGCACGTTGACCCCCAGCGCAGACAGGCGGTTGAGCACGTTGGAAAGCACGCCGATCTGGTGGCTGAGCAGCATGGAGATGACGGCCTTGCGCCCTGTATCAGCACTTTCAGGGGTGTAAATCGCGTCCTTGTATTTGTAGTAGGTGCTGCGCGATATGCCTGCCTGGCGCACTGCGCTGCTTACATCCTCAGCCGCGCCGCTGTCCAGCAGGCGGCGGGCTTCCAGCACCTTTTCGTAATAATCGGGCAGGATTTTCTTGCTTACAATCAAATAATCGCTGTTCATAGCGCCCCCTCCTCAAGCACCCGCGCGCCCTGGGGATCCACCCGCAGCGGCAGCACGCGCCAATTGTGATGCAGCGCGCTTACAGCCTGCGTCATCCGTGCGGCGAAATCTGCCTGCGCGTGCAGGCACAGGATGGTTGGCCCGGCGCCGCTGATGCACACGGCCGCCGCGCCGCAGGAGAGCGCAAGCGCGCGCACGTCCTCGTATTCCGCAATCAGAGCTTGCCGGTAGGGCTGATGCAGCCGATCGTCCAGTGCGGCGGCAAGCAGTGCGCAGTCGCCTGTTTCCAGCGCGCGCAGCGTGGCCGCGGCGCGGGATACGTTGAACACCGCGTCGGCAAAGGGCACGCTTTGCGGCAGCACGGCGCGGGCACGATGGGTGGATAACTCAAAGTCCGGCACCAGCGCGCACACATGGATACGCTCAGAAACCGGGCAGGGCACGGCGATAGCCTGGCGGTCTGTCATCATGGATACGGTCAGTCCGCCCAGCAGCGCCGGGGCTACATTGTCGGGATGCCCTTCCAGTGCGGTGGCCAGCGTCAGCATTTGCTGCTGGGAAAAGGGAGAGCCGTGCGCGGCGTTGGCCGCAAAAATGCCTGCTGCGATCAGGCTGGCGCTGCTGCCCAGCCCATGTGATACTGGAATATCGGACGCGATGCGCAAGAATAAACCGATTTGCGGCAGGCTCATGGCCTTTAGCGCGCTGAAATAGGCGCGGACGGCCAGGTTATCCGCATTGCAGAAGGCCTCGGGCACGCCCTCAAAGCGCAGCCCAGCGGGCAGCTCCTCAAAGGTAAAACGCCCGTAAAGCGTCAGTGCCATGCCGAAGCAGTCAAAGCCGGGGCCCAGATTGGCCGTAGTGGCCGGTACCTGTACGGTGATCATTTGCTTGCCGCCTTTCCCTGCACATAGGCCATCATGTCCTGCGGGTCGATCACATCGCTGAAACGCACGGGGCGCTGCAGCACGCCGTCCAGCGCGCGGGGCAGCGGCGCGCCCAGGGACGTCAGCGCGTCCAGCTGCGCCTGAGCGTCCTGCGGCACGGATTGCCCCAACGCCGTCAGCACGCAGGCGGGGAATTTGCAGGGCGACGCGGTGGAGAGCACCACGCAGGGAGCGCTGCCCGTGCCGGCCTTTTCCATGCCGCGCCAGGCGACCGCCGTGTGCGGATCCATCAGGTATCCGTGATCGCGGTACACCCGCGCGATGGCATCCATGCCCTCCTGATCGCTGGCGCATACGCCGGTAAAGCAGGCGCGGATGCGTGCCATGGCCTCCTCGGGCAGGGCATAGCGGCCCTGATTGCGCAGCTGCTCCATCAGCGCGTGCACGGCGGCAGCGTCACGATTCAGCGCCAGATAGACCAGACGCTCCAGATTGCTGGATACCAGAATATCCATGGATGGCGATGTGGTGGTCAGAAAGGGACGGTTTTTATCGTAAACGGCGGTATTGAAAAAGTCCGTCAGCACGCTGTTGGCGTTGGAGGCGCAGATCAACCGCCCGACCGGCAGGCCGGACAGGCACGCCAGGTAGCCGGCAAGGATATCGCCGAAATTGCCCGTGGGCACGCTGAAATCCACCGGCTCGCCCATCTGGATGCGTCCGGCGCGCACAAGCTTGAGGTAAGCGTCGTAATAATAGACGATTTGCGGCGCCAGGCGGCCGATATTGATGGAGTTGGCGCTGGACAGGGTGAAGCCGTGCGCGCGGCAGAAGTCCGCAGGCATCTGCGCAAAGATGCGCTTGACCCCGGCCTGCGCGTCATCAAAATTGCCGCGAATGGCGCAGACGTGGAGGTTGCCGCCGCGCATGGTGGTCATTTGCGCGCGCTGAATGGGGCTGATGCCCTGCTCGGGATAGAAGACCAGCACGCGGATGCCGGGCACATCGCAAAAGCCCGTCAGTGCAGCAGAGCCCGTATCGCCGCTGGTGGCAGTCAGGATCATCACATCCTCGCGCACGCCCTTTTTCTTCAGCGCCGCGCCCATCAGCTGAGGCAGGATGGACAGCGCCACATCCTTGAACGCCGCCGTGGGGCCGTGAAACAGCTCCAGCACATACTGGTTGCCCACCGCGCGCAGGGGCGTAATTTCGTCCGTATCAAAGGTATGATGATAGGCGCGCTGCACGCACAGGCGGATTTCATCCTCCGTATAGCCGGGCAGGTAGGCGCACAGGATGCGCTGCGCAAGGGAGCAGAAATCCGCCCCCCAAAGCTCCTGCGGGGGAATGGCGGGGATTTCATCGGGAATATACAAGCCGCCGTCGGGCGCGATACCGCGAAGCACGGCTTCCGGCGCGTCCACAGGGGCGGAAAGACCACGGGTACTGAGCAGGCGCATGGTGGGATCCTCCTGAAAAAGCATCTTGAAATTCGTCCGTGAACATGATACAATGTTTTTGAGAGAAAAACAAGTGTTTTCATCTCAAGGACTCAAGAAAATTTGTACGAGGTATGCTTTGATGAAAATCGGCCTGCTTGGCATGGGCACGGTGGGCGGCGGGGTCAGGGAGCTGGCCGAGCGTCTGCCGGATGTGAAAATCGCGCGCATTCTGGAGCGCGTGCACACGCGCCCGGAAATGACAAACCATATAGAGGATATTCTGCGGGACGACAGCATTTCGCTGATTGTTGAAACCATGGGCGGGCTGCATCCCGCCTATGAATTTGCCGTGCAAAGCCTGGAAAGCGGTCGCCATTTTGTAACGGCCAATAAGCTGCTGGTCAGCGCCTATGGGCGCGAGCTGCAGGCCTTGGCGCGCCGCCGGGGTGTGGGCTTTCTGTTTGGCGCGGCCTGCGGCGGCGGCATTCCGTATCTGAGCAATCTGGCCGCCGCGCGGGAGGGCGATCATATCCTGCGCGTGGGCGGCATCCTGAACGGCACCACAAACTATATGCTGGATGCGATGCAGACGCGCGGCCTGGATTATGCCGCCGCGCTGCGGGAGGCACAGGCGCTGGGCTATGCCGAGCAGGATCCTACCAGCGATGTGGAGGGCTTGGATACCCTGCGCAAACTGATCCTGGCCGTGGCCGTGGGCATGCGGCGCTGGCTGCGCGAGGGGGATATTCCCGTGCACGGCATATCGGGCGTGCTGCCGCAGGATATCGCCTGGGCGCGGGAGCATGGCTTCGCGCTGCGTCTGTGCGCATTTGGCGCGGAGCAGGGAGAGCAAATTTCCGCCTGCGTGGAGCCTGCGATGTGCCCGCTTGCTTCGTCCGAGGCCAGCGTGACGGGCAACCTGAACCAGGCTTGGTATGAGGGTGCGGGCTGCGGCACGCTGCGCTTTGGCGGACAAGGCGCGGGGCGTTATCCAACCGCGGCCAATGTGCTGCGCGATGTGCTGGCCCTGCGGGAGGGCGCGCGCTATATGCTGCCCGACGACTGCCCGGATGCAGGCGTGCGCCTGATGGACGCGCAGCGCTATTATCTGCGGCTGCCCATCGGCATGCCGCTGCCCGAGTGGGCGGGGGCGGGCTGCGACGCGGGCGAATACCGCGTGGCGGCGACGGGGCCTGTGCCGCCACAGGCGGTATACGCATTGGCAAGTGAGAATAAAAACGTGTTTTTTGCACGGCTTCAAAAGGAGTAAGAAATGCTGAAGGTAGCCAAATTCGGCGGTTCATCGCTGGCGGGAGCCGAGCAGTTCCGCAAGGTCAAGCAGATTATCGAAAGCGATCCCGCACGCATGTGCGTGGTGGTCTCCGCCGCGGGCAAGCGCCATAAAAAGGACAGCAAAATCACCGATTTGCTGTATCTGACCCATGCGCATATCAATTACGGCGTGTCGCATGAGGATATCTTTTCCATGATCGAGCAGCGCTACTACGGCATCCGCGATGAACTGGGGCTGCACTATGATTTGGAAAGCGAGTTTGAAAAGCTGCGCGGCGAGCTCAATCAGGATATCCCGGTGGATTATCTGGTTTCGCGCGGCGAATACCTGACCGCCCGGCTGATGAGCGAATACCTGGGCTTTGGCTTTATCGATGCGGCCGAGTGCGTATTTTTCAATTACGATGGGCAAATTAACTACGAAAAAACCTATGCCGCTATCGCAGAGCGCGCGGTGCATTCCCCGCGCTTCGTCATGCCCGGCTTTTACGGCGTAATGCCCAATGGCGCTATCCATGTGATGACGCGCGGCGGCAGTGACATTACCGGCGCAATCGTGACCAACGCGCTGGATGCGGATATCTACGAGAACTGGACGGACGTATCGGGCATCCTGATGGCTGATCCCAAGGTGGTCAAAGAGCCGCGCCCCATTCCGTATATTACCTATCAGGAGCTGCGTGAGCTGTCCTACATGGGCGCGTCCGTGCTGCATGAGGAGTCTATCTTGCCGGTTAAGGAGAAGAACATTCCCCTTAATATCCGCAATACTAACCGCCCCGAGGATCCGGGCACGATGATTCTGGAGCGCATCAGCGGCGAGGAAGGCGACGCTAACCGCATCATCACCGGCATTGCGGGCCGCAGAAGCTTTACGGTGCTGACGATCTATCAGAAGCACATTGCCACCGATACGCGCATCATCCGGAAAACGCTGGAAATGCTGGAGGCCTGCCGCGTGGAGGTGGAGCATATCACTCTGGGCGTGGATAGCTTTAACCTGGTGATGCCCACCGATCAGATCCGGGATCGTATCTATGAGCTGATTGCCGAGATCAAAAACCGCCTGCAGCCCGACGATGTAAAGGTGGAGGACGGCATTGCGCTGATCGCCTGTGTGGGCCGCCGCATGGTGTCCGTGCCTGGCAGTTCGGCCAAGCTGTTTGGCGCGCTGGGCGCAAACAACATCAATATCCGCATGATCGCCCAGGGCTCGGAGGAAATCAGCATCATCGTGGGCGTGGATAATAAGGACTTTGAGCGTACCATACGCACGCTCTATGACGGCTTTATGCATGAGGGAGGCAGCAAGGCATGAAAGAATATAATGTAGCGGTGCTGGGCGCAACGGGCGCGGTGGGACAGCAGATGATGAAGGTGCTGGAGGAGCGCAATTTCCCGGTGAAGCGGCTGCTGGCGCTGGCCAGCGCGCGCAGCGCGGGAAAGCAGCTTGCGTTTCGCGGCGAAGCGCTGAGCATTGAGGAGGCGACGGAAGCCTCCTTTGCCGGCATGGATATCGTGCTGGGAGCGGTCAGCAATGAAATGGCCAAGCGCTTTGCGCCCGCCATTCAGGATAGCGGCGCGGTGTTTATTGACAACTCATCGGCCTTCCGCCTGCGCGAGGATGTGCCGCTGGTTGTGCCGGAGATCAACCCTGAGGACGCCTTCCAGCACCATGGCATCGTTGCCAATCCCAACTGCTCCACCATCATCACCATGGTGGCGCTGGGCGGTATTCGCCGCCTGACGGCCATCGATAAGATGGTAGCCTGCACCTATCAGGCGGTGTCGGGCGCGGGGCAGCAGGGCATTACGGAGCTGCAGGATCAGCTGCGCGCCGTCACGCTGGGCGAGCCGGTGCAGCCGCACGCCTTCCCCTGCCAGATTGTATCCAACGTGATTCCTCAGATTGGCAGCGAGTGCGATAACGGCTATACCACCGAGGAAATGAAAATGCAAAATGAGGGGCGCAAGATCATGCACCTGCCTGAGTTGCGGGTATGCTGCACCTGCGTGCGCGTGCCGGTCATGCGCTCGCATTCCATTGCTGTGCAGCTGGTTACGCGCGATCCCATCAGCGTGGAGGACGCGCGCCAAGCCGTGGCCGCTGCGCCCGGCTGTGTGCTGACGGACGATTTGGACGGCCGCAACTATCCTACGCCATTGGATACCTCCGATCAGGATCTGGTGTATGTAGGCCGCATTCGCCGCGATCTGATCAGCGGTGATCACGGCCTGGCGCTGTGGTGCTGCGGCGATCAGGTGCGCAAGGGCGCGGCGACAAACGCCGTGCAGATTGCTGAGCTGCTGGCGCGCGGGCAAGCATAAAGCGCGAAAAAACCCTCGGCTGAACGGAAAGCGCATTCGTTCAGCCGAGGGTTTCTGTATGCCTTTTTGATTATCCGATATACCGGCATGCGGCGGTGGCGGCGATTGCGCCGTCCGCAGCGGCGGTGGTTAGCTGGCGCACTGCCTTGGCGCGGCAATCGCCCGCGGCGAACAGTCCGGGCACGTTGGTGCGGCAGTCCTCGCCCGCAAGAATGAAGCCTTGCGGATCCAGCACAACCAGATTGTCAAAGGGCGCGTTATCCGCCATGCGGCCGATGCAGATGAACAGCCCGGTCACAGGCAGCTCGGTCGCCGCGCCCGATTGCTCGTGGGTCAGGCGCACGGCGCGCAGGCGCTCGTCGCCTTCCAGCGCGGTTACGCGGCTGCTGAGGCAGAAGTGAATGTTCTCCCGCGCGCGCATGGCGTCCAGATCGCGCTGATCGCAGGTGAAATGATCGAAATTCTGGATGACGGTAACGCTTTTGCACAGATCGGCCAGAAAAACGGCTGCCTGCGCCGCACTGTTGCCGCCGCCCACCACGGCCACATCCTCGCCCTTGTGAAACGCGCCGTCACACAGCGCGCAGTAGGATACGCCGTGGCCAGTCAACTCCTCCTCGCGCGCCACGCCCAGCGGGCGGTGCTTGGCGCCGGTGGCCAGGATGACGGCCTTGGCCGCGTATTCGCGCTTGCCGGTGGAGGCGATAAAGCTGGCGTCCTCAAGCTTGTGCAGGGAGGTGATATCCTCCAGTTCGATTTCCAGCCCCAGATCCAACGCCTGGCTGAGCGCCGCGTCGGTCAGCTGATTGCCGCTCACGCCGGGCATGCCGGGATAGTTTTCTACCCTTGGGGCAGAGGTGATCTGTCCGCCGAAGGTTTCCTTTTCGGTCAGCAGCACGCTTTTGCCCGCGCGCAAGGCATAGATGGCGGCGGTTAGCCCAGCCATACCGCCGCCGATAATCAATAGATCCGTCATGAAACCCCTCAGGCTTTCTGCGCCGTGTATTCCTCGATAAAGGCCTTGATATTGGAGGCGTTGGCGATGTTGGTCGCCTCGCCGCCGTGCACATACACCAGCGTGGGGGCCTGCTGCACATTGTGGCGGCGGGTCAATGCCACGTCGGCTTCCGCATCGATCTTCTGATAGGGGATACCCGCCTTATCCAGCATCATGCAGGCCATGCGGCAGTTGGGGCAGGTCTTGGTGGTGAACAGAAGCAGCTCGTCCGGCTCGTTGGTGTCCATCTGGGCGGGGGCGCAGGCAGGGGCGGGCTCCAGCGGGCCCTGATGGGTCAGGTGAGACGCGCCGATGTTGTATACCTTGCGATCCTTGAATTCCTGCGCCTTGCCGTTGTTCCAGTTCTGCACGGGGCGGTAATAGCCGGTGATGCGGCTGTATACCTCGGTTTTTTCACCGCACTCGGGGCAGGTGTAATGCTCGCCGGCGAGGTAGCCGTGGTTCTTGCAGATGGAATAGGTAGGCGACATGGTGTAGTAGGGCAGGCGATAGTTTTCGGCGATCTTACGCACCAGCGTGGCGGCGGCGCGCCAATCGGGCAGCTTTTCGCCCAGGAAGGCGTGGAACACCGTACCGGAGGTGTACAGGGTCTGCAATTCGTCCTGCACGTCCAGGGCGGTAAAGATATCCTCGGTATAGCCCACCGGCAGATGGGAGGAGTTGGTGTAGTAGGGCGTGCCGTGCTCGTTGGCGGTGATGATATCGGGATACAGCGCCACGTCGTGCTTGGCCAGACGGTAGGAGGTGGACTCCGCCGGGGTGGCTTCCAGGTTATACAGGTCGCCGTATTTTTCCTGATAGTCGCTCAGGCGTTCGCGCATGTGGTTAAGCACATCGCGGGAGAAGCGCTGCGCGGCCTCGTGGGTCAGATCCTCATGCAGCCACTTGGCGTTCAGGCAGGCTTCATTCATGCCCACCAGGCCGATGGTGGAGAAGTGATTGTCAAACGTGCCCAGATACCGGCGGGTATAGGGGTAAAGACCCTCGTTCATCAGCTTGGTGATGACGGTGCGCTTGATCTTCAGTGACCGCGCGGACACGTCCATCATGTGATCCAGCTTGGCGTAGAAGTCCTTTTCATCCTTGGCAAGGTAGGCGATGCGCGGCAGGTTGATGGTGACTACGCCCACCGAGCCCGTGCTTTCGCCGCTGCCGAAGAAGCCGCCGCTCTTTTTGCGCAGCTCGCGCAGATCCAGGCGCAGACGGCAGCACATGGAGCGCACATCGTTGGGTTCCATATCGCTGTTGATGTAGTTGGAGAAATAGGGCGTGCCGTACTTGGCGGTCATCTCAAAGAGCAGGCGGTTGTTCTCGCTCTCCGACCAGTCAAAATTCTTGGTGATGGAATAGGTGGGGATGGGGTACTGGAAGCCGCGGCCGTTGGCGTCGCCTTCGATCATGATTTCGATGAAGGCCTTGTTGACCATATCCATTTCAGCCTGGCAGTCGCCATAGGTGAAATCCATATCCTTGCCGCCCACGATGGCGGGGATATTTTTCAGGTCGTTAGGCACGGTCCAGTCCAGCGTGATGTTGGAGAAGGGCGCCTGCGTTCCCCAGCGGCTGGGAGTGTTAACGCCGTAAATGAAGGATTCGATGCATTTTTTTACATCGTAATAGGACAGGTGATCGACCTTGACGAAGGGGGCCAGGTAGGTATCGAAGGAGGAGAACGCCTGCGCGCCCGCCCATTCGTTCTGCATAATGCCCAGGAAGTTGACCATCTGGTTGCACAGCGAGGCCAGGTGCTTGGCGGGCTTGGAGGTGATCTTGCCGCCCACGCCGCCCAGACCCTCCTGGATCAGCTGCTTGATGGACCAGCCCGCGCAGTAGCCCGTCAGCATGGACAGGTCGTGCAGGTGGATGGCCGCGCTGCGGTGCGCGTCGGCAATCTCCTCATCGTAGATTTCGCTGAGCCAGTAGTTGGCGGTAATCGCGCCGCTGTTGCTCAGGATCAGGCCGCCCACGGAATAGGTGACGGTGGAGTTTTCCTTCACGCGCCAGTCGCTGGAATCCAGGTAGCTGTCCACCAGATCCTTATAGTTGAGCATGGTGGCCTTGACGTTGCGCACCTTTTCACGCTGCTTGCGGTACAGAATATAGGCCTTGGCTACGTCGGTATAGCCGGCCTGGCTGAGTACGCGCTCCACGCTGTCCTGAATATCCTCTACATTGATGATGCCATCCTTGATCTTGGGAGAAAAGTCGCTGGTGACCTTCAGCGCCAGCAGATCGATGACGGTAGGGTGGAACTCGCACTTTTCGGCTTCAAAGGCCTTGGTGATGGCCTTGGAAATCTTGGCGATGTCAAACTCGGCGATGGTGCCGTCGCGCTTCATAACCTTGTACATGAATGCTCTCCTTATGGTGTGCATAATATTTTCATAACGCTGTCTATGCTACCATATCTTGTGGCTTCTGTCAATATGCTGGGCAAAATAAAAACAATGACCACAATATGTTGTGGTCATTGTGAAATGCATCAAATCAATCATTTTCTTCGCCGCGAATGTGGGCGTTTGGGATGGTTTGACGCAGAATCTGCAAAAACGCCTGCATTTTTTCCTTGGACGGCGCGTGCAGGCCAGGGCGCAGCACACTGTCCTCATCTACAAAATATTGTAGATAGTAGTTTTCCGTCCCAGCCAGCCATTGCCCGATGGCGGTCATGTCCTCCTGCGTGTGCAGCTCGTCCACCACTGTGGTGCGAAACTCAAAGGGCAGGCTGCCCGCCATCAGCATGGCGGCGCTTTGCTGCACGGGGGAAAGATCGAAATGCGGCAGACCCACCGTGCGCGCGTAATGTACAGGGGAGTTTTTGATATCCATGGCAACCATGTCCACCAGCCCCGCGTCGATCAGCGCGCGCAGCCTTTCGGGCTGGCTGCCGTTGGTATCCAGCTTGATGAGAAAGCCCAGCTCCCGCACCCGGCCAATGAAGGCAGGCAGATCGTCCTGCATCAGCGGTTCACCGCCGGTGAAGCATACGCCGTCCAGCGTGCCCTGGCGTTTTTTTAAAAAAGCCAGCACGGCTTCCTCCGTCATCGGCTGCTCGGGCGTGCCCAAGGGCAACAGAGAGGAATTGTGGCAGAACGGGCAGCGGTAGCCGCAGCCCTGGGTAAAGAGGGTGCAGGCTACATGCTGGGGATAGTCCAGCAGCGTCAGCTTTTGAATGCCGGCGAACAGCATCGCGCGCCCTCCTCTACATGCAAAAATCGAGCCATCGGATATTATAGCGGCGGCACGGCAAAAAGGGAATGGCCAAAATGGCGATGATAGATACAAATAAACGATTTATGAAAATATGTGTCGAACGCTGCCGAAGCCCAGTGCGGCGTGCAGGCGCGGGGACAGCGCGATGGCAGCGCCCTGCAGGTATTGCCGCTCGGCGGGCGCGGTCATGTGCAGGCGGTCGGCTGCATCCTGCGCAGCGGCTGCCAGGCATGCGCGCAGATCGGGCAGTGTTAGCGGGGCAAGGTGCTGCACCAGCACGGCATGGCCGTTTGCGCCCAGCGTCAGCGATTGCAGATCGCCGCCGCACAGCATGCAGCCAAGCGCCTGATCCGCCGCGCATTCATACAGGCTGATCAGCAGATCTCTGGGATCGGGAGAAAGAGCGTGGTATACGCGAGCCTGCGCATCGGGTGGAAATCGCAGCAAAAAGGCGTTTTCCAGGCAAAGATGCTGCAAATAAGCGTGAATGCGCCGCACGCCCTGCAAGTCGGCGGCGATGGGCAGGCAGAGGGGATAATCCAACGTGCAGTGGCTGTCCTGCGGGAACATGCGGTAATCGTACTTGCCTAAAAAGCCCTCGATGGCTTGCAGGGTATCGTGCAGCGCGCGATTGGGAAACACCGGCGCGGTTTCGCAGGCGCGCAAATAAAGCGCCCGCACCTGATCCAGCAGTTCTTGCAGGGTGGATAGCGCTTCCTCATACAGGGCTTGCAGAGGGCGTTCCAGCAGCGCGCGGGCGGGCAGCCCTTGGGCTTGCAGATGCGTTTGCAAGGCGAATACAACGCCCTCCAGCAGCGCCTGCGCGTATTCCTGGGATACGGAGGACGAATCGCCCTGCGTGGCATAGCGCACGCGGGAGGCCAGCAGCAGCATCAGCCGTTCCTGAAGCTGGGCCTGCTCGTCAAGGGTCAGGGCTTGCGAAAGCTCCGTTACCATTCGTCATCCTCCTGCTCGGCATAGGCAATTTCCTCCCGCTGCGGCCGGCACAGGTCGCCCAGCGTGATATCGGCCAGGTAGGTCAGATCGCCCTGCGCGCGGCCGTCGAAGATGCGCCGCATGGCCTCAATCAGTTCGTCGTCGGTCATTTCATCCTCGATATCGCTTTTGAAGGCGTAGAACAGCGCGACCAGCTCGCTGAGCGTATCGGCATAGTTGGCGGGCGTGATGTAGGTGGAATCGCAGAAGGCGTAGGCCAGCTTGCGGAAGATGCCGCCGGTAAACTCCACACGCCCGGTATCGCGCAGCGCTTCCTCGCGGCGGCGCGAAAGCGCGCGCATATCGCTCTCCGTCAGGGTCAGCCCCTGGGCTTCGGTCAGACGGTTGCAATCGGCCAGCTCGGCCTGCAAAGCCCGGGCGGATACGGCGGAGAACATGGATAATTCGTTCATTTCATTCACCTCCGCCACAGGGTAGCACGCGCGCAGGGACAATACAAGACTTGACTTTTTGGCAATTTTGTGGTAATATAAAGCCACTGAAAAAAAGAAAATTTTTTTGACTGAAGCCGATATTGTGATATAATAGGCTCCGGCAATTTGTGCTGATTAAGTATTTTAAGGAAGACAATGGTGATGAACAGCAAAGCCCTGAACGAAATTCGCCGCCGCTTTACGGTGGATAATACCAACCTGACCTGCATCCGCGGCTGCTATGTCAGCGAAAAGCGCGAGATCATTTCCATGTTCAAGCTGCCGCCCGTGTCCCTGCCGCCCGAGGAGGGCGACCGCTATCTGTCCCTGTTCAAAAAGGCGCTGTCAGGCACGCCCGATAAAAACCTGGTGGAGATTCCCTTTGCCAACGAGGCGGTGGGCGTGAGCGACGAGCATAAGCTGCTGACCGCGCTGCGCGATACGGCCATCACGGATGACGATATGGCTGAGGTGTTTTTCCAGCGCGTGCTGGCGGGACTGCCGCAGGAGGGCAGCTTTTTGATCCTGCTGGCGCACGATGCTTACGACGTGCCCTTCCGCAATCATAACGGTGAGCGCAATAATGAGATGAGCGACGAGGTGTTCAAGTACATTATTTGCGCTGTGTGCCCGGTCAAGCTGTCCAAGGCTTCGCTGAGCTATTGCGCGGCGGATAACCTGTTCCATCCCAGCGAGCCGGACTGGGTGGTTGGCGCGCCCGAACTGGGCTTTATGTTCCCCTGCTTTGAGGAGCGCGCGGCCAATATCTACAGCGCGCTGTGCTATACCCGTGATCCCGCCCAGAGCCATGAGGGCTTTGTACACGCGGTGTTCGGCTCTGAGCCGCCCATGCCGGCCGAGGAGCAAAAGGAGATCTTCCAGGAAATCTTGCAGGATACCCTGGCGGAGGAGTGCAGCCTGGAGGTGGTGCAGACCATGCACGAGCAGATGCGCGACCGCATTGCCGAGCAGAAGGCTGAAAGGAACGCTGAGCCCCTGCGGGTATCCGTGCCCGAGGTGCGGCAGGCGCTGGCAGCCTGCGGCGTGCCGGAGGAAAAGGCTGATGCTTTCGAGGAACAGTATACCCAGCGTTTTGGCGCAGGCATGGATGTGAGCGCCGCCAACGTGGTGGATGTCAAGCAGTTTGAGGTGCGCACGCCCAATGTGGTGATCAAGGTGGATCCTGCCCACAGCGACCTGGTGGAAACCCGCGTGATCAACGGCGCGCGGTATATCCTGATTCGTGCCGAAGAGGGTGTGGAAGTGAACGGCGTGAGCGTAGCCATTCAGCCGTAAGAAGGAAGAAGCTTGCTGTCTGCTTATATAAAACCTCCCCGCTTTTATATATAGAAGCGGGGAGGTTTTATCTTGATTTACAGTTTTCGAATCAGCCTACTTCGCTGCCGGGGGCGACGTCGCCGTCCACCGTCAGCACGCGCAGATATTCGCTGCCGTCTTCTTTTTCTTCCACGGCGGAGAGAATCATGCCGTTGCTTTCGATGCCCATCATCTTGCGCGGAGGCAGGTTGGCGATGATGACCAGGTTCTTGCCGATCAGCTGTTCCGGTTCGTAGAACTTGGCGATGCCGCTGAGGATGGTGCGGCGCTCGCTGCCCAGATCCAGATCAAACTTAAGCAGCTTTTCGGATTTCTTTACATGCTCGCAGCTGATTACCTTGGCTACCCGCAGCTGGCATTTGAAGAAATCATCGGCGCTTACGCAGCCCTCGGGCAGCGCGGGCTTTTCTTTTTCCTTCTTTTCGGGTTTCTTTTCCGGCTCGGCCTTCTTTTCGGGCAGCTTGGGCGCGTTGGCCTCGGCCTCGGCGGCCAGGGCTTCCAGCTCCTTCTTGATATCCAGACGCGGGAACAGCGCTTCGCCCTTGCAAACCTTCAGACCCGCGGGGAGCTTGCCGAAGGTATCCAGTGAATCCCAGGTTTTGAGCGCCTCGTCTGCAATGCCCAGCTGCGCGAAAATGCGCTCGGGCGTACGGGGCATGAAGGGAGAGATCAGCACTGCGGCATAGCGCACGCATTCAGCCAGTGTCAGCAGCACGTTTGCCAGGCGGGGACGGCTTTCCTCGCTGCGACCCAGCACCCAGGGCTGCGTCGCGTCGATATACTTGTTGCATTCGCCGATGACCTTCCAGATCTCGGTCAGCGCCTGGGAGAACTGCAGCTTATCCATCTGCTCGCTGACCAGGGCGGGCAGCTGCGCGCAGTGCTGCTGCAGGGGCAGATCCATATCCTTGTCCACAGCGTCCGTCCAGGCGGGCAGCGCGCCGTCAAAGTACTTTTCAATCATGGCCACCGTGCGGCTGACCAGGTTGCCCAGGTCGTTGGCCAGATCGGCGTTTACGCGGGTGAGGAAGGCCTCATTGGTGTAGTTACCGTCCGCGCCGAAGGGCATTTCGCGCAGCAGATAATAGCGCAGCGCGTCCGCGCCGTAGCGAGCCACGATGGGCTGCGCGTATACCACGTTGCCCTTGGATTTGCTCATCTTATCATTGCCAAACAGCAGCCAGCCGTGGGCGAACACCTGCTTGGGCAGGGGCAGACCCAGCGCGTGCAGCATGATCGGCCAGTAAATGGTGTGGAAGCGCACGATTTCCTTGCCAACCAGATGCACATCTGCCGGCCAGTACTTGCGGAACAGATGATCATCGGGCGTATCATAGCCCAGGGCGGAGATGTAGTTGGACAGCGCGTCGATCCACACATAGACCACATGCTTGGGATCAAAGTCCACCGGTACGCCCCATTTGAAGCTGGTGCGGGATACGCACAGATCCTGCAGGCCGGGCTTGAGAAAATTGTTGATCATCTCGTTGGCGCGGGAAGCGGGCTGGATGAAATCGGGATGCGTTTGCAGATAGTCCAGCAGCCAGTCCTGATATTTGCTCATGCGGAAGAAGTAGCTTTCCTCCTGCATGGGCTCCACGGGACGGCCGCAGTCCGGGCAGCACTTTACGCCGTCCTTTTCCAGCACCTGCGTGGGGGTCCAGAAGGCCTCGCAGGGCGTGCAGTACAGACCCTCATAGGAGCCCTTGTAGATATCGCCCTGCTCGTAGAACTGGCGGAAAATCTTCTGCACAACCTTTTCGTGACGCTCGTCGGTGGTGCGGATGAAGTCGTTGTATTCCACCTCCATCAGCTTCCACAGATCCTTGGCGTTGGCCACGATTTCATCCACATAAGCCTTGGGGGTAACGCCCTTTTCCTCGGCCTTGCGCTCGATCTTCTGGCCGTGCTCGTCCGTGCCGGTCAGAAAATAGGTATCGTAGCCCTGCATTTTCTTAAAGCGCGCCATGGTGTCGGCCGCCACGGTGGTGTAGGTGTGACCGATGTGCATGTTGCCGCTGGGATAATAGATGGGGGTGGTGATGTAATAGGTTTTCTTTTCCGGCATAGGGGCATTCCTCCAATATCGCGTGTAAAAGCGCGTATTTTTATTTTCTTTCGTTGTAGGTGTTTTCAACGCCGCGCAGCTGGCGAACAACCGAGCGAACATAGACCACCAGCGCCGTATAGGCCGCGCCCACGCCGATCCATAAAAGGATGATGTGCAGCGGCAGCGCCAGCTGCTCAAAGCGGCAGTGGAAGAAGCTGAGAATCAGCGCCAGCGATACCGCTACCTGCGCAAACTTGCCTACGAACAGGCTGTGCACAACGATCTTTCGGTTGTACAGGCACGCGCCGCCGATAAGCATCAGCAGCTCCTTGCCGCCCAGCAGCGCTACCGGCTCCCAGGGGATGATGCCGCGAATCAGCAGGGTAAAGAGCACCGAAAGCACCATCAGCTTATCCGCCAGCGGATCCATCAGCTTGCCGAAATCCGTAATGCACTGCATACGCCGCGCCAGGAAGCCATCCAGCATATCGGTGGCGCTGGCCAGCAGGAATGCGCCCAACGCCCAATAATCCAGATGATACCCAAGCATCAGCACCCAGTATACGGGCACCAAAATCAGGCGGATCAGGGTCAGTACATTGGGGATCGTCCAGAGCCTGCGTTTGCTGTCGGACATGTCGCGTTCTCCTTTTTCTTCCGTTAGGGCATACTTCAACCTGACCATTATATCACAATATGTTTTTCAATGTAAATGCATCCCGGTGGTGTAAATGACCGAAATTTTCCATGCAGGCGTCAAAAGCCTCCAGCGCCTCTAATTCATCCTGATATAAAATGGCCGCGCGGAGCTGCAAAAGCCCCTGCGTCACCTGATCGGTATCGCCGTGGTTGATCCACAGCTGCACGATGCCGCACTGCTTTTCCCATTGCTCGGAGATTTCCAGCGTGCGTTGCAGGGCGTCCTGCCAATTGCCCCTGCCCAGCGCCGCGCCTACGGTGAGAATGCGCTGCCGGTAGGCTGTACTGATGCGGTAGCTGGCGGTTTCGCACACAATGCCCAGCGTCAGCACCAGTACGGTGGCGATGACGGTGATAATCAGCTGCCGCTTCATCTCTGCTGCACCGGCACGTCCATGTGCGCGCGCACAGCCTGCGCGCCCTCGGCATTGGTTTGCAGATAGGCCTCGCCAGTATTGTCCAGCGCCAGCAGTAATACGCTTGCCGGATTATCCACGCCCTGCGCGTGCAGAAAGTCGGCTACCTGTTGGTCGCTCAGCCCTGCCTGGGCGATGGTCTGCTCGCGGCGCTCGCCGTCGGCAATCAGCACGGAGGCCGGCTCGTCCGGCGGCACGGTCAGGCGCATATCCTCGGGGGTTACCGCGCGCCTGGCGGACAGCGGAAACACGCTGAGCACGCCGTTGGTTTCCAGCACCGCCGTGCCGACTTCATGGATGTTCATCACCCCATTGGCGCGCACGGCCTCCAACAGGTCGGATACCGTCATGCACACGCGCTTCAATTCACCATATTGAATGCTGCCGCTGAGCACCAGCACCCGCGCTGTGCCGTTGAGCAGGCGGCGAAAGGGCGGGCTTTTCATGCCCAGCAGGCTGGCGGCGCTGTGCATGATCACCAGCGCGGCAATGGGCACCAGGCCGTAGGCCAGCGGGGTTTCGGCGCCGGACATGGGGCCGGCGGCCAGGTCGGCAATCAGGATAGCCAGCACCAGCTCGTAGGGCTGAAGCTGGCCGATCTGCCGCTTGCCCATCAGGCGCACCGCCGCCACGGAAACGGTGTAGAGAATGACTGCGCGAAAGAAAATTGTCAGCATGCGTTTCCCTCCCGCGATAGTATCTGCCGCCGGCATGCATTGCAAACATGCTTTTTGCGCGCATTGACATTGCGGGCCGCAAATGCTATATTAGGAAACGAAATTTTGCTTTTTTTTAAGGAGAAGCAGCATGCTGGAAGCACTCAAACAGCAGGTTTATCAGGCCAATATGGAATTGCCCCGCCGCGGGCTGGTTACCTATACCTGGGGCAACGTATCCGGGATTGACCGTGCGCAGGGGCTGGTGGTGATCAAGCCCTCCGGGGTGGAATACGATGCGCTGACCCCCGACGACCTGGTGGTGCTGGATCTGGATGGCCGCATTGTGGAGGGCAAGCTGAACCCTTCCTCGGATACCAGGACGCACCTGGAGCTGTACCGCGCCTTCCCTGCACTGGGCGGCATTGTGCACACCCACAGCGCGCACGCGGTGGGCTGGGCGCAGGCGCAGCGCGATATTCCCTGCTTTGGCACCACGCACGCTGATTATTTTTATGGCGCGGTTCCCTGCACCCGACAGCTGACCGAGGCTGAGATCGACGAGGATTATGAGCGCAACACGGGCAAGGTGATTATTGAGACCTTTGCGCAGCGCAATCTGGATCCCGTGGCTGTGCCGGGCGTGATCTGCGCCAGCCACGGCCCCTTCACCTGGGGCAAAAGCGCCGCACAGGCGGTATATCACGCCGTGGTGCTGGAGGAGGTTGCCCGCATGGCGCTCTACACCGTGCAGATCAATCCTGCCGCCGCGTCCGCGCCGCAGCATATTCAGGATAAGCATTACCTGCGCAAGCACGGCCCCAACGCCTATTATGGGCAGAAATAAAAAATGGGGAACAAACCTATGAATCCGCAAAAGAAGAAAGAAACACTGCGCTTTATTAAGTTTTTGCTGTTCTCCGCCAGCGCGGGGCTGATTGAATTTGGCAGCTTTTCGCTGCTGAGCGCCTGCACGCCCTGGCCGTACTGGCCCTGCTACCTGATCGCGCTGACGCTGTCTGTGCTTTGGAATTTCACCTTCAACCGCCGCTTTACCTTCCAATCCGCCGCCAACGTGCCCGTGGCCATGCTCAAGGTGCTGGCCTATTATGCGGTGTTTACGCCGCTGTCCACATGGCTGGGGCACTGGCTCAGCGATACGCTGGCTTGGAATGAATACCTGGTGACGCTGCTGAACATGCTGCTCAACTTTGCCACCGAGTATCCGTATCAAAAATTCGTGGTGTTCACGGGATCTATCGATAGCAAAAAATAAAGCGTTTTTGCCGTATTTTTGCGCTATTTCCCCATTTTTGCGGGGTTGTGAAAAGCGTAAAAACGTGGTAAAATAAAAACATGAAAAAAACAAGCGGAACCCTGCTGCTGTTGCTGACCGCGCTGATTTGGGGCACGGCGTTTGTCGCTCAGCGGACAGGCATGGATCACCTGGGCCCCATTGCCTTCCAGTCCATTCGCGCGCTGCTGGGCTTTTTGTCGCTGCTGCCGCTGATGCTATTGCGCAAGCGCGCGGGCAAAAGCGGCCCCATGCCTACTGTGAAGGCCAGCCTCTCCTGCGGCGCGGTGCTGGCGGTGGCTTCCACCGTGCAGCAGATCGGCCTGCAGTACACCACGGCCAGCAAGGCGGGCTTTATCAGCTCGCTCTATGTGGTGCTGGTGCCCTTGATCGGCCTGCTGCTGGGCCGCAAGCCCGAAAAGGGCGTGTGGATCGGCGTGCCGCTGTCGGTGCTGGGCATGTACCTGATAGCTTCGGTATCCGGTGAGGGCTTTTCACTGGGCCGGGGCGATTGGCTGATGCTGGCCAGCGCGCTGCTGTTTGCCTGCCACATTGTGGTGGTAGGGCACTTTGCGCCCCAGGCGGATGGCGTTGCGCTCAGCTGCGCGCAGTTCTTTGTGGCGGGCCTGATGACGCTGCCCATTGCGTTCCTGACTGAGCACATTCCTCTTGCGGGCATTTGGGAGGCCAAGTGGGCGCTGCTGTATGCGGGCGTGCTTAGCTGCGGCGTGGCCTATACATTGCAGATTGTAGGACAGAAGGATACCCCGCCTGCCATTGCCTCGCTGACGATGAGCCTGGAATCTGTCTTTTCCGCCATTGCCGGGGCCATTATCCTGCATGAAACGCTGCAACCCCGCGAAATGCTTGGCTGCGCGCTGATGCTGGCCGCTGTGATGATTGCGCAGCTGCCCATCGGCAGGCAGAAAAAGGCCGCCTGATCAGGAAAAAGATAGTATAGAGAAAACGATAGAACAAAACAAAAAGCTGCTTTCCGATGCCGGAGAGTGGCTTTTTCAGTATTTGGGCATCCATTCAGAATATGTAACATGCGCAGATTGACTGATTTTTTTGACAATTTTTTTGACAATTCTACTTTACAAACGCAGGGAAAACCCGTATAATGAAATTTGCCGGCAGGCTTCCTGCCGAGTACCATTTCATTTAAGGAGAGGAGTTTTCCCATGAAAAAGTTCGCCGCTCTGCTTCTTGCCGCCCTGCTGCTGTGCACCTCTGCCGCCGCTGTTGCCGAAATCAAAATCGGCCAGGTGGATTACGCTGCGCATGGCACCTCCTGCTTTGCCGTGATGACCGTTGCCCTGGATGGCGATACCATCGTGGCCGCGCATATCGATGAATTCCAGTTCCTGGATGCCGCCTCTGCTGAGGGCGTGCCGAACTCCAGCGAATCCTTTGGCAAGAATTTCCCTGAAGGCAAGGTTCTGGCCTCCAAGGTTGTCAATAACGGCATGTACAGCACCAACATGGTCAACAAGGCCGGCGCGACCATGCCGCTGGGCGTGGGCTACAAGGCGATCGAAGCCTTTGCCACCGGCAAGACCATTGCCGAGCTGGAAGCCGCCATCGCCGATAAGACCAAGGACGAAATGGTGGACGCCGTATCCAGCTGCACGCTGGTTGACACGCTGGGCTACCTGCAGGGCCTGCTGGCTGCCGCCAAGGCTGCCAATAACCAGACCGGTTACTACACCGTGTACAACAAGACCGGTGAAACCGTGAAGGAGCTTTCCCTGACCATCAATGCGACGGGCGAAAAGACCGTGGTTGCGATGGACGTTCCCGCCGACGCCGTTAAGGTGATTGCCTTTACCGTAAGCGGCGATGTGGATCCCCATCACGCGCTGACGCTGGCCTTCACCACCGAGAGCGGCTATACGGCTGCGATGGAGACGCTTGGCGTTGAAACGGCTCCCGTTACGCTGCTGGCTGCCGAGGCCATGACCGGCGCGACCCCCATCTCTTTCTCCGCCCCCAAGGCCGAGTAAGCTCCTTCGAGTAAATATCCTTTATCAAGCAAAGCCGCTCCTATCCGTTGCGATAGGAGCGGCTTTTTGTATACAAAAAAGCGAAAGCCTGGGGAGCTGCCGTTGACAATTTGCTTGAGGATGGGTATAATAACAGATGTTATCTATCCTGCGCAAGGGAGGTTGTATTTATGCCGCCCAAGGTGAAGTTTACCAAGGACGAAATCATCCAGGCCGCGCTCAATGTTGCCCGCGTCAAGGGCGCGTCCAGCGTCAGCACGCGCGATATCGCAGCCGAGCTGCAGGTGTCCACGCGGCCCATTTTTACCTATTTTGATACCATGGAGGAGGTGCGCGCCGAAATCCGCAAAGCGGCAGAGGTCGTTTATGAGCGGTATGTGCAGCGCGGCCTGGCTGAGCCCATTCCCTTTTTGGGCGTAGGCATGGAATACATTCGCTTTGCCCGCGAGGAGCCGCAACTGTACCGGCTGTTGTTTTTGACCCCTGCTGCGGATGAAAACAGCGGTGTGGGCGCAGCCATGCGGCAGTCTGTGGCGCTGCTGCGCCCGTCGCTGCAGGCGTTTTATCATCTGGATGAAGCTGCGGCTGAGCGCTATGCTTTTGATATGCTGCTGGTGGCGCACGGCCTGGCGTCGTTGATTGTAAGCGGCGCATGCTCGTACACGGACGAGCAGATTCGCCGCATCTTTACCCATTATAGCCTGGCTTTGTGCAAGGCGTATAAGGAAGTTTCCGGCTTTACGGATGATACCTATGACCGCGAGGCGGTGTTTGGCGCGCTGGTGCCGCATGGTAAAGCTTAAAAAGGAGAAAACAAAACCTGCCTGGTGGGGAGAACCCTCGCCAGGCAGGTTTTTTGATGCTTTAGTTGGCTTTTTCCAGCAATTCCTGCGCCAAAACGCCGATCTGCGCATGGCTATCGTCGTTTAGGGCGGACAGGATGCGCACCGTGTTTTCAGTGTAGGTCAGTCCCTTGCAGCTCTCCAGCATCCTCTGCATCACCTTGGCCGCCATGGGCGCCCAGGTGCCGTTTTCCACCAGCGCGACGGTGCGGTTGCGATAGCCGCGCTCAGCCAGATGCTCGATAAAGGCGCGCATGCACGGGAACACATCGGCATTGTAGGTGCTGCTGCACAGCACTAACTGATCGTAGCGGAAAGCGTCCGCCACCGCCTGAGGCAGATCGCAGCGCGCCAGATCATACAGCGCTACCGTGCGCCCGGCGGCGCGCAGCTGCGCGGTCAACTCCTGCGCAGCGGCCCAGGTATGACCATAAATGCTGGCGCAGGCGATCACCGTGCCGGAAGCCTCGGGTACATAGCCCGACCAGCATTGATACAGATGCAGATAATGCGCCAGATTCTCGCGCAGCACGGGGCCGTGCAGCGGGCAGATTGCGGCGATATCCAGCGCCGCCGCCTTTTTGAGCAGTGCTTGCACCTGCGCGCCGTATTTGCCCACGATGCCGATATAGTAGCGCCGGGCCTCATCCTCCCAGGGCTCGTCCGCATCCAGCGCGCCAAACTTGCCGAAGGCGTCGGCGGAGTAGAGAATCTTATCTGCCGCATCATAGGCAACAATTACCTCGGGCCAGTGCACCATGGGCGCAGCGATAAAGGACAGCGTATGCTTGCCCAGGGGCAGGGTATCGCCCTCGCCTACGACGACGCGGCGCTGGGCATAATCCTGGCCGTAAAACTGGCGCATCATGGTAAAGGCCTTGGCACTGGCTACCACGCGCGCGGCGGGATAGCGCGCCATAAAGACGTTGATATTGGCCGAGTGATCGGGCTCCATGTGCTGCACTACCAGATAATCGGGTGTGCGGCCGGCCAGCGCGGATTCCAGATTGCATAGCCACTGTGAGCCAAAGCGCGCGTCCACCGTGTCCATCACGGCGATCTGCTCATCCAGAATCACATAGGAATTGTAGCTCATGCCGTTGGGCACATGATACTGGCCTTCAAACAGATCGATCTCGTGGTCGTTTACGCCGATATAACGTACATCGTTTGAGATTTCCATGGTTATTTTCCTCCTGTCTTTTGAAAAATTACAAGGGCGTCAGCAGCGGCGGAATGCGTTTTTCCAGCCGCGATTCCAGATAGGCTTGCAGCAGGGGCAGCGGCGCATCCTCGGGCGGCAGCTCGCCGCGCACACCCTGGGACAGCGCCTCGGCCAGCCAGGCGCGCTCGGCGGGCGAAAGCATGGCGGCGCGCCGCGATTGTCCTGCGCAGCGTGAGCATACCACGCCGCCCTGCTCGATGTCAAACAGCACGCTGTCCTCCTCCGGCAGCCTTTCGCCGCACAGCACGCAGTGCTTCAGGCGCGGCCGGTAGCCCATGGCGACGGCGTAATGCAGCAGAAATACGGACAGGACCTTGCGCGGCGCGACGCTTTGATAGCTCAGGCACCCCAGCGCCCGCGCCAGCAGCAGGAAGGGGCGGCGCGCATCCTCCTCTGGCTGCACGGTGGCCTCGCAGACGTTGGCCATGTAGGCGGCGCAGGATAGCTTGTCGATATCCAGCCGCAGGGGATAAAAGCTGTCCGTCAGCAGGCAGCTGGTGATCACGCAGTGGTTCTTGCTGCCCAGCAGCTCGTAATTGGCCAGCGTGAACACCTCGCTGCATGGCAGCAAGGGGGATTTGGGGCGCTTGCAGCCGCGGGATAGCGCGTCCACGCGCCCGCGCGGGGTCAGCAGGGTGAGCATGCGGTCATTCTCGCGGTAATCCGCGTGCCGCAGCACAATGCCCTCGATGGAATAGGACGCCATGCAATCAGCTCCCTGTGGAACGGTAGCGGCGCAGGCCGCGATAGAAAACAAATGTCATCAGCCCTAAAAACGCAAAGCCGCTCAGCGGCGCAAGCAGCGACCAGCCTGCGCCCGCGCCCCAAAGGGGCTTATCCAGGATGTACGCGGTGGGCAAATGCGTAGTCAGAGCGAAGGGCGCAACCAGCGTGAACAGCAGCTGCAGCCCCCTTGGATAGATATCGATGGGATACTGGCAGGTGCTGCGCCCGCCGTAGGTGAGGATATTGACGAGCTCAATGCGCTTGACGGAGAAGAAGGACAGCGTGGCTTCGATGAGAAACAGCCCGCACACCAGCGCCATGCCGCCCAGAATGGTCCAGATCAGCAGCAGCATCTTGAAGGACGTCCAGTGAATCTGCGCGCTTACGCTGCCCAGGATCAACGCCAGCACGCCGATCAGAATGGCGCCGAAGCGGCGGGGATCGGCACGGCTGCAAATAACCTGAAACAGCACGCCGCGCGGGCGGATGAGCATGCTGTCCAGATCGCCCTGCGCAATCAGCGGCGGGAACTGCGTGATGCCGCGCGCAAAGCACTCGCACAGGTAGAATGATGTGGAGATGACCCCAAAGAAGAACAGGATTTCCCCACGGTTCCATTGACCCAGCACGGAAAAGCGATCCATCAGGATCAGCACAGCCAGCAGCTCAGTCACCATCATCACCAGCTGGGTGAAGGTTTGCATCAGAAAAGACGCGCGATACTGCATCTGGCTGCGTATCAGCATGCGGCAGGATTTGAAATACAGGCAAAGTGAATTGATCATGCTGCTCAGCCTCCCTGTATTACGATGCGCCGCAGCGTATGCCGCCACAGCATCCGGCCGATCAGCACCAATAGCACAATCCAGAAAACCTGCATCAGCGCGATCTGCGGAAAGCCGCGCAGCGCGTACTCACCTGTGTACAGGCGAATGGGCGCGTCCAAAATCTGCGCGAAGGGCTGCCATTGAATGAAGCGCTGCCAGCGGTCGGGAAAGAGCGTCAGCGGGAGGATATTGCCGCACAGAAACAGGATCAAAAAGGTGATGACCGCGTTTACTCCGCGGTTGTCCAGCGTGACCAGCACCAGCCCTGCGCTGATGTTGGACAGCGCGGTTACGGCGACAAGCCCCAGCAGGAGCGACAGGAGCGAGAGCATCAGCGCGCCAAAGCTGGCAGGCGCGGACAGGCCGACGCCCGCGGGCAGCAGCGCCGCAATCAGCAGCAAGGGGAAGGCGCGCATCAGCGCGCCCACCAGCTTCATGGCCAGGTTGCGCGCAAACCAGAAATTGTATTGATCCACCGGGCGCACCAGCTGGTAGGCCATATCGCCCTTGATAATGGCGGCAGTCAGCGTGTTGTCGTCCGAGCAGACCATGCGGAAAAACGCCTGCTGAATCCACACATAAGTGGCCGTGGAGGCCAGTGCGGCCAAATCGGCGCCCGCGCCGTATAACGCGCGATAGAGATACACCAGGATCAGCCCGAAAAACAGCTGCGTGGCCAGCCCGCTCAGGGCGGCGGCGCGATACTGCGCTTCCATCTTGGCGCGCATCAGGAAAGCGGCCCAATAGGTTTTCATAGCGCCATCTCCTGATACATGTCGGCGATCATGCGATCCATGCTGCGCTCGTGCAGCGTCAGCTCCGCAATGGGGCCGGCGCTTTGCAGCAGGGATAGGATATGATCGGTGGGTACCTGCTGCTGCGGATAGGCCAGCACATAGAAATCGCCGTCGCGGCTGATCTGCACGCTTTCCGGCAGCGCAGACAGGGTGATCTCCCCGGCATAGCGTACACGCAGCGTGCGCATCGTATCATAGCGCGCAAGCAGCGCGGGCAGTTCGCCGTCAAACAGCTTTTTGCCGTGCCCCAGCACCAGCACGCGGCGGCACAGGGCCGAGATATCCTCCATATCGTGCGTGGTCAGCATGATGGTGGTGCCATGCGCGTGGTTTTCGCTCAGCAGGAAATCGCGCAATTGCAGCTTGCTTACCGCATCCAGGCCGATGGTCGGCTCATCCAGGAACAAAAGCTTGGGCGAATGCAGCAGGCTGCCGCCCAGCTCCGCGCGCATGCGCTGCCCCAGGCTGAGCAGCCGCAGCGGGGTATGCAGAAAATCGCCCAGTGCCAGCGCGTCGGTCAGCTCGCATAGCCGTTTTTGGTATTTTTGTCCGGGAACGCGGTAGATATCGCGCAGAAGCTGATAGCTGTCGATTACCGGCACGTCCCACCATAGCTGAGAGCGCTGGCCGAACACCACGCCGATGCTTTGCGCGTGCTGCTTACGGCTTTGCCAGGGTATCAGGCCGCCCACCGTGGCTGTGCCATCGTCGGCGGTCAGGATGCCGCACAGCAGCTTTACCGTGGTGCTTTTGCCCGCGCCGTTGGGGCCGATATAGCCCAGCAGCTCGCCCTGCTCTACCTGGAAGGAAACATGATCAAGCGCGCAAACCGTGCTTTTTTCGCGCAGCAAATGACCGTCTCGCTTTTTGCGGACGGTAAAGGTCTTTGTCAGACCTTGAACGTCAATATACGGCATGGTTACTGCCTCTGCCGGAGGGTTTCCTCATCCTCCTCCAGCACGCGGTACATTTCCGCCGCGCTTTCCTTGCGCACCACCTCGCGCACATCGGTAATCTGATAACGCCCCAGGCGCGCGCCAAAGCGAATCTCCAGCATGTCGCCCTCCTTTACTTCGGCTCCGGCCTTCGCAACCTTTCCGTTGATGGATACGCGGCCGCCGTCACAAGCCTCCTTCGCTATGGTGCGGCGCTTGATGATGCGCGACACCTTCAGGTATTTATCCAGTCTCATAGAGAACTCCTTATTTAATTTTCTTGAAGTTGCCAAGCGTTTCGTTTACGCTGGAAACGCAGGCGAAGGTATCGGGATACTGGCTGATGATCTTGGTAAACTCGGTAATCTGATGCTTGTTGATGATGCAGATGAGCATGGTTTTGCCCTGATGGGAATAGCCGCCTTCCGCGTGGATAATGGTGGCGCTGTGGCGCAGATCGCGGATGACGTGCTGGGTGATTTCGTCGGGGTGGGCGGTAATCATTTCCACCTTCAGGGCTTCCTTGCCGCCCTTGAGAATATGATCGCTGACGCGGGTGGTCAGGTAGCAGTAGACCACGCACAATATCACCGGCTCAATCTTGAAATCGTATACAAAGTACGAAATGCCGGCTACGCACAGGTTGATGGCAAAGGTGGTGTGCACCATGGAAAACTCGGGCTTTCTTTTGTGGATCATGGCCGATACGTAATCCATGCCGCCCGTGCTGCCGCCATGCTTGATGGAATTGGCAAAGATAAAGCCGTTGATGGTGCCCGCAGCCACGGGAGCAAGAATCGTGCTGCGGCCGTCGCTTGTGTGATACATGAAGCGGCGAACGTCGATGATGTTGTTCTGCATCAAGAGCAGCGTGCCGGAAAAAACCAGCACGTTTACCAGCGTTTTCAGGGCGAAGTCGCGGTCAACACGCCAAAATGCCATGGCGAAGAGGGGAATGTTGATGAGCAGCGACATGTAACCAACGCTGAAGTTAAACACGTACTGAATCATCGTGTTGATGCCGCCCAGCCCTGCGGGGGCGAAGGCATTGTTGAGAATGAATACCTGATAGTTGAGCGCCATCAGCATGGCCAACGCCGCCACGATGATGTAGTCCATTACCTGCGAACGCTTTTGAGACACGGGCATACGCAGTTCCTCCTTTGTCGGTAAAGCAGCGCTTCATTATAGCACCCGAAGCAAAGGATGTAAACCGGTTTTGACAAATAACGCGGGCATGGAAAAAACAGGCGAAGCGAGATTGCTCCGCCTGATATACCGTATGCTTATTTCTCAAGCGCTGCGATGATCAGCCGCGCGGTATCCGCCATTTTGCGGTGCGCTTCCATGCTGCGGCGCTGCAAATAGCGGTGCGCCTCGGGCTCGGTCATGCCGCGGGCGGATTGCAGCAGCGCCTTGGCGTGCCGGATGATCTCCTGATCCTGCTGGGAGGGTTTGGCGGGCGCGCGCGCCTGCTGTGCTTGCGTCAGCGCCTCGGTGGCCTCGGCCAGCTGATAGCGGTTGACCGGCAGCGGCAGGCGGCGGATGGCGGGGTTTTCGCAGTCGCTTAGCTGCTCCGGTTTGCCGATGACCAGCAGATCAGCCTGACCATCCAGATCGTCGTATAGTTCATCCGCCGTATAATCGGGCAGGCGCGCGGCGCAGATGACGCTGCCGCCGCCCATATAGCGCACGGCGCGCACTACTTCCGCGCCGGTACGGCAAACAGTCCGGGCGGGAAACCCGGACTGTGCCAGCCATGCGCAGATGCGGTGCGCGGCGGTATCGGATGAAAAAGCGACGATCAGGCGGTTCATTCAAAGCCCTCGGAAGCGTCAATAGGTGACGAGGTACTTTTCGATTTCCCAATTGCTCACATGGGTGCGGTAGGAATCCCATTCCTTTTCCTTGCCAGCGACGTACTGGCTGACGATGTGTTCGCCCAGGGCGGAGCATACCAGCTCATCCTTCTGCATGGCGGCGACCGCATCGTGCAGCGTGCCGGGCAGGCTGTGGATGCCCTTGGCTTCGCGCTCGGCGGGGCTCATGGCAAAGATGTTGCCGGTGATCTCGGCAGGCGGGGTCATCTTCTTTTCAATGCCGTCCAGGCCTGCGGCCAGGCATACCGTCAGCGCCAGATAGGGATTGCAGGCAGGATCGGGGCAGCGCAGCTCCACACGGGTGGCCTGCCCGCGCGCGGCGGGAATGCGGATCAGCGCCGAGCGGTTGGAGGCCGACCAGGCCGTATAGCAGGGAGCTTCATAGCCGGGCACCAGGCGCTTGTACGAGTTGACCAGCGGGTTCAGGATGGCCGTCATGCCGCCGATGTGGTGCAGCAGGCCCGCGATAAAGTGATAAGCGTCGGCGGACAGCATCTTGTCGCCCGTCTCGTCGAAGAATACGTTTTTGCCGTCCTTGAACAGGGACATATTGGTGTGCATGCCGCTGCCGTTGATGCCGAAGATGGGCTTGGGCATAAAGGTGGCGTGCAGGCCGTTTTTCTGCGCCAGCGTCTTGACGGCCAGCTTGAAGGTCATGATATTGTCGGCCGCGGCCAGCGCCTCGGCGTATTTGAAATCGATTTCGTGCTGACCGGCGGCCACCTCATGATGGGAGGCTTCAATCTCAAAGCCCATGGTTTCCAGCGCCATGCAGATTTCGCGGCGCGTGCTCTCGCCATGATCCAGCGGGCCCAGGTCAAAGTAGCCCGCTTCGTCGTTGGTTGTGGTGGTGGGTTTGCCGTCCTCATCGGTCTGGAACAGGAAAAACTCGCACTCCGGGCCTACGTTAAAGCTGTAGCCCATATCGGCGGCCTTCTTGAGCATCCGGCGCAGCGCGCCGCGCGGATCGCCGATAAAGGGCGTGCTGTCGGGATTGTATACGTCGCAGATCAGCCGCGCGACCTTGCCGTGCTGCGGGCGCCAGGGCAGGATGGTGAAGGTGTCCAGATCGGGATGTAAATACTGGTCGGATTCCTGAATGCGCACAAAGCCCTCGATGGAGCTGCCGTCAATCATGATTTCGTTGTTGACGGCCTTTTCAATCTGCGATGCGGTGATGGCCACGTTCTTGAGCTGGCCGAAAATATCGGTAAATTGCATGCGAATAAACTCCACGTCGTCTTCCCGCACAATACGAACGATATCTTCCTTGGTGAACTTGCTCATTCCGGAAACCCTCCCTTAAAAAGTAAAACAGAGCATGGGAACGCCTTGCACAGCACCCTTGCTCTGTAATGCGGATATTTTAGCAGACGAAGCGCCGTCTGTCAATCAGAATCCGAATATTTGATTGTATTTCTTTGGTATTTCAGGCGCTTTGCGCGGCGGGAGCCTTGAAACGCCTGCACAGCGAGATAATCACATACAGCGCCGCGACGCCCGTGATGATATCCGAAAGCGGCATGAAGAAGATGATGCCATCCAGCCCCCAGAACAGCGGCAGCAGCAGCGGAAGCCCCACGCCGCACACGATCTCGCGCAGCATGGACAGCGCGGTGGATAACCCCGCCCTGCCCATGGCTTGCAGGAAAATAAACGCGCCCTTATTGATACAGGATAGCGTGGTCATGGCCAGAAAAATGCGGATGCATCGGATGGCGAAATTGGTATAGTGAACGCTTTCCTCCGCCGCGCCGAAGATGCCGATCAGCTGCCTTGGGAAGCACTCAAAGATCACCGTGGCGACCAGTCCGACGATGGCCTCCGCCCAGGTCAGCAGCCGCAGCAGATTGCCCACGCGCTCGCGGCGATCCGCGCCCATATTATATCCGACCACCGGTATGCACCCTGCGGCCAGGCCGATGGAAACGGACATGATGATTTGGAAGAACTTCATCACGATACCCAGCACTGCCGTGGGAATCTGCGCGTATTGCTCCTGGCCGAAGATCGCGTCCATTGCGCCATATTTTTTGACCATGTTCAGCACCGCCGCCATGGACAGTACGATGGAAATCTGCGATAGGAAGCTCGTCAGCCCCAACCCCAGTATGCGGCGCAGCAAACGGCCTTCCACGCGGAAGCTGTCGCGGCATAGCCGCACGGCCTTCATGCGGAACAGGTAAATCAGCGCCAGCACGGCCGATACGATTTGCCCGATGACTGTGGCTACCGCCGCGCCCATCATGCCCCAGTGCAGGGTGTAGATGAAGATGGGATCGAGAATGCAGTTGAGAATCGCGCCCGAAAGCAGCGTGATCATGGCGAATCTGGGGCTGCCGTCCGAGCGGATGATGGGGTTAAGCGCCTGGCCGAACATGTAAAACGGCACGCCCAGGGCGATATAGAAAAAGTATTCTTTGCTCAGCCGGAAGGTTTCCTCATTGACCCGCGCGCCGAACATCGTCACGATCGGCTCTAAAAAGATCAGGTAAATCGCCGTCAGCACAAGGCTGCTGGCAATCAGCGCCACGATGGCTGTGCCCACGCCCTTGTGCGCGTCCTGTTGGTTTTGGGCGCCCAGGCTGAGGCTGACGAAGGCGCAGCAGCCGTCGCCCAGCATGGTGGCGATGGCCAGTGCGATCACCGCTAGAGGGAACACCACCGTGTTGGCCGCGTTGCCGTAGGAGCCCAGGTAGGATGCGTTGGCGATGTAGATTTGATCCACAATATTATACAGCGCGCCTACCAGCAGCGATATCACACAGGGCAGCGCGAATTTGCGCATCAGCCTGCTTACCTTTTCCGTGCCCAGAAATGCGTTGGATTGTGTTTCCATGATGCTTCCTCCTTTAATAAAACAGCCCTTGCCGCGTTTGCGGCAGGGCAGGAAAACACAACCCGCGATACAGCCGCAGCGCTCCGTGTCGTATCAGCAGCGGCATACTGCGTGTATCGTTTCGGTGTGTATTTTAGCACCTGGAAAGCGAAAAATGCAAGCGGAATTTTCATCTGCGCCGATGGCTTTCTGCAATCGCGCCCGATAAGAAAAATTTATCGCATCAATGAAAAAAACGGCCATGCTCCAGCAAACGTTTTGAGGTTCAATTCCAGTTTCTATCCTTATTCAATTAGATTCGCGCGCTTTGGCTTCCGTACTTGCCGGGCTTATAAGACTTTGTAATCCAACGATATCGAAACATTATTTGATATTCTGCCGCAGGATGTCTATAATGGCGGCAATTCAAAGCGAAGGGGGCAAGGCGCGGTGACGCGGAGCATGCTGGGGCAGGTCGGGCGCTACGCCGCACTGCCTGCAAAACGCGGACAGATTGCCCGCAGCCTGCAAGCTGGGCCATGCCTGCCTGGCGGGTTACTGCGCAGCATCCGCAGCCAGCGCGGCCTGGGCATGATGCTGGCGGCGGACGCCATGCTGTTTGGCTGGTGCCTGCTGGCTTCCCTTGCGCTGGACTTTGTGCCAGGGCTACCTGCCCTGTGGCATGGGCTGCTGGGCGCAGCTGCGTGCGCACTGGCCTTTGGTCTGTGCTGGGAGGCGCCCTGGCGGATGACGCTGAAAACCGGGTATATCCTGCTGACGCTGCTCAGCGGCGGGACATGGACGGCAGCGGTTGCATTTTTGATTTTGTTTGAGCATGTGGCGGTTGTACCCGCCGAAGGAGAAGACGATGAAGGATCAGTCGAGCGAGAAAGAGCTGTTTGAGCATTGCCCGGTACCCAAGGCTATTTTTAAGCTGGCGCTGCCCACGGTGATCGGACAGATCATCCTGGTGGTGTACAACATGGCCGATACCTTCTTTATCGGCCTGACGGGCAGCGATGCGATGATTACCGCCGTGACGGTGTGCATGCCGGCCTTCATGTTCCTGTCGGCCATCTCCAACCTGTTCGGCGTGGGCGGCGCAAGCGTTATTTCCCGTGCGCTGGGCAAGCACAGCCCGGAGCGCGCCAGGCACACGGCGGCGTTTGCGCTGTGGGGCTGCATTGCGGTGACGCTGCTGTATTCGCTGGCTGCCTACCTGATGCGCGATACGTTTATCAACCTGCTGGGCGGCTCTGATCCCACGGTGCACGCCTACGCGGTGGAATATCTGGTCTGCACGGTGGTGCTCGGCGGCTTCTGCACGGCGATGAACACGCTGCTGGCGCATCTGATCCGCGCCGAGGGGCACTCGCTGCAATCCAGCGTCGGCATTACGCTGGGCGGCATCTTCAACATGGCGCTGGATCCGCTGTTCATGTTTGTGATCCTGCCCAGGGGACAGGAAACCCTGGGTGCAGCCATCGCCACGGCGCTGTCCAATGTGCTGGCTACAGGCTACTTTGTATGGGTGATCGCCCGCAACCGCGACCGCTCGGTGATGCGCTTTGCGCCCTCCCGCAGGATGCTGGACGACCGCATCCCGGCTGACGTGATGAGCACCGGCCTGCCTGCCTGCCTGATGACGCTGTTTGAAAACATCTCCTATGCGGTGCTGGATAACCTGATGTCCCTGGCGGGCACGGCCATGCAGGCGGGCATCGGCGTGGCCAAGAAGGTGAACATGCTGGCGCACTGCATCGTGCGCGGCATGGCGCAGGGCGTGCTGCCGCTGATTGGCTACAATTACGCCTCGGGCAACCACCGCCGCATGCGCTCCACCGTGCTGATTTCCACGCTGGCCTCGGTTGCCATGGCCACGCTGTGCATGACGGTCAGCCTGTGCTTCAGCCGGCAGCTGATTGGCATATTCATCCAGCACGGCTCGGATTCGGTGGTTTATGGCGCGCGCTTCCTGCGCATCCTGTCCCTGGGCGGCCCCTTCTCGGCCTGCGCTTATGCCTTCATATCGTTCTTCCAGGCGACGGGCAAGGGCATGAAGTCCTTCCTGCTGGCCATCCTGCGCAAGGGTCTGGTGGATATCCCGCTGATGTTCATCCTCAACAACGCGATGCCCATTTACGGCATCGTATGGGCTACGCCTATCGCTGATGTGATCTGCTGTGTTACGGCCATCGCGTTCTTTGCATCCTTCATGCGCCAGCACGCCGATCTTTTGAGCGATCAGCCTGTGGCGGGGATGGCGCAAAGCGCAAAGGTGTGATATAATAATTTCCAATCCTGCACGCGCTGTGTTATCAGCGATTGTGATGACTGAGAGGCTATGCTTGTGATTGATCCCAAGGTGTATTCCCTGATTAAGGTGTCCGAGACGGGCAGCTATACCCGCGCTGCCGAGCAGCTTTCCCTGACGCAGCCGGCGGTCAGCCAGCATATCCGCGCGCTGGAGGGCGAGCTGGGCATCCGCATTTTTGAGCGCGTCAATAACGAACTGCGCATCACCCATGAGGGCGAAACGGCCATCAAGTATGCCAAGCGCATGCTGTCGCTGTATAACAACCTGCAGCGCGACCTGACCAGCGAAAAGCGGCAGCTGACGCAATTGACCGTGGGCATCACTCATACGGCCGAGAGCAACGCTATTTCCGAGGCGCTGGCCAAGTATGTAAACAACCACGAGGGCGTGACGGTCAAGATCATCACCGATACGCTGAGCAACCTGTACGACAAGGTGAAAAACTATGAGCTGGATTTTGCCATCGTGGAGGGCAAGCTCAACCACCCCTCGCTGCGCTATCTGATGCTGGATACCGACTGCCTGGTGCTGGCGGTATCGCCCAACCATCGCCTGGCCAAGCAGAGCATGGTGACCATCAGCGCCCTGAAAAAGGAAAAGATGATCCTGCGCCTGCCCGACAGCAGCACGCGCAACCTGTTCGTATCCTCGCTGGAAAGCCAGAATATGAGCATCGACGATTTTAATGTGATCATGGAAATCGATAACATCGCCACGATCAAGGATTTGATCCGCCGCGATTTCGGCGTGTCCGTGCTGGCCAAAAGCGCCTGCATGGATGAGCTGAAAAAGAAGAAAATTGCAGTCTTGCCCATCGAGAACCTGAGCATGATGCGCGAGATTAACATCGTTTACTCTCAGGACTTTGAACACTTTGAGACGCTGCGGGACATCGTGCGCAGCTACAATGAGACAAGGGGCGTGGTTGGCGACAGAAAATAATCCCTAGGAGGTACGGCGGTGGAGGAGGAGGACAAAAAACAGCTGCATTGCAGCTGTTTTTTGGTTTTGGTAAACGGGCGACTGGGGTTTGCTTTTGGGCAGGATTCATGCTATCATACCTTCAGCACGATCAGGAGGACAAAGCCATGCGGATTACAGCGCACCACGCCCATCTTTTTCCCACCCAGGTACGGCCTGCGGGCGATATAGCGCACCTTTTGAGCACGCTGGATGCCTGCGGCATTGAGCAGTGCGTGGCCTTCGCGCCCTTTCCTGCGCAGATGCACCGGCAGGATATTTCCCCAAGCCGCTGGCTGCATGATGAAATCGTGCCGCATGGCGACCGGCTATTTGGCTTTGGCGTGATTGATTTTGCGCGCGGGCATTTGCAGGAGCAGGTGGATGAAATTGCGCAGCTGGGTTTCAGAGGCATTAAGCTGCACCCGGCGTATCAGCATTTCCATGTCTTTGGCCCCGAGGCGCGCGAGGTTTACGCCCGCGCGGAGGAGCTGGGGCTGTTCCTCAGCTTCCATACCGGCGTGCATTTCGACCGCATCGCCCATTACGATGTGCTGCTGTTCGATGAAATCGCCTGGCATTACCGCAAGCTGCGTTTCAGCATGGAGCATATCGGCGGCTACAGCTTTGTGCGCCCTGCATTGGCTGTGCTGGCTAATAACGACCATGATAAGGAGCATCCTCAGGTATACGGCGGCTTTACCAGCATTTTTGAAACCGAGCGCAATTATCTATGGTATCTCAGCCCGGAGGAGCGCGCGCTGGCCGTGCGCATGGCGGGGGAGAACGGCATCCTCTTTGGCCTGGACTTTCCCTATAATGACGTGGCGAAGATTCGCCAAGGCATCGAGTCGGTGCTTGCCATGGATGTATCCGAGACCTGCAAGGAGAAGATCCTGGGCGGCAACCTGCGCGGAATCTTGGGCATTGATTGATCGTAGCTTTATCAGCTGCCGTTTCCTTCGGCAGCTTTTTTGTAAGCGTTTTTCTTCTTTTCAGCGTACTATAAGCGACCGGTCAATCAAACCCAGGAAAGGAAGTGAGCCGTTTGACGGATGCGGAGCTGAGCCGCGCCGTGCAAAGCAGGGATGAGGCGGCGATGGAGGTTATCATCAACCGCTATTCCCGGCTGCTGTGGCGCGTGTGCGCGGCTGTTTTAAGCAAAAGCGGCGGCACGCAGGATGTTGAAGAGTGCGTGGCTGATGCCTTCGTTTACCTGTGGCGGTATCCGGAACGCTATGATTCTTCGCGCAGCACGCTGAAAACTTTTCTGTGCATGGTGGCGCGCAGCCGGGCGATGGACAGGTATCGCAGCCTGATGCGCAGCCGCACAGTGCCGATGGAAGAAGGGCTGGCTGCGCAGACACTGGATATCAGCGCGCAGGCGCTGTCCGCTGAGACGCGGCAGGAGCTGACGGCGGCGTTGCATACCCTGCCGGAAGAAGAGCAGGATATGCTGCTGCGCCGGTATCTGGGCGATCAGAAGCCGCGCGAGATTGCCCTGGCGCTGGGCATTACATCCCGCCAGGTGCAGAACCGCCTTTATCGTGCGCGGAGCAGGCTGCGCGCACAGCTGAATATGGACGAATTATAAAGGAGAAAAATGATGAACAAGCAGAATTTGCAGCATATCAAGCAGCGCTTCTGCGCGCAGACCGGGGTTCACTTTGCGCCTGCCGCAGGGCATAGAACAATGCGCCGTGCAGCGCTGCTGTGCGCGGCCCTGGTGCTGTGCGCAGCCATCGCCCTGCCTGCAATGGCCGACAGTGTGCCGGCGGCGTATGAGCTGTTGTATCGCGTGTCGCCCGCCACGGCACAGTATTTCCGCTCGGTGCGCATGAGCTGCGAGGATCAGGGTATTCGCATGGAGGTGATCAGCGCTTATGCGCAGGATGATACCGCCCAGATTTATTTTACCCTACAGGATCTGACCGGCGACCGGCTGTCCAAGGATGCCGATCTGTTTGACAGCTATTCCATCCATGCCCCCTCCCCGGTAGAGGCGAATGGCGAATGTGTGGACTATGATTCCGACACGCGCACGGCGACCTTCCTGCTGACCATCCGCCAGTTGGACGGCAAAAAAATTGCGGGCGATAAGATTACCTTCACCGTGAAAAAGACGCTGGGAATTCGCACTAAGGGTGAAGCGGCCGTTCCCGCCGATGAGATTGCGCGCCTGACCGTGCAGGCCACCCAGCAGGTGCCGGAAACAAAGCTGCGCGGCTGGGGCGGCACTGCAGATGAGGAGATAGACCCGGCGCAGCTTGCTGCGGCGCTGCTGCCGCAGACGCAGCCCTATCAGATTTATCCCGGCGTGGAGCTGACCGCCGTGGGCGAGGTGGATGGCAAGGCGCGCGTGCAGCTGCACTTTACCGATGTAAAGAATGCTGATCAGCATGGCTATGTGTATTGGACGGCTGAAGATGGCAAAACGACCGACGCGCCGGTGAGCTTTGACTTTTTCATTGATAAGGAGCTTGGCGATGCATACAGCGAGGCGATCTTTGATGTGCCGCTGGCGCAGCTCTCGGCATATACCATGAATGCTTACTACTTCGTTTCCAGCCAGGTGATTCATGGAAGCTGGGAGGTTACCTTCCCCCTGGAAAACGCCGAAAAGTGAATGGAAAGCAATCAAAAAGCCGTGCGCATGAACCATGCGCACGGCTTTTGTTTTGCAGTGAAGATTTTTATATGAAGGCTTTATTTCAGGAACCAGCTCATCATATAGCCCGTGTAGCTGCCGTAGGATACCTGCGACCATTCCGCCCCCCAGGACAGCAGCGATACCGTAGCGCCCACAGGCACGCGGACATTTACATTGCCGCTGGTCTTGCTGGGCGAGGAGCGCAGGTTCACATAGGTACCGCCGTTGGGGTTGTATACCCGGCGGGAGGAGGCGGCGCTGGAGGTGAACTTAAGGAACTTGGACATCATATAGCCCTTTTGCCCCTTGACCTCCACGTAGGACCAGGCAGCGCCCTTTTGCAGCACAGTCACGGCGGTGCCGTTGCTGTAGCGCCCCAGGATGCCCGCGTTGGCATATGCCTGCTCGCGCAGGTTCAATTTGCCGCTGTTGCCCGTCTGCACAATCGCAGTGCCCGCAGTGGTGGTGGGGGTACTGGGCGTGCTGGGAGCGGCGGTGGGCAGGCTTGAGGTGCGCTCGGTGACGTAGGAGATATCCACAAAGCCGATTTCGCCGTTGTAGCTGACCATCCAGTAGTAGTTGCCCTTGAGCAGCACGCTCAGCGCAGAGCCGTTGGGGATCTGCGCCAGCACGCCCGCGTCGGAGCCAGGATAGGTGCGCAGGTTCAGGCAGCCGCCGTTGCTGGTGCGCACATAGGCGGTGCCGATGCTGCCTGCGCTGCTGCCGCCCATGACCAGGTATTCGCTGCGGAAATAGCCGTACAGCGGGGAGCCGTTCAGATTGACGGATACATACCACCAGCCGTCCGCCTGCCGGTTGATGACCTGGCAGGTGGCGCCGTTATAGAAGATGCCCAACACATTGGCAGTGTAGCTGGGAGCCTCGCGCAGATTCAAAAATCGCGTTCCCGCAGGGTTTTTTACCGTGGCGGTGCTGGAGGATGCGCCGGATACGGTTTTCAGGAAATTCTTGCTCATATAGCCGGTACGCCCTTGATACGCGCCGGAATACAGCCGCACCTGATACCAGTTGCCCGATTCGCCCTCGATGCCTACCCAGTCGTTGCGGTTGGCCTGGCCAAGCCAGGTGTACTCGCTGCCGGGGCCCGAACGCAGGTTGAGCGTATCAGTATTATACACCACGGCGAAGGGCGTGCTGCTGGCGCTGATGGGCTCGGTGCTGGAGGAGCCGCCCACCACGCGCAGGAAGTTCTTGCTCATGTAGCCGGACAGCCGGTTATCCAGGGTGATCACCTGATACCAGTTGCCGCTTTCACCCACCACGCGCACGCGCTCGCCCAGGGGCACAGCGCCCAGCCAGCTATAGCTGCTGCCAGGGCCGGAGCGGATGTTCAAGGATTCAGTGTTGTAAACCTCTGCGTAAAACTCAGCCAGAGCCAGCGGGCACAGGCTTAGCAGCAGCGCGGCTGCCAATAGCAGGGCAAGAAGCTTTTTCTTCATGGTAAATACCTCCCAAAGGGGTCTTCATCTATAAAGACGAAAGAAGTGCCCTTTTTCATCCCACACCAGTATAACAAATTATTCCTGCCGCGGCAATAGCGGCGATACAGCATTTTCCTTTTTACATGTTGGAAAGTTGCATTTTGCGCCGCAAACAGGTATAATAGGAACGTTTCCATACGATACTGATGCGAAGGGACGTTTTTAAGATGAAGTTAGGCGTCGTTGGTCTGCCCAATGTGGGCAAAAGTACCCTGTTTAACGCCATTACCAATGCGGGCGCGCAGGCCGCTAATTATCCGTTCTGCACCATTGAACCCAACTCCGGCGTGGTAGCTGTGCCGGATGAGCGTCTGGACGTGCTGGCCCAGATGTATGAGCCCAAGAAGGTTACGCCCGCCAGCGTGGAATTTGTGGATATAGCGGGCCTGGTCAAGGGCGCCAGCCACGGCGAGGGCCTGGGCAACAAGTTCCTGTCCCATATCCGTGAATGCGATGCCATCGTGCATGTTGTGCGCTGTTTTGAGGATGATAATATCATCCATGTGGACGGCTCGGTTGATCCCGCGCGCGATATCGAGACGATTAACCTGGAGCTGGTTTTCGCCGACATGGAGACGGTGGAAAAGCGCCTGGATAAGGCGCGCAAGCTGTTTAAAACCGGCGATAAGAAATACGCTGCCGAGGCCGAAACGGCTGAAAAGCTGTACGCGCATCTGGAATCGGGCAAGCCTGCCCGCACCTGCGCGCTGACCGAGGATGAGCAGTCCATCGTCGATGGTTGGTTCCTGCTGACGGACAAGCCCGTAATCTATGTGGCTAACATCGCCGAGGATGCACTGGACGGTATCGATACCAACCCCCTGGTGCACACTGTGCGCGATATCGCCAGGCAGGAGCACGCCGAATGCGTGGCCATTTCCGCCCAGATCGAGGAGGAAATCGCCGGCATGGAGGCTGATGAGCGCGCCATGTTCCTGGAGGAGCTGGGCATTGAAAAGAGCGGCCTGGATACGCTGATCACCGCCTGCTATCATCTGCTGGGTCTGATTTCCTTCCTCACCGCCGGTTCGGATGAATGCCGCGCCTGGACGATTAAGCGCGGCACCAAGGCGCCCCAGGCGGCGGGCAAAATCCATACGGACTTTGAACGTGGCTTTATCCGCGCCGAGATTGTGCCCTTTGAAACCCTTAAGGAGTTGGGCAGCATGAACGCTTGCCGCGAAAAGGGGCTGATCCGCTCCGAGGGCAAGGATTATGTGATGCAGGACGGCGATGTGACGCTGTTCCGCTTCAACGTGTAAGCAATGCGTAAAGATTGAAAGAAGGTGCCCTGGCAATGAGCAAACTGGGCTACGCGGTCAAGCGCGCCATGAAAATGGACTGGAAAAAAATGCGCCAGACCGCCGATATGCTGCATGAAAAAACCGGCAAAAGCCGCGCCTGGCTGATGCAGGATATGCTGCGCTGCGCGCTGCGCTACAACGCGGGCTACATGGATTATAAAATCGCCGCCATGTACAATCTGAACGATGCGCAGCGGCGCACCGTCATTACCCGCGGTATCTCCAATAATATTGTCCGCCGCATGAACGATAAGGCCTACTGGCACTATTTTGATGATAAAACCACCTTCAATACCCTGTTTGCGCCCTATATTGGCCGCAAGTGGATCAAGGTGGACGACAGCCTGACGGCGGACGCGCTGGCGGAGTTTCTTAGCGATCTGCCCGCCGTGCTCTTTAAGCCCCTGGAGGGCTCCAGCGGCGTGGGCATCGTCAAGTATAACAAGGCCGATTGGGAAAAGGATATAACCGCGTTTCTTAATACCCTGCGCGCGCAGGGCGCGGGACTGCTGGAGGAGTTGTTGGTGCAGCATCCCGAAATGTCCCGCCTGTGCCCAACCTCGGTCAATACCGTGCGCATCGCCACCCTGTTGGGCGATAAGCGCGAGGGCGTGGTGTACGCCTTCCTGCGCATTGGCAACGGCAAGGTAATGGATAATGTGGATCAGGGCGGCATGGCCGCGCGCGTGGATCTGGCTACCGGCAAGCTGCTGACTGTGGCTGCCGATAAGGCGGGCAACGTGTATGACAAGCATCCCATGACCGGCACGCCCATCGTGGGCTTTACCATCCCCTATTTTAAAGAAGCCATGGATATGTGCCTCAACGCCATGTATAAGGTGCCGCAGGTGCGCTTTGTGGCCTGGGATGTGGCCATTACGGCCGACGGCCCGCGCTTTATCGAGGGCAATTCCTTCCCCAGCCACGCTGTGCCGCAGTTTGCGGCTCACTATCCCGATGGCATTGGTATTTTGCCGGAGTTTCGCAAGTTTATCGATATCTAATCCCCAGCCTTTGGCTTGAAAGAAAGGAGAGGAATACGCCGTGGATATCCTCAAGACGCTGATTGTATATATGGTAATGGTGGCCAACGGCGCGGTTGTGGCCAGCGGCGCTACGCCCATTCCCTACGAGACGCTGCATACGCCCACTCCGTATATGACGGCTACGCCCACACCGGCGCCTACCCTGGCGCCCACCCTGGCGCCTGCCGTCGCCACCCCCACGCCCCGGCTGTATCTGCTTACAAAGGGCAGCACGGGCACCAGCGTGCGCAATCTGCAGGCGCGGCTGATCGAGCTGGGCTACCTCAACGGCGAGGCGGACGGCATCTATGGCAAGGCGACTGAAAACGCCGTGCGTGATTTTCAGCTGCGCAACGGCCTGAAGGTGGATGGCAAGGCTGGCCTGCAAACCCAGGAAAAGCTGTTCTACGCGCAGGATGTTGTGGCGGCTAAATAATAACGGTTTAGAGCGTATTTCCAAATTCTAATCCCTTTCTCATTTTCGCAAAAGGACGGTCTAATCTTCCAGCAGTATACTGCCACCGTACTCAAAAAACACACGACATGGAGGAATCACAGATGGATCATCTTGAAATGGTGGAAAAGCTGCGCGCGAAGGCGAACGTATCCTATGAGGAGGCGCGCGACGCGCTGGAAGCGTGCGATTGGGATTTGCTGGACGCGCTGCTGATGCTGGAAAGCGAAGGCCGTCTGAACGAGGAAAAGCAGACGGAATATACCACCCGCCCCAAGACCGAGGAAAAGCCCCGCGCCGAGCGCAGGAAGCGCGGCGAGGGCGTTATCTCCCAGCTGATGCGCGGCCTGGGCCGCTTCATTCGCAAGTGCAACGCCGTTACCGTGCAGATTAAAAAGGGCGGCGAAACCCGCATGGAGCTGTCCATGACGGTGGTTATCCTGCTGGTGGCGTTCATGTTCTGGTGGGTGATTGCCGCGGCCTTGATCGCTATGATCTTTGGCTACCGCTATTCCGTTAAGGGTCTGCGCATCGACGATGATGTAAACCAGGCCATGGACAAGGCGGGGGACTTTGTCAACAACGTCGTCAACGTCACGCCCGTGAAGGTTGTCCATGAGGATGAACACAAGGATACGGATTCCGACGAAAATAAGTAAACCTCAAACATTCGGCGTTGGAAGAAAATTCCAACGCCATTTTGTATAGGGAGAGATATTTTGCATGCAGCAGAGCATTTTGCTGATTGAGGATGAGGAGTCGCTGGCGCGCTTTGTGGAGCTGGAGCTGCAGCACGAGGGTTACGCTGTGGTCAAGCGCTTTGACGGGCGCGAGGGGCTGGACGAGGCGCTGCGGGGCGCGTATGATTTGATCCTGCTGGATATCATGCTGCCCGGCCTGAACGGACTGGAGGTGCTGCGCCGTCTGCGCCGCGAAAAGCAAACGCCCGTCATTCTGCTGACCGCGCGCGATGCGGTGATGGATAAGGTGACAGGGCTGGATGCGGGCGCGGAGGATTACATCACCAAGCCCTTTGCCATTGAGGAGCTGCTGGCACGTATCCGCACGGCGCTGCGCCGCAGGGCAGCCGCGCCTGCTGCCGATGTGCTGCGGGTGGGGCCGGTGGCGCTGGATCCCCTGCGCCATATCGTAACCGTTAACGGGCAGGAGGTTACGCTGACGGGGCGCGAATTTCAACTGCTGCAATACATGATGGAAAACGAGGATATCGTGCTGTCGCGCGAAACGCTGCTGTCCACCGTGTGGGGCTATGACTATCTGGGCGAAACCAACGTGGTGGACGTCTATATCCGCTACCTGCGGCAGAAGATTGACGAAACGCATCATGTAAAAACCCTGCATACCATCCGCGGCGTGGGTTATGTGATGAAGGCGGAGGACAGCCATGTCTGAAACTCGACGCATGACCTCCACCGCCGCGCGCATCAACCGCAGCTTTACCTGGCGGTTGATCACGGTGCTGTTCTGGGTAAACCTGCTGGTGTTGGCTTTGGCGCTGGGCGGCTGGTGCTATTATCAGGAAAAGGCTGCCCTGGGCGCGGCTTGGCAGCCCAACATCTGGCGCAGCGTGCAGATCAGCAGCGATGTGCCCTGGTATACCAAGCCGGCTACGACGGTATATTCCTTCCGCGCGCCCACGCAGCAGGAAAGCCATGTAGTCATCGCAGGGGATTACTGCATGCGTGTCGCTTGGCTGTTTATCGCTCTTTTGTGCGCCGAGTTTTTGATGATTCTGTGTCAATATGGCGCAGGGCGGCGCAGGGCTGAGCGCCTGCTGAGCCCGCTGCGCCGCATGGCAGAGACGGCGCAATCGTTGGACAAAACGTTTGATACCCGAAAGTATCATGACTTAGAGGAAGCCATTTCGCAGGTCAACGTCGGCGTGGACAACGCGCGCATCGAGACGGGCGACCGCGATCTCAAAGGCATGGAGGAGGCGGTCAACGGGCTGCTTCGCCGCACGCAGGAGGCATATCGCCAACAAACACGCTTTGTATCCGATGCCTCGCATGAGCTGCGCACGCCCATCAGCGTGATACGCGGATATGCCGAAATGCTGGATCGCTGGGGCAAGAACGATGAGAAGGTGCGCGACGAGTCCATCGCCGCCATCTTGAAGGAAGCGGACAGCATGCAGCGGCTGGTAGAGCAGCTGCTGTTCCTGGCCAGGGGCGATAGCGGCCGACAGACGCTGACGATATCGCGTGTGGATTTGACGGCGGTGATGCAGGAAATCTGCGAGGAAATGCGCATGGTTGCGCCCGCCCGCACCTTTGTGATGCCGGATTCCGAGCCTGTTTATGCCCAGGGCGACGCAGGCATGATCAAGCAGGCTGCGCGCATTTTGACAGATAACGCCATGCGCTATTCGCCCGAGGACGAGCGCATTACCCTGCGTGCCTTCCGCAATGAGAAAGGCGAAAGCTGCCTGTCTGTGCAGGATAACGGCGCAGGCATGAGCGCCCAGGATGTGCCGCATATTTTTGAGCGCTTTTACCGCTCCGACCGCGCGCGCTCCCGTGCCGGCGGCACGGGGCTGGGGCTGTCCATTGCCAAGTGGATTGCCGATGCGCACAACGGCTATTTTGATGTGATTACACGCGAGGGTGTGGGCACGCGCATTACGCTGTGCCTGCCTGCCGCGCCCGAAAGTGGAAAAGGAGATAACGTATGACGCGCTACCGCTGCCTGGTTCTGGATCATGATGACACCTCCGTGCAGAGCACGCCCACGGTGCATTATCCCGCTTATGTGGAAACCATGCGCCGCCTGCGCCCGCAGCTGACCCCGGCCACGCGGGAGGAGTTTACCCGCCTGTGGTTTGAATCCCGCTTTATGGAAACCTGCCGCGATGTGTATCGTTTTACGCCCAAGGAAATGCAGTTTCAGGATGATAACTGGAAGGAGTTTATGCAGCAGCGCGTGCCCGAGTTTTTTGATGGTCTGCCGCAGATCATCCGCCGCCAGCGCGCGGAGGGCGGGCTGGTGTGCGTGGTGTCACATTCCTATGCGTGCTATATCCGCCGGGATTATGCCGCGGCGGGCCTGCCCGAGCCAAACACCGTGCTGGGCTGGGAAATTGGGGCGGAGCATCAAAAGCCCAGCCCCGAGCCGCTGGAGCGGCTGATGCAGCAGTTTGATCTGACGCCTGCCGACATCCTGGTGGTGGATGATCTCAAGCCCGGCTTCGATATGGCGCGCGCCGCCGGGTGTGATTTTATCGCCGCGCTGTGGGGCTATCCAAACGGCGCGCTGCGGCAGATGATCGCCGAGGGCGCGCAGGGCGGCCGTATGCTGGAAACGCCGGCGGAGCTGTACCAGGCGCTGTTTGGGGAAGAAATGAAGGAAAGATGAGGCGCGATTATTCTGCGTATTGAGCGGAAGGTACAGAATGAGATGCTGCTTGCGGTTCAGCGTATCAGGCTCATTTCATTCGCCAGTTTTCCCCAAGGAGAAGCCTTATGCGTGCTTTGCTGTAAGAGTAGCGTGAGGTGTTTTTTGCAAAATTCACGACTATGAGAGCCTTTTCCCAAACGGGAGAAGGTGTCGAGCGAATAGCGAGACGGATGAGGGGGAACGCAGTGATTTGCGTATGCTGAAAAGCATGGCCAGTCCAAAGCCTTCTCCTTGAGGAGAAGGTGGGCGGCTTTAGCCGCTCGGATGAGGTGTAGCCGCCGCAGCGGCGTCATCCTTGAATTAGTCATAATAACGGCCATTTCATGGCCTATGGTCCACTCAATTCGGCATAGTCGTTTTGCAGCGCTAACGCTTGCAAAACTCGTTGCCTCATTGGCGCTGCATCCGCCTTGATCTGCCACAGGCAGCGGCGGATTACGCGCCTCATCAGTCGGGACAAGCCCGACAGCTTCTCCTTAAGGAGAAGCCTTTTGGGAGGGCTGTCCTGCCCAACTATTGCTAATCATTGCGTCTGATTTTAGTGTCCAATCGACACTTCTGCGGCACGCTGATGCAATCGGCGCAGGGCGTGCGCAGCACGACCAAGGGGGAAAGCAGGAAGCGAACGGAGGAAAGCTTGCTTTCATCCGGGCGGTTCAGGCTTTCACCTGCCACGGGCGTGGGTGGGCAGCAGTGCTGCCTTCCAGTTTTATTTCAGCAGCTTTTGCATCTACAACACAGGTTCTTTGTTTCTTTCTTGACTCAAAAAAGAAACGTCCCTTTTCGTCCGCCTTCTTCTTCAAAAGAAGGATTGGACACCGTTGCATAAACATGCCCCGCATAACGAACGACGGCTGCTCCATCCAGGAGCAGCCGCCGTTTTGCTTTGATTATTTACGATGTAAATCAGCCCTTGATGCCGCCGCGGGCTACGCCGCGTAGAATCTGCTTGCGGGCGAACAGAAACAGCAGGATCATTGGCAATACCACTACGGTGGAGGCAGCCATGATCAATTCCTGCTGAGAACCGGCCTCAGTGGTGAATGCATACAAGCCGAAGGGTAAAGTACGGTTCTTGGTGGTTTTGATCACCAGCAGGGGCCACATGAAGCTGTTCCAACTGGCCAGGGCGTTGAGCAGCACAACCGTCACCAGCGAGGGCCGGCCGATGGGCACCATTACCTTCCACAGGTAGCGCCAGTTGCTGCAGCCATCCACGCGCGCCGACCAGTACAGGCTGTCCGGGATGGAGGCAAAGAAGTTGCGCATGATGTAGGTGTAGAAGATGGAGGAGATGAAGGGGATAATCAGCGCGGGCAGGCTGTCGTTCAGGTTCAGGCGGATGATGGTGGTGTAGTTGGTAATCACCAGCATTTCAAAGGGCAGCATCATCATGCTCAGCAGCGCGGAGAAGATGAACTCGCGCCCCGGAAACTTGAGCCGGGAGAAGGCGAAGGCCGCCAGAATGGTGGTGAAGGTGACGATGGCTACGCTGCAGGCGCAGACGATGATGGAGTTGAGGAAGTACCGCGCGAAGGGCGCCTGCTTGAAGGCAATGCGGTAGTTATCGAGGTTGAAGGGATTGCCAGGGATGAACTGCGGCGGGAAGCTGTTGACCTCAATGCGCGTCTTGAAGGACGAGGAGATCATCCAGTAGAAGGGGAACACCATGATCAGCGCGCCCAGCACCAGCAGCAGATACAGGAGAATCTGGCTCAGCACCCGGCGCATTTGATAGGTATGGTTCAGCACAAAGCCCAGCACCATGCAGGCAGCGCCCGCCAGCATGCCCGCATAATACGGCCAAGGGGCGGCCTTTGCCTGCTGCGCATCGTCAGATTGACTCAGCTGCTCCCGCAGGGTGGCTTCATCCGTGGTGATAGCCGCGCGCGCGGCTGCCGCTTGATTCTGGCTCTTAATCAGCAGATTCAGCGTGTTTTGCAGGATGTTCAGCGGCGTAACTTCAAAATCCGTGCCGTCGATGGACTGCATGCGGTACAGCGTATTGTGGGTTTCGTCGCTGAGGGGCTTGTTGTCGCTCAGCTCGTCATACAGGCCGGAAAACAGCGCCTCGCGCTCGGCATAGCGCTGGCGCAGCGTTTCATCCTCGGCCTGCACGGCGCGCTGATGATAGTAGGCCACCACATCGTCAATTTGGGGAACAACCAGCTTGTGCAGGTTTGCCAGCGTGCGCTCGCAGCTTTCCGCCTTGCGCAGGCGGTCGGCGTCGGTGACGACGACGCGGGAGTTGGCGGTGGTCAGGCCGATGAGCGCGGTCAGGAAAATCACGCAGCCCAGAATGAGGGCCAGCGCGCCGATCAGCGCCTGCGAAGAATGCTTTTTCATACGCTTGCCCTCCTTAATCGTACTTCCACTTGCGCTGGATAAAGCGCTGCAGCATGGTGAACAGCAGAATAATCACAAACAGAATCAGCGAGGCGGCGGCCGCACGGCCATATTCCAGGCTGGTGTTGATCTGCTCGTAGATGTAGTAGGTCATGGTGTACATGTTGTTGTTGGGACCGGGGCTGCCGGAGAAGAGCACCACCACGGAGTTGAACACCTTGAAGGCGGAAATGCTGTTGATAATCAGCACCAGGCCGATGGTGGGGGAAAGCAGCGGCACCGTGATGCGGAAGAAGATACGCTTGGCGCGCGCGCCGTCCACCTTGGCGACGGTGTAGTAGTGGTCGTCAATGTTCTGCAGGCCTGAAATCAGCAGGATGATGGTGAAGGGAAGCGCGTCCCAGATGCCGTAAATCACCATAACCGCCATGGAGTAGGCGGATTTGGTCAGCCACGGAATTTTGGCCACGTCAAACAGCGATAGCAGCCAGTTGATCAGGCCGTAGTTTTCCTGAAACATGTATTTCCACACCAGGCCGACGGCCGTGGCGCTGGTGACCATGGGCAGGAAGTACGCGGTCTGGAACAGCGCGCGCAGCTTGATCTTCTGGTTCAGCAGGTAGGCCAGCAGCAGCGCGATGGCGGTGGAGATGGGTACGGTCAGGATGACGTACAGGAAGGTGTTGCCGATGGCCTGCGGCAGGCTGGTGCCGATGCCGTGCAGCACGTCTGAAAAGTTGCCCAGCCCCCACCCGGCAAATTCGCCCGTCAGCTTATAGCGCTGCTGGAAGGCCATGATGAATACGCGCACCATGGGGTAGAGGGTAAATACGATCACGCCGAAGAAGAAGGGCAGCAGGTAGTCCATGGGCTCGACGATATCGGTGACCTTCTTGCGCAGATCCTCGCTGCCAAGATAGCGCACCAGCCCTAGGCCTACGCCCAGCGCCAGCAGCACGCCGCCCACCCACAGCATCAGGATGCTGTAAAACATCATCGTATAGCCGGGAGTTTGCATGGTTAGCGAGCGGCGCACATCCTCGATGGACATGGCCTGAATCTGCGCGTTGGTATCCGCCAGCACGGTGGCGATGATATTGTCGCGCTCTGCCGACAGCTTTTCAGTTACGGCGATCTTGAGGGCAGATTGCGCCTCATCATCGTCCTTCAGCTTGGATACAGCGGCCTGCGACAGGGTATCGACGATAAACGCCAGCGTTTCCTGATCGCTGCTGCCAGTGGTCAGCATCTGCGCGGCGGTATTTTTGACCGAGCGGGATTTGCTGCTCAGGCCGCTGGATATCTTGGTGCGCAGGCTGTTATTGGTACCGGCCAGCGCTTCGGCGGTGGTTTTGACCAGGTTGGTGGAATCGGTAATCAGGCTGTCGCTGCGGCGGGAAAGCAGCTGCTGATCATAAATGCCATGCAGCTTTACGCGGCCATACGCGCCCAGAGACAGCAGCATCACGCCCAGCAGCGCGAACAGCACAAAGTGAAACGTCAGCCGGCCGGTGTTGTTGCGACGCTTGTGCGCGCGGCCCGGCTCCTTAAAGGGCAGCTTTTGGGTCATACATAGCGCCTCCCCGTCTCACAGTCAAACACAAACACGCCGCGCTTTTTCAGCCCCAGCGATACGGTCTGCCCCTTTTGCAGCCCCTCCTCCAGGTCGATATAGGCGCGGAAGGGCACATCGCCAAACAGGAAGGCGGCCATTTCCTCCTTGCCGGTCTTGAACACGCCCGTCACCTGGCACTGCAGCGTGCCGGGCGCGCCGTCAGGCTGCACGGTAAAGCTTTCGCTGCGCACGGACAGGTTTACCTTCGCGCCGTCAGGCACCTTTTCCAGCATGGGCAGGGCGACGCTGGCCTTGCCATCCTCGGTGGTGAACACGCCGCCCCTGACCGTGCCGGGGATATTGTTGATGGGCGGGTTGCCCAGAAAATCGGCCACAAACTGATTGGCAGGATCATCATAGAGCACCTGCGGCTGATCAAACTGCTGCATCACGCCGTCCTTCATCAGCACGATATGATCGGAGATGGACATGGCCTCTTCCTGATCGTGGGTGACGAAGATGGTGGTTACCTGCGTTTGCAGCTGGATGCGGCGAATTTCCTCGCGCATTTCCAGGCGCAGGCGCGCATCCAGGTTGGACAGCGGCTCATCCAGCAGCAGCAGGCGCGGCTCCTTGACCAGCGCGCGGGCGATGGCCACGCGCTGCTGCTGGCCGCCGGACAGCTCCTTGGGCTTGCGGTTGAGCAGCATATCTACATGCACCAGCTTCGCCATCCTGGTGGCGCGCGCCACGCGCTCATCCTTGGGCACGCGCTTGATTTCCAGCGGGAAGCAGATGTTTTCCAGCACCGTCATGTGCGGGTACAGGGCGTAGTTCTGAAACACCAGGCCGATGCCGCGCTCCTCGGGCGGCAGCTTGGTCACATTGTCCTCGTCAAAGTAAATATCGCCGCCCGACACGGGCAGGATGCCCGAAAGCATATTGAGAATGGTGGATTTGCCGCAGCCGGAGGGGCCGAGCAGGCAGATCAGCTCGCCGTCCGGCAGCGTGACGGAAAAGGTATTGACCGCCGTTACGCCGGGAAATTTTTTGGTGACGTTCTCAAGTCTTACTTGCATGGGTGCGAACCTCGCCTTCCGTTTGTAGTGATATTGCGCATGGATACGGCACAGCGTCCGCTGGCGCTGTACCCTGTCCATCCGTTAGACAGAAAAAGGGAGAACCGGAGCGATTCCGGTTCTCCGCAAGGGGACGAATTACTTGCCCTGCAGCGCGGCGTTGCACACGGCCACGCAGTCGGCCAGCGCGGTGGCGGGCTCGGTGCCGCCCTGCAGCGCAACCACCAGGTTCTTCAGCGCATCGCGGCACTCGGAAGCGCCGGTGACGGAGGGCAGAGACACGGCGATGTCGGTGCGGGCCTGCACGGCGGCAAGCGCGGGCTGAGAAGCGACGAACGCCTCATAGCCCTCCACCTGCTGGGCGGCAACCCAGGGGGTCATGGCGATCATGGCCTCGGCCCAGCCTTCGCTGATTTCGGGGGTGGCCAGCAGATACTTTACGAATTCATAGGCACCCTCGGCGCGGGCATCCTGGCCTTCATACTTGAAGACGATGGGGCCGCGGTTCCAGATGGTATAGGACTTATACTCGCTGGTAGAGGAGGGAGCGGGGGCAACGGCGTACTCAAAGCCATTGGGCTTGATGTAGGGAACGCCAGCGCAGGAGCCGTAGTACATGGCGACCTTGCCGGTGTTGAAGTCATCGGAGAAGTAGCCGCCGGAGGGAGCATCCTTGGAGAACAGGCCGGCAGTCAGCTGCTCGCCCAGCCAGGCGGCAACCTTTTCGCCCTCGGCGAAGCCCACGCACTTGTTCTCAGTGTCGATGTAGGTGTAGCCGGCTTCCAGAAACAGGGTCTGCGCCAGGTCAATGGGGGAGTCGATGCCGAAGGGCAGCACTTCCTCGCCCTTGGCGGCTTTGACGGCCTTGCAGGTCTCAACCAGATCTTCCCAGGTGGAGGGAACGGTCAGGTTCAGCTCTTCAAACAGGGTCTTGTTGTAGTACAGGATGGGGCCGGTGGTGGCGCCGGGCAGGTAGTGGATGTGGCCATCCTCAAAGCCGTTGATCTCGGAGAAGAGATACTCGGGCAGCTGCTCGTCGAAGTTCTCGATGCCGATTTCCTCGTCGTAGATGTACTCATCCAGGTTGGCGACCAGGCCGGCGGAGACATACTTGGAAGCCTCGGAGGCATAGTTGAAGATGATGTCGGGGCCTACGCCGTTGACCACAGCGGTGTAGACATTGCTGGTGAAGCCCTTGGTGGGCTGCTGCTGGATTTCAACGGTGTACTTATCCTGGGAGGCGTTGAAGTCGGCGGCGGCCTTTACCAGATACTCGTGCTGAGCATCGGTGAAGGTTTCCCAGAAGCTAACGGTGGTCTTCTCATCCGCGGCGGCAACGCCGACGACGCCCAGCAGCATTACAAGAGCCAGCAGGGCGGCGAGAACAGAACGCATTTTCATACTCATGTCCTCCATATTCCGAACATTTTTGTACTCATGTGAACATAACGTTCACATTGCATAACCTATTATAACGCGAATACGACGCAATGTAAAGAACAAAAACATTGCGGAAATATCAAAAAAATAGAATGCGGAAACTTTTGTTCCCGCATTCCAGCTTAAATCAGTCTTCCAGGTTTTCAAACATGTCGCCGCCCACAGTATCCTCGCCCACATTGCTGTAGGCCAGACCGTACACCGCACCGTTATAGAACCCATCCGTGCGCAGCTGGGGCACGCTTTTGCGCTGATAGGATTGCATGGCGTAGGCTTCCTGGGCAACCTCCATGGCCGTTTTGCCGCCAAAGAAATCCAACGGCTGGTTGTAATCCAGCGTAATCATGTTATCGCCCTGATTGTGCAGATACAGCTTTTTCAACTGCCAGTTGCCATAGAGCTTTACGCCGTAGCCCACGTCGTATTTATCGTCCATGGCGGTGTGCACCGAGCGTTTGGCTGCGTCCGCGCAGGCCATATGGCCGCCGTCGCCGCCCTCGCCGCCCACCGAGTGGGTGACCAGCACATCAGGCTTATAGATGCGCACGATGCGTGATACATGGCGCACAAACTGCACCTCGCTCCAGGTATCGTACTGTGCGCGCAGGGAGCGGCAGAGGTTGGGCTTAAAGTAGGCGATATACGGATAGTTGGTAATGCCGCAGTGCCACAGGCCGTCCAGCAGCTCGCACTTGTAGGCGGAGTTGGTGTTGACAGCCACGCACAGCATAATTTCCTTGCCCTGCGCGGCGTAATAGGGCAGCAGGCCGCCAAAGTAAATGTACTCGTCGCCCGGATCGGTAATCAGCAGCACCATATCGGCTTTGCCGGAGAATACCTTCCACTGCTGCACCCAGGAGGGCACTTCGCCCTCGCCCAGCACATGGATTTCAGCGATATGCAAGGCATGGCGATCGTCCGGGCTCTGGCACAGCAGGCGCACGCGCGTATAGCCGCCCTCCAGCGGCAGATACTCGTTGTACACGGTGTTGAACAGATCTGGCTCGTAGGCGCGGATGGTGGTCCAGCCGCCGTTTTCATCGGGTACCTGCAAGCTCCAGCTGGTGATGTACTGCGCCCAGTTGATATACAGGCCGTACATGGGGGTATCGTCGGGGGAAGAAATCTCCAGATATCCTTTTTTGGTGCTGCTCCAATAGGTTTTATATTTGCCGTCGCGCATCTTGGGCAGATCGCTCTTGGCGTTGGACGGGGTAAAGGTGCACAGGTCGGTGATGTCCTGCGCCTCAGCGGCAGGCTCCTGCGCCAGGGCGGGCAGGGCCAGCAGCAGCGCAAGCATCAGCAGCAGCGCAAACAGCGTTTTTTTCATTGGGAAGCTCCTTGACGATTACTACTACTTAGAAAGAAACCCGGTGCTTTGCACACCGGGCTGATGCGGGGCAAACGGGGCGCGCCGGATGGCGGCTTAGTCCTCGTCCTCCGCGTCCATGGCCTCCAGGAACAGGTCGAATACCTTCTGGGTCACATCGTCGTCATCCACGGATACATAGATATCCTCGCCCGCGTCGTCCTGGGCGATCTGCAGGATGACCACTTCGCCGTCCTCTTCTTCAGGGGCCTGGCCGTTTTCATCCAGCACCATCAGCACCACGTATTCTTCGCCTTCATAGGGAACCGTGGTCAGATATTCAAACTTGGTAACCGTGCCGTCCTCGTCGGTCAGCTCTACGATATTATCCTCTTCCTCGGGGATGTTGTTCTTGATTTCGTCAGACATGTTTGGATTGATCCTCCTATAATATTGCAAAGAAATCAGGTTTGATTTCTGAGCGTGTCCAGATATTGCTGCAGGATGACGGCAGCGGCCACCTTATCCACCGTGCCCTTGCGCTCCTGGCGGTGCATGCCGCCCTCGATGAGCGCGCGCTCGGCCGTTACGGTCGTCAGCCGTTCATCCTGAAAGGCGATGTTCAGCCCGGCGTTGGCCAGCTGCTCGGCCAGGGCTTGCACCTTTTGCGCCTGGAAGCCGATGGAGCCGTCCATGTTGCGCGGCAGGCCGCACACGATATCGCGTGTGCCCAGCTGATCGCACAGCGCCTTGATATGCTTGACGTCCGGGCCAAAGCCAACCCGGCGATACACGCTATGGGGCGAGGCAATCAGGCGCATTTCATCGCACACCGCGATGCCAATGCGCACGTCGCCCACATCCAGCCCTACGATCTTACCCATTGTCATTGATCAAAATTCTCCGACATATAGAAGGAAACGATTTCTTCCAGAATCTCGTCCCGCTCCAGCCGGCAGATCATGCTGCGCGCGTTATCAAAGCTGGTGATGTAGGTAGGATCGCCCGTTAGAATGAAGCCCGTCAGCTGCGTGATGGGATCATAACCCTTGGCCTGCAGGGCGCGGTAGACATGCTGCAGAATATCGCGCGCGGTGGCGCGGCTGTCCCGCAGGGCATGGAGCTTGGTGGTATCATTCAGGTTTGTCATGGCGATACCTCCTTTCCTCTAATATTATACCCTGAGCGTCAGAAATTGGCAATAGGGCAAACGCTGCCAAAAGCCAAAAAACTATGGCGCGTTTTCGCGGGCCGCGCATTGCAGGGCGCGGACGGCGCCGCGCGCGCACACATAGAGAGGAAGCGACAGCAGCATCCCGGCGATGCCGCCCAGCAGTCCGCCCGCGCTCAGCAGCAGCAGCACATAGGCGGGATGCAGCCCGGTCACGCCGCTCATCAGCTGCGGGGACAGGAACATGCTTTCCGCCTGCTGCACGGCCACTACCGCTACCACAGCCCACAGCACGGTATACAAGCCTTGCGGCAGCGAGAACAGCACGATGGGAATGCCGCCCAGGTAGGGCCCGACATAGGGAATCAAATCGCACACGCCCATCACGATGCCCAGCAGCAGCCAGGCGGGCACGCCCACGATCAGCAGCCCGATGGCCGTCAGGATCCCCACGGCGGAGCTGACCAGCAGCTGGCCGCGCAGATATCCCGCGATTTCACGGCGCATTTCGCGCAGAGCGGTCAGCAGCTTTTTGCGCTGCTGCAGCGGGATTAAAAGCGACAGCTGAAAACAAAACAGCTCGCGATCACGCAAAAAATAAAAGGCCAGCACAGGGGCCAAAAAAGCCTGCATCAGTTTGCCGCTGGCGCTGGCGATGCGCTGCAGCACCTTGGGCACGATGGCCAGCACGGCCGCGCCCGCCTTTTCAAGCAGTTGTTGAGTGGGAGCGGGGGACAGGTTAAACCGCTCGGCCAGGGGCGAGGCGGCCAGCTTTTCCAGGAATGCTTGCAGGATGTCAATCAGCATCGGCACGGCTTCCACCGCCAGCGTGCCCTGATGGATCACCTGTGGCACCAGCAGCCATAAAAAGCCGCCCAGTACCGCCAAAAACAGCAGCAGCGAGCACAGCGCCGCCGCGCCCGGCGGCAGCCGCCGTTCAAAGCGCGCACAGATGGGCCGCGCCGCGTAGGCCAGCAGCACGGCCAGGGCAATCTGCCACAAAAGCTGCCCAAGCGCCTGACGAAACAGGATTAGCAGCAGCGCCGCGGCTGCCGCAAACAGGATCAGGCGAATCCTGCGCGGCAAACCGCGGCCATCGCCGCGCAGTGCGGTCATTACAGGCCGAGCTTTCTGCACAGGATGCGCTTCATTTGCTTCATGGAGCGCGTGGCGCACCTGCGCATCAGCCCCATTCGCGTGCCTACGGTATAGCCGATGGCGGCTGAGAGCATATAGCCGTATAGTTTCATGGCAGCGTCCTCCTTTCAGTTGGTCCTGCAGGGAATTGTCACATGGCCGGTGGAGCCTGTGCTGCTTATGTCGAAGGCAGTGGCATACCAGCGTCCGTCCAGCAGATCGTCCAGCGGGCCGGAGGAGATTTCCAGCGCCGTCACGCGCAGCGTCGTCTCATCCAGAAGCACGTCTGTCACCACGCCCACACGCAGCCCATCTGCGTCCGTCACCCGAAACAGGCGGTAGCCCGCGTCCTTGGGCATGCGCACGGGCGGGCGGCGGCTGATTACCGTCAGCTTGCCCAGCAGAGCGATGTTATCCGCCTCAATCCAGCGCGACAGGCGCAGCCCATCGCGCATTACCAGCCCGCGCAGGGCTTTGCCGTCGCTGCGCAGCACGCCACGCACGATGGAGCCGATGTGCTTACCCTCGCAGATCACAGGCATGCCGATCAGGCGTTTCATTCCGGTCATTGCGATCACCCTTGATAGTGTTGCCGCACGCCGCCCGCGCATGAGTGGCAAATAAGGGGAGCAGATGATACAAAATACCAATATTTAATTTTAAAATACTAAAATATATAAATAACAAATTTAATTTAATTCTAACAGACTAAAATTTAGCTTTTTTGCCGTTTAAGACCGGCAAACGCAGAAAAACCGGTGCAAAACCGATCAGCGCCAGGGCGCACACGGCGACCATCAGCCCAAAGCCTGCGCCGATGCTGCCCAGGCGATTGCTGATAAAGCCGCCAGCCAGCACGCCGAAGGTGCGCGATATGCCGTATCCTGCCATGGAGATGACCGCCTGTGCGCTGCCTCGCAGAGCGGGCGGCGCTACGCGGCTCATGTACTTGGCCATGCACAGCATCATGACCACAAAGCCAAGTCCATGCAGCGCTTGACTGGCCAGCGCGGCTATGGGGGAACGGACGAGCGCCAGAATGCCAAAGCGCAGCGTCAGCGCCGCGGCCGATACAAGCATCAGCCGCCCCGCGCCGAAGCGATCAAACAGCCGATCGCCCAGCAGCAGAAAGGGGATTTCGCTGGCTGAGCCGATCAGATACGCCCAGCCCAGCAGCGCGCCTCTGCCGCCGTTTAGGCTGGTAAAATGCAGTGCAAAATAGCTGTAAAAATATCCCATTGCCGCCTGCAACAGCATCACCAGTCCCAGCAGCGGCAGGGCGTGCGGCAGACGGAATACCTGCCAGAAGCCCCCGCGAATGCGGGTGTGCGGCCTGCCTGCCTGCGGCGGCAGCAGCAGCGCGCCGCCAAACAGCAGCGCCAGCATACCGGCGGCCATCCATGGCATGGCGCGGTAGTTTCGTCCCAGCAGCGCGCCTGCGGCCAGGCTGGACAGGGCGTAGCTGACGCTGCCAGCCAGCCTTACGCGTCCGTAAGGGATGGGACTTTCTTGCAGCGATTGCAGGATCAAACTGTCGCCCAGCGGCTGTACGCAGGGATAAAACAGCGCGAACAGGCAGCTGACAATCGCCATGCCAGCGTAGCCCTTCATCAGCCCCAGCAGGCACAATAGTGGAATGGATGCGCCCACGGTGATCAGCAGCGCCACGTTGCGCCGGGGCATGCGATCCGAGGCCCAGCCCCAAAGCGGCTGGGACAGGATGGAAAGCAGGGGAAAAGAAACCAGCAGCAGGATCAAGCGGGAGCCGCTGATGCCTGACTGCTGGTAAAACTTGGATATATAACCCTGATAAACGGCGTTTGCGCCATAATAAAGCGCCATAAACAGCGCGCATTGCAGCGCGGGCTTTTTCAAACGCCTCACTCCTTGGGGAAAACCGCGCCTTACTCGATCTCCTCGCCGCGCTCCAAGGCGCTGAGCATTTCCACGCGCAGCGCGTGACGGCCGCCCTCAAACTGCGCCGTCAGGAAGGCGCGGGCAATGCACTTGGCCAGCTCGGGCCCGATGATGCGCGCGCCCATGGACAGCATGTTGGCGTTGTTGTGGCGGCGGCCCAGCTCGGCCGACAGCGGATCGGAGCAGGTAACGCAGCGGATTCCCTTGATTTTATTGGCGGCCAGCCCGATGCCCAGGCCCGTGCCGCACAGCAGAATGCCAAACTCGCACTCGCCGCTGGCTACCGCGCGGGCAGCGCGCGCGCCAAAGACGGGGTAGTTGCAGCTTTCGGAAGAATAGGCGCCGAAATCCTTGTATTCCAGGCCCATTTCGTCCAGCAGGGACATAATCTCTTTTTTCATTTCCAGCGCGGAATGATCATTGGCAATGGCAATCATGACAGGCTCCTCCGGCAAGATATATTTTCAGTTACAAAGGATATCACGTTGCCTGGCGCGCGTCAAGCAAAACGGCGGCCGCGGGGCTATTTTTCCCCGAAGCGCGCAATCTATGTGTAAAATTATTGTAACGCTTTGCCTGTTTCGTTTGCCTTTTGACCGATCCCCGGTTATAATAAGATCAGTTATTTTGAACTTCCGAAAGGAGACAGACTGTGCTGTCGCTGCTGTATTTGCTGGTTTATCTGTTTGCGGGCTGCGTGATTATCCGCGCGCTGCTGCCTGCGCAGCGCCCCCAGGTTCGCGTTTGGCTGGGGCTGAGCCTGGGCTTGCTGCTGATGATGTGGCTGCCCGCGCTGCTGGCCTTTGCTGTGCGCTTTTCGCTGCTGGGGCATATGCTGGCGCTGATTCCGCTGGCTGGGATAAACGTCGCCGTGTGGGTTACGCGCGATAAAACCCCCGCCCGCGCGCTGGATGACAAGGACAGGCAACTGTTGATCCTGATGGCCTGCGTGGCGGTGCCGCTGACGCTGCTGGGCGGGTATTTGCAGTATACCCACTGCCTGCGCGAGGTAAACGGCACGCTGCACGTGGGGCAGAGCACCTATGGCGATCTGCCGCTGCATCTGGGCATCATCACCAGCCTGCGCGGTGCGGCGTTCCCGCCCGAATACAGCATCCTGCCGGGCGAACGGCTGAGCTATCCCTTCCTGATGGATAGCCTGTCCACATCTTTTATGATTTTCGGCCTGCCGCTGCGCTGGGCGGTGATCATTCCCGGCACGCTGATGATGGGGCTGGTATTTTCGGGCTATATGATCCTGGCGGATCGCATGGCCAGCGGGCGGCGCGCGGTGGTGATCGCCGCGCTGTTTGTGTTCATCAACGGTGGCCTGGGCTTTTTGTACAGCCTGGATACGCTGGGGGTTAGCAACGGCGGCTCGGTCAATTCCCTGCAAAGCGGCACCTGGCTGGACAGGCTGGATACCATCCTGTACGGTTGGTATCAGACCCCGGCCAACCATGCCGAGCAAAGCTACTACAACCTGCGCTGGAGCAACATCATTGCGGATATGCTGGTGCCGCAGCGCACCTTCCTGGGCGGCTGGTGCATGCTGCTGCCCTGCATTTATCTTTTATATGATGCGGCTGCGCGCGCGCAGGAGCGTTTCCCCCTGCGCCAGACGGCGCTGCTGGGCGTGATGGCGGGGGGACTGCCGCTGCTGCACACGCACTCCTTCCTGGCGCTGGGGCTGCTCAGCGCGGGCTGGATGGTATACGATCTGTGCCATCGCGGCAAGCTCTGGCCCTGGCTTCTGTATGGCGGGCTGGCCTGCATCCTGGCCGCGCCGCAATTGTTCGGTTTTACCTTCCGGCACACCAACGGCAACAGCAGCTTTGTCTATTTCCAGTTCAACTGGGTCAACAATTCGGGCGGAAATGGACTGCGGGACGGCTATCTTTTCTTCTATATTAAAAACATCGGCATTCCGGTGATATTGCTCATCCTGTCGCTGTTTGAAAAGAATCCCCGCCGCCGCTTTATTGCCGCCGGGGCCTTTGCCATCTTTGTGGTGGCTGAGCTGATTATTTTCCAGCCCAACGAATATGACAACAACAAGCTCTTTTATGTTTGGTGGGCACTGTGCGCCGTGCTGGCGGCGGAGTACGCGGTGGAGATTTTTGATCGTCTGCGCGGCCTGCGCGGCCGCTATGTGCTGGCGGTGATGACGGCGATTGCCTGCCTGGCCACGGGTACGCTGTCCATTGCGCGGGAGTGCGTGAGCGATTATCAGATGTATGCCGCCAGCGATGTGGAAGCCGCGCAGTATGTAGAGGAAAACACCGACCGCGACAGCACCTTTATCTGCTGGACGCAGCACATCAACCCTGTATCCGCCCTGGCTGGGCGCAGGATTGTGTGCGGCCCTGGGCTGTGGCTGACCTTCCACGGATATGATTTGTCCACACGCGAAATGGACATCAGCGCGTTCTATGCCGATCCCGCAGGCAATGAGAGCGTGCTGCAAAAGTACGATGTGGATTACATCCTGCTGGGCGATTACGAGCGCTATGAGCTGCATGCCAGCCAGGCAACGCTGGACGCGCTGTATCCGCTGGTGTTTGAAAGCAGCGATGGGCGCATCCGCATTTATCAGGTGACAGAGAGCCATGGTTGATCGGTTTTTGCGCTATTCGCTGGAGCATGGGCGAAAGATCACCTTGATGGTGGCTGACGAGCGGGGCATCCGCCGCATGAACGTGACGGTGACGGCCATGGATGAAAGCACAGTCACCTATACGGCCGGCCGCGCGGGCAAGTCCAAAACGCTGGCGCGGGACAGCATCCTTTCCGCTGCCTATGCGCGGGGGGATGAGGGCGATACCTTGAAAAACGAAGCATTGGAGAATGAGAAGAATGGAAAAAATCAAAGCGATCCTGCATGACCGGGATAAGCTGCGCGAGGCGTTTTTGTATCTGCTGTTTGGCGTGCTGACCACGTTAGTTAGCTGGGGCGTGTACTATATCTGGCGGCAGGCGTTTGGCTTGACCCATTATGCCACCGACAGCGCGCAGTATGCGCTGATCACCAATTCCGGCCAGGTAGTTGCCTTCGTGCTGTCGGTCATCTTCGCCTTTGTTACCAACAAGCGCCTGGTGTTCCGCAGCGATAAAAAGGGCAGCGGCCTGTGGAAGGAAATCGGCCTGTTCTTTTCCGCCCGCGTGCTGGGATGGGTGATTTTTGACATCGCGCTGTTCAACCTGTGCCTGGCGCTGCTGAAGAATACCCTGGCTGACGCGGATCTGTGGGTCAAGCTGCTGATGAACGTGCTGGTGGTCATTTTTAATTACGTGGCCAGTAAATTTGTGATTTTCAGAAAATGATTGTAACTTGCGCGCATTCATGCTATAATAGCTCCTGTATGAGCGATTCCCAATGATTAAAGGAGGAAGATTCCTATGCCGCTTGTCAACACCCGCGATATGTTCAAAAAAGCCTATGAGGGCGGTTATGCCATCGGCGCCTTCAACGTCAACAACATGGAAATTATCCAGGGCATCGTGGAGGGCGCTCAGGCCCAGAACGCTCCGCTGATCCTGCAGGTCAGCAAGGGCGCGCGCGCTTACGCCAACCATACCTACCTGGTCAAGCTGGTCGAGGCGGCTGTTGAAACCAGCGGTCTGCCCATCGCCCTGCATCTGGATCACGGCCCGGATTTTGAAACCTGCAAGTCCTGCATTGACGGCGGTTTCTCCAGCGTTATGTTCGACGGCAGCCACCTGCCCTTTGAAGAAAATATCGAGCAGACCCGCCGCGTGGTGGAATATGCCCATAAGTACAACGTCACCGTCGAGGCCGAGCTGGGCCGTCTGGCCGGCGTGGAAGACGACGTGAAGGTTTCCGCCGCCGATTCCAGCTACACCCGTCCTGACGAAGTGGAAGAATTCGCCACCGCCACCGGCTGCGACAGCCTGGCCATTGCCATCGGCACCAGCCACGGCGCGTACAAGTTCACCGCCGCGCAGTGCACCCGCAACGCGGACGGCATCCTGGTGCCCCCGCCGCTGCGCTTCGACATCCTGGAAGAAGTATCCAAGCGTCTGCCTGGCTTCCCCATCGTGCTGCACGGCGCGTCTTCCGTTCCGCAGGAATTCGTGAAGATCATCAACGAAAACGGCGGCAAGATGCCCGACGCCGTCGGCATCCCCGAGGAGCAGCTGCGCAAGGCCGCTACCATGGCTGTGTGCAAGATCAACATTGACAGCGACCTGCGCCTGGCCTTCACTGCCAGCGTGCGCAAGCACTTTAACGAGCATCCGGATCATTTCGATCCCCGCCAGTACCTCACCGACGCCCGCAGCGCCATCAAGGGTCTGGTTGAGCACAAGATCGTGGACGTGCTTGGCTGCAACGGCAAGGCCTAATCAAAATATCATTGCAATAGAAAACCGCCGGGTGGGAGCGATTCTGCCCGGCGGCTTTTTATTGCGGCGGATATTTTACAATTCCGTTTTTTATTTGCTGTGCAAATGTATGCTATAATAACCCCGGTCGGCCGGCTGAGCATAGCCGAGGGCCCGAGAGGAGAAAGTGTGATGCACAAGGCTTTTAAGATTACGATTATGCTGCTTGTGATGCTGAACCTGCTGTGCGCAGGGGCTGCGGCGGAAAGCACTCCAAGCGTGCTGGAAATCAGCAATATTTTTGTATACGACCAGCCGGTTGAGGGCGCTGATCAGAACCCGGAGGTAAGCCTGGCAGCCAATGCGCGCTATCGGGAGAAGATAGCCGCGCTTGCGGAGACGATCGATTTTACGCAGGAGAGCGAGACGCTGCGCTTTTGCACAAAGCAAGTGCTGGCGCAGGATGATTTTACCGCGCTTACCTGGCAGGTAACAAATCGAACCGACAAAACGCTGTATGTGAGCGGCAGCGAGTTTGACACGGATTTTTCGGGCGTTGAATATGATTTGTGCGGGGGCCTGAATCAGTTTAACTTTGTTCTGCATCCTGGCGAGACGCTCGACGCGCGCTTTCATGGCTGGCTGTGGGAGCATGTTGAGCCGGGCGAAGGGACGCTGCAACTGAAGCTGCGCGTGTATGAGCTGACTGGCGATGACCTGAACGGCGCGCTGGATGCGGCTTCAATCGAGGAAAGCGGCATGCCGCTGCTGGAGAAAGTCGCGTTTCGTGTGCCGATGGAAATGAAGCAGGGCACGGTTTGCTCTGCGCTTGCGGATGGACAGCCGCTGCTGCGCAGCATGAACGGCTATACGCTGAAGGTGACGCGCGCTGATATGGGAACGCTTGGCATGGAGATCGCATTGGAGCGCGTATATGATACCAAGGAAGCCGCTGTCGCCGACCCTGGCTCAGGGGATAGCTATTGGGAGTATTCTCTGCCTGCGGCGGATGGTTCTGTGTGGATACACGCCTATTACGGCATGATTCCGGATGAACCCGAGGAAAATGCTGACGGCACATGGTCCTGGCATTACAGCGGCAAGGTTTATTATATGTTTTCTCAGCCGGATATGATTGTGCTGCGCTCGGTGCACTGCGATACGGCAAAAGGCTATGATTGGGCGAACGCGGAGGATGCGACGCTGTCGTTTGCATCGGCTGAGTAAGAGAATAATCAGAAAATTGCATAAGAAAAGCCGCCAGGTAGGAGCAATTTCACCCGGCGGCTTTTTGTGAGCAAATAAATAAGCAGCCCATCCTTTTGAGCTGCTTCTGCGTTCTTATTCTTTCGGCGGAATATCGCCCACGCCGCCGAGCACTAGGCGCGGACGATAGGGGAATTTGCGGATGTCCTCGCGGGCAGTCACGCCGGAGAGCACCAGCGCGGTGTCCAGACCCGTTTCGATGCCCGCCACCATGTCGGTGTCCATGCGGTCGCCGATCATCACAGCCTCGGCGGAGTGCACGCCCAGGATGCTCAGCCCCGTGCGCATCATCAGCGGATTGGGCTTGCCCACAAAGTAGGCGCTTTGCCCCGTCGCCATCTCGATGGGGGAGATCATGGCGCGGCAGGCGGGGATGATGCCGTCCTCCGAGGGGCCGGTCAGGTCGCTGTTGGTGCCAATCAGCTTGGCGCCCTTGAGCACCAGATGCACGGCGCGCAGGATGTTTTCGTAGTTGTAGGTGTTGCCCTCGCCGATGATCACGTAGTCCGGATCGATATCGTTCATGGTGATGCCCTCGTCGTGCAGGGCCATGATCAGTCCCGCGCCGCCGATCACATAGGCGCTGCAGCCGGGCGCCTGCGAGCTGATAAAGCGCGCGGTAGCCAGGGCGCTGGTGTAAAAGTGGCTTTCATCCACCTCCAGACCCATGCGCTCCAGCTTGCGCTGCAGCTCTTTGGGCGAATGCTCGGACGAGTTGGTGAGAAACAGGAAGTTCTTGTTTTCGCGGTAGAGCCAGGCGACAAACTCCTTCACCCCCGGCAGCAGCCGGTTGCCATGGTAGATTACGCCGTCCATATCGCAGATAAAGCCTTTTTTGCCGCGCAGTGCTTCCATGTGATTCCTCCTTTACGTTGGGTTGTTTTGTCCTTTCAGCATATCCTCGAAGGCCAGCCCGTACCAGTGGCCGGGCTGACGCTGCGCTGTTTTCCTGATGCAGCCATCGCAGAAATCGGCGGCTTTTTGCAGCGCGTCGGGCAGGGGTTGATCATTGAGCAATTGGGCGCACAGGGCGGAGGCAAACACATCGCCGCAGCCGTGCAGCTCCAGTGAGAGTTTGGGCTTGTGCACGCGGAGCACGCGCCCGTGCAGACGCGCCAGATAGCCGATTTCGTTTTCCCCGCCGGGCACGCTGGTAATGACGGCGTTGGGCGTTTCAAGCCGGCTCAGGATCGCCTCGGGCGAGTCGTCCGGGCTGCTGCCCGTCAGCAGGGCGGCCTCGGTCAGGTTGGGGGTAATGATGTGCGCCAGCTTGCACAGCGCGCGCATTTCCTGCACATAATCGGGCGAAAAGCAGCCGTACAGGCGGCCGTTATCGCCCAGCACGGGATCCACCAGCACCAGGGTATCCTCCTGCGCGAAATCCTGGATGAACTGCCGGGCGATTTCAATCTGCCGGACAGAGCTGAAAAAGCCGGTGTAGATGCAGTCAAAATGCACGCCGATGCGCTGCCAATGGGCGATGAAGGCCTGCATTTCCTCCGTCATGTCGCGCATGACATAGCCGTCAAAGCCGCCGGTGTGGGTGGACAGGATGGCGGTAGGCAGAGCGATGGCTTCCACGCCCGCAGCGGACAGGATGGGCAGCGCCACGCTCAGCGAGCACTTGCCCAGGCAGGATAGGTCGTTGATCAGCGCCGCGCGCTTCATGCCGGTATCGTTTACAGACTTCATAAAGGCGTTCTCCTTACGGTTGGTAAAATGCGGCGCCCTGCGCGCCTACGGTCATAGTATACGACAGCATATGTGAAAAACGCAAGAATTTTTGCAAAAAGATGGTACAAAATGTTCAGACACAAAATGCGCCGTTTTTCGTGCATAGCGGCAAAAAAGCGCGCTGCGGCTTGCGCAAGGCTTTACAAGCCTTTGCCCTTCGTGATATAATCATCTATCGCAAGCAAAAGATACGGAGGGGTTTTATGTATACGGATGGAAAAATCTGGCTGGGACAATCGGCCGATAAGAATATCTACCTCCTGCCGCAGATGGCCAACCGCCACGGCCTGATCTCCGGCGCGACGGGCACAGGCAAAACCATCACCATGAAGGTGCTGGCCGAGTCCTTTTCCGCCATGGGCGTGCCGGTGTTTTTCAGCGACGTCAAGGGCGATCTGAGCGGCATGTGCCGCCCCGGCGCGGACAGCGACAGCATGCGCGCACGCATCGCCTCCTTCGGTATTGATAACTTCCCCTATACGGCCTATCCGACCCGCTTCTGGGATATCTTTGGCGAGCAGGGGCATCCCGTGCGCATTACGGTATCCAGCATGGGCCCGACGCTGCTGGCGCGGCTGCTGAAGCTGACCGATATCCAGGCGGGCGTGCTTAATATCGTGTTCCGTGTGGCGGACGATCATGGCCTGCTGCTGCTGGACCTTAAGGATCTGCGCGCCATGCTGCAATATACCGGCGAAAACCGCGCCGAGTTTACCACGATGTATGGCAATGTATCCGCGGCCAGCATCGGCGCCATTCAGCGCGCGCTGCTTGCCTTTGAGGATGAGGGCGGCGTCAGCGTTTTCGGCGAACCTGCTCTGGACATCCGCGACTGGATGCGCACGGATGTGAACGGCCGCGGCTATATCAATATCCTTTCCAGCGCCAAGCTGATTCAAAGCCCCAATGTGTACGCCACCTTCCTGCTGTGGATGCTTTCCGAGCTCTTTGAGCGCCTGCCCGAGGTGGGCGATCTGGAAAAGCCCCGGATGGTGTTCTTCTTTGACGAGGCGCATCTGCTCTTTGACGACGCGCCCAAGACCCTGGTGCAGAAGATCGTCCAGGTGGTCAAGCTCATCCGTTCCAAGGGCGTGGGCGTGTACTTTGTTACCCAGTCGCCCTCCGATATTCCCGATGACGTGCTGGCGCAGCTGTCCAACCGCGTGCAGCACGCCCTGCGCGCCTATACGCCCTCCGAAATGAAGGCTGTGCGAGCCGCCGCCAAGGCATTCCGCGTCAACCCTGCCTTCGATACCGAGGAGGCCATCATGGCCCTGGGCGTGGGCGAAGCGCTGGTCAGCTGCCTGGACGAGCAGGGCATTCCCTGCGTGGTGGAGCGCGCGCGCATCCTGCTCCCGCAAAGCTTGATGGGCGCGGCGGATGACGAGCGGGTCAAGCAGCTGATCCTATCCGATGAGTTTGAGTTGAAATATCGCGACGAGGTGGACCGCGAATCGGCGTATGAGATCATCATGGCGGCTCGGCAGGAGCTGACGGCTCAGCAGCAGCGCGAGGCCGAGGAGGCTGCCGCCGAGAAGCAGCGCCTGAAGGAAGAAGCGGCCGCCGAAAAGCAGCGGCAGAAGGAAGAGGCTGCGGCGGAGCGCCAGCGTCAGCGCGAGGAAGCGGCGGCAGAAAAGCAGCGCCTGAAGGAAGAGGCTGCCGCGCAGAAGGCCGCCGAAAAGCAGGCTGCCGCCCGGTATAAGACCGCCGAGCGCGCGGTCAGCAATGCCGCGTCCTCCGTGGCGCGTTCCATGAGCACCAATCTGGTCAATTCTATCGTGGGCGGCCGCAAGGTCAGCGCGGGCACCATGGCCAAGCGCGCGGCTACCAACGCCCTCAGCTCCGTCATGCGCTCGGGCACCAATTCCATCGTGCGCGGGCTGTTTGGCAACAAGAAGTAAGCGCATTGCGGCGCGAAGGTTCAGCACGCTTGAAAATGCCGAGCCTTCGCGCTTTTTTGTATCCTTTTTTATGCATTTTACGGCTGCGCGGGGTTTTCAGCCGCTTTTTTTTATGCTATAATCAATGGTTGCAGGGAGGTTGAAGCCATGCAGAGTATGACCGGCTACGGCCGAGAACAGATTGTGCGCGACGGGCGCGAGATGACTGTTGAGCTCAAGTCCGTCAATCACCGTTTTCTGGATATTTCCCTTCGCATGCCCCGGCACCTCAGCTTTGCGGAGGATGACGTCCGCCGCCAGCTGGGCGCGGCCATGAAGCGCGGGCATGTGGACGCTTTTATTACCTACCGCAATTCCCGTCCCGACGCGCGCAGGGTGTCGGTGGATCCCGCGCTGGCGGCGGCTTACCGCGACGCAATGGCCGAGCTGAGCGAAGCCACCGGCGTTGTCAACGATATGCCCCTGTACCGCTATGCGCAGCTGCCAGACGTGCTGACCGTGACGGAGAATGAGGAAGACTGCGAGGCCGTGGGCGCGCTGCTGCGCGATACCATCGCCCTGGCGCTGGATGACCTGACCCGCATGCGCAGCCGCGAGGGCGAGGCGCTCAAGGCCGATCTGACGGTGCATTTAAAGCTTCTGGAGTCGCTTCGCCAGCGCATCCTGGCGCGCGCGCCGGGCGTGGTGGAGGATTATCGCCAGCGCCTGACACAGCGTATCGCGGAGCTGGGCGCGACGGAGATCGATTCCTCCCGCGTGGTGCAGGAGGTGGCCATCTTTGCCGATCGCGCCGCCATCGATGAAGAGCTGAGCCGCCTGGATTCTCACATCCATCAGGCGTATCTGCTGATGGACGGCGAGGCCGAGTGCGGCAGCAAGCTCAACTTCCTGGTGCAGGAAATGAACCGCGAGGTCAACACCATCGGCTCTAAAGCCCTGGATGCGGAGATTGCCCGCCTGGTGGTGGAGGCGAAATCCGAAATCGAAAAGCTGCGCGAGCAGATTCAAAACGTGGAGTAAATCAACCGCTGCAAAGGAGCGTTTATATGCGCGAGGTACGCAAGGGTATGCTGCTGGTGATCTCCGGCCCGTCGGGCGCGGGCAAGGGTACGCTGTATGGAAAGCTGCTCAGGGATGATCCGACCATGACCTTTTCGGTCAGCTACGCCACCCGTTCTCCCCGCCCCGGCGAGGTAGATGGCCGCGATTATTACTTTGTTGATGAAGAGAAATTCCAGCGCATGGTGGCCGAGGATGGCTTTCTGGAATACGCGGCGGTGCATGGGCATCACTACGGCACGCCGCGTCAGCCCGTCATGGAAGCGCTGGCCAACGGCCAGAATGTGATGCTGGATATCGATCCGCAGGGCGCGCTGCAGGTGATGGAGCGCATGCCCGGCTGCGTGTCGGTGTTTATCCTGCCCCCCTCGTTTGCCGAGCTGCGCCGTCGCCTGGAGGGGCGGCACACCGAACAGCGGGAGGAAATTGAGCGCCGGCTGCACAACGCGCGCGGCGAGGTGGCGCAGATGAATCGCTATCAGTACTTGCTGATTAACGATGATGTGGACGCCGCCTATGAAACGCTTAAGGATATCGTCTCGGCTGAGAAGCAGCGCTCGGTGCGCTATTTCCCCGAGATGGAAGATTGACGATTCCCACCCAATCAATAAAATGTGGAGGAAAATAAAATGTCTGTAAACAAGCCCGGTATCGTGGAACTGAGCAAGAAGGTAGATTGCCGCTACACCCTGGTGGTGGAAACCTCCAAGCGCGCGCGTCAGCTGGTGGCCGGCGCTCAGCCCCTGATCGATCCCAAGGATATGAAGCCTGTCAGCATCGCCATTGAGGAAATCAACCGCGGCCTGCTGACCTATCGCCGCAACCTGGAAGACGAGGAGCAGTAACATCATGGGCGTGCTGGACGGGAAGACAATTGTATTTGGCGTGACGGGCGGCATCGCGGCGTATAAGAGCTGCGAGGCGGTGTCGCGCCTGAAAAAGCTGGGCGCTACAGTGTGCGTGATTATGACAAAGAACGCCACCGAGTTTGTTGCGCCCATGACCTTTGAAACCCTGTCCAACCAGCCCTGCGTGGTGGATACCTTCGCACGGCCCGAGCGCTGGGAGGTGGAGCATATTTCCCTAGCCAAGCGCGCAGATCTCTTTGTCATCGCGCCCGCTACGGCCAATATCATGGCCAAGCTGGCTCACGGTATCGCCGACGATATGCTGTCCACCACCTGCCTGGCCACCCGCGCGCCCATGCTGATCGCCCCGGCGATGAACACTGGCATGTGGGAAAACGTTGCGACACAGGAAAACCTGAAAATCTTGCAGGCGCGCGGCATGCACTTTGTCGGCCCCGAGGGCGGATATCTGGCCTGCGGCGATGTGGGCGCGGGACGCATGAGCGAGCCTGCGCAGATCGTGGAGCGCTGCGTGCAGCTGCTTACCGCTGCGCGCGATATGCAGGGTCTGCGCGTGCTGGTCACGGCCGGCCCCACCTGCGAGAATATCGACCCCGTGCGCTTTATCACCAATCGTTCCAGCGGCAAGATGGGCTATGCCCTGGCCGAGGCTGCGCTGCGCCGCGGCGCGCAGGTAACGCTGGTGACAGGCCCGGTGTCGCTTACGCCCCCGCAGGGTGCACAGGTAGAGCCTGTGCGCACCACCGAGGATCTGCTGGAGCGCATGCTGGCGCTTGCGCCCGAGCAGGATATTGTCATTCAGGCCGCCGCCCCGGCGGATTATCGGGCGCAGCAGATCGCCCCGCAAAAGCTGAAAAAGCAGGGCGACGGCGTGCTGACGCTCACCTTTGTGCCTACGCCTGACGTGGCCAGGGCCGTGGGGGAGGGCAAGCGCGACGGGCAGATATTGGTCGGCTTTGCTGCTGAAACCGAAACCGCCGTTGAAAACGCCCGCAAGAAGCTGGACAGCAAGCATCTGGATATGATCGTGGCCAACGACGTCACCCAGCCTGGCGCGGGCTTTGACGTGGATACCAACATCGCCACCATCATTACCCATCAGCAGGCCGAAAGCCTGCCCATCATGACCAAGAAAGCGCTCGCGGACGAGATTCTCACCCGCGCGCTGGCGCTTCGGGGATAAGACATGTACGCACAGGTCATCGTAGATATCGCCAGCGAAAGCGTGGACAGGGTGTTCACCTACCGCGTGCCCGAGGGCATGAACATCGTGCGCGGCATGCGCGTCAGCGTGCCCTTCGGCCCGCGCAGCGCTGAGGGCTATGTGCTGTGGCTTTCGGATACGGCGCAGCTGGATGAAAGCCGCATCAAGGCCATCCGCCAGCCGCTGGAGGATTATCCCGCCCTCTTGCCGCCGCTGATTGATCTGGCGCAGGAAATTGCGCGCGATACCCATTGCCCGCTGGCTGAGGCGCTGCGGCTGATGCTGCCTGCCCAGATGCGCGGCGGGCGCGTAAAGATCAAAACCGAAACGGCGGCGCGGCTGCTGATTGCAGGGGATGACCTGCAGGCCGCCCTTACGGGCTGCAAAAACGCCAGAAAACGCCGCCTGCTGCTGGAGATGCTATCCGACGGGCAGCCGCACGCTGTGTCGGAGCTTAGGCAGCTGGTCAAGGATGCGCGGACGGGTCTGAACGATCTGTGCCAGCGCGGATACGCGGAGCTCATTGAACAGGAAATATTGCGTTCTCCCTATCCGGACACGCTGACGCCGACGCCCGATCCCGCGCTGACAGACGAGCAGCAGGAGGTTCTATCCGAGCTGCTGCCCGCTGTTGATTGCGGAAAGGGCGCCTTTTTGCTGCATGGCGTCACCGGAAGCGGCAAGTCTGAGGTATTCATCCGCGCCGTGCGCCGCTGCCTGCAGCGTGGGCGCAGCGCCATTGTGCTGGTGCCGGAGATCGTGCTGACCCCGCAGATGGTCACGTGGTTCCGCGCGCGCTTTGGCGATGTGGCTGCAGTGCTGCATTCGCGCCTGTCCGCGGGTGAGCGCTTTGACGAGTGGCGGCGTATCCGCCTGGGACGCGCGCGGGTGGTGATCGGCGCGCGCTCGGCGGTGTTTGCGCCGGTGGAGCGGCTGGGGCTGATCGTGGTGGATGAGGAGCATGAGCAAAGCTACCAGAGCGAGCATTTTCCGCAGTATGACGCGCGAGAAATTGCCATTTCCCGTTGCAAGCGCGAGGGCGCGGCGCTGGTGCTGGCCAGCGCAACCCCATCCATCCTGACTTTTGCACGCATGGAGCGCGGTGATTATACGCTGCTGGAAATGCCCCATCGCGTGCACAATCGTCCGCTGCCCGAGGTGACGCTGGCCGATATGCGCAAGGAGCTGCGGCTGGGCAACAAGGGCATTTTTTCCCAGGCGCTGATGCAGCGCATGGACGACTGCATCCGCGCGGGCAGGCAGATGATGCTGTTTATCAACCGCCGCGGCTATGCGCAGTTTGTCAATTGCCGTGCCTGCGGCGAGGCCATCCGCTGCTCGCAGTGCGATGTGACCATGACCTATCACGAGACCGACCATCGCCTGCACTGCCACTGGTGCGGCGCATCCATTCCCATGCCGGACAAGTGCCCCTCCTGCGGAAGCCTGTATATCCGTGCCTGTGGCATTGGCACCCAGCGGGTGGAGATGGAGGTGAAAAAGCGCTATCCGAGCGTGGGGGTGATCCGCATGGATGTGGATACCACTGCTACCAAGGATGCGCACGCGCAGCTGCTCAGCCGCTTTCGCGCCCGCGAGGCGCAGGTGCTCATCGGCACGCAGATGATCGCCAAAGGGCTGGACTTTCCCGAGGTGACGCTGGTGGGTGCGGTGCTGGCCGATACGTCGCTGAACATGCCCGATTACCGCGCGCCGGAGCGCACCTTTCAATTGCTTACTCAGGTGGCGGGCCGCGCGGGGCGCGCCGATCTTCCCGGTCAGGTGGTCATCCAAACTTATATGCCCGAGCATTACGCCATCCGCGCCGCCGCGGCGCAGGATTACCGCGCGTTCTACCGCATGGAGTTTGACCGCCGCAAGCGCGATCTGTATCCGCCCTTCACCATGATGGCCCGGCTGCTGTGCACGGCGGAAAACGCTGAGATCGCCCAGGCTGTCAGCTGTGAACTGCTGGATAAGCTGAACGACTTTTTGCAGAAAAATCCTGCGCTGCGCCGGCGCATCCTGTTCATGCGGCAGGATGACGCGCCGCTCAAATATCTGCGCGGCAGGCATCGGGCGCAGGTGCTGATTAAGATTCTGGAGCACCCGGACAGCCGCGCGGCGCTGGAATATATGCAGGAACTGACTCAGCAGGGCTGGCCCTGCGACGTATTGCTGGAAATCAACCCCGCCTCCATGGCGTAAAGGAGAATGAACATGGCAGTAAAAGAAATCCTCAAAATTGGCAACGATACCCTGCGCAAAACCTCCCACCCGGTGGAAAAATTCAACCTGCGCCTGTGGCTGCTGCTGCGCGATATGGCCGATACCATGTATAAGGCCGAGGGCGTGGGTCTGGCCGGGCCGCAGATTGGCATCCTGCGCCGGGTAGTGGTGATCGACGTGCAGGACGATCATGGGCTGATCGAGCTGGTGAACCCTGAAATCATTGCTGCCGAGGGCGAGCAGGGCGGCCCCGAGGGCTGCCTGAGCGTGCCGGGTCGTCAGGGCTTTGTATACCGCCCGCAGAAGGTGACTGTGCGCGCGCAGGATCGCCACGGCAAGGTGTTTGAGCTGACAGGCGAGGATCTGCTGGCCCGCGCGCTGTGCCATGAGATTGACCACCTGGACGGCAAGATGTATGTGGATATCGAGGATCATGAGATCGTCGAGGAGGAAGACGAGGAGGAGCAGGAATAATGGCGCTTCGCGTTGTGTTTATGGGCACGCCCGATTACGGCGTGCCGTCGCTGGAGGCGCTCATCAGCGCCGGTTACGACGTGGTGGGCGTGTTCTGCCAGCCGGACAAGCCCTCCGGGCGCGGCAAGAGGATTGCCTTCTGCCCCGTCAAGCAGTGCGCGCTGGCGCACGGCATCCCCGTGGTGCAGCCGGTAAAGACCCGCGTGGACGGCGTGGAGCCGCTGCGCGCGCTCAAGCCCGATCTGTGCGTCACGGCGGCGTTCGGCCACATCCTGTCCCAGGAGGTGCTGGATATTCCGCACATTGGCACGGTCAATGTGCATGCTTCCCTTTTGCCCAAGTATCGCGGCAGCGCGCCGGTCAACTGGGCGCTGATCCAGGGCGAAACGGTCACGGGTGTAACCACCATGATGACCGATAAGGGCATGGATACCGGCGATATCCTGCTCAAACGCGAGGTGGCCATCCTGCCCCAGGAAACGGCGGGCGAGCTGGTGGATCGCCTGGCCAAGGTGGGCGCGGAGCTGCTGATTGAAACGCTGCGTGCTATCGAGCGCGGCGATTGCCCGCGCGAAAAGCAGGATGAAAGCCAGGCCAGCTATTATCCGCTGCTTAAAAAAGAGATGGGTCGCATGGACTTTTCCAAAACCGCGCGCGAGCTGGTCAATTTTGTGCGCGGCATGACCCCCTGGCCGGGTGCTTACGCGGGCCCCTATAAGGTGCTTTCCGCCCAGGCGGAGGATTATCAGGGCGAGGAGGCGCCGGGCACCATCCTGCGCGCAGATGCGAAGCAGGGATTTTGGGTGCGCACGGCGGACGGCGCGCTGCGCCTTGCGCGCATGCAGGCCCCCGGCGGCAAGCCCATGAACGATTGCGATTACCTGCGCGGACATCAATTGGAGGCGGGCACGCAGATTGCGCCCGAAGAAACGCATGCAGAATAAGCCAAACGGCGGTTATAACAAAACTTCTCATCCGGCCTCCGGCCGTCCGGCAACGGGTCGACCCGGCACAGGCCGGCCCGCTGCGCCGCGTCCCATAAACGCCGCGCCCCGCCCCGCGCAGGCACGGCCTGAGCTGCGCCCCGCCAACCGCCCCGATGCTCGCCCTGCCCGCAGCAACGCCAACGCCCGCCTGGTGGCGCTGAACGTGCTGTGCGATGTGCTGGGCAACGACGCTTACGCCGCGCTATCGCTGGACGAGCGGCTGGGCAGCGTCAACCTGAACCAACTGGATCGCCGCCTGTGCGCCAGCATTGTGTACAGAACGCTGGAAAATCTGTACTATCTGGATTACGCGCTGGGGCAGTTCCTGCGCGATGCGGACGCACTGGATATGAAGGTGCGCAACATCCTGCGCACGGCTGCCTGCCAGATTCTGCTGCATGATCGCGTGCCTGACAGCGCGGCGGTCAATGAGGCCGTCAAGCTCACGCGCGAATTGCATCTGGATCCCTTTGCGGGCATGGTCAACGCCGTGCTGCGCCGTCTGGTGGACAATAAGGAAACCCTCAAGTGGCCCGATCCCTCCGAGGGCGCGCATTACCTGTCGGTGATGTACTCCCTGCCCGAATGGCTGGCGCAGCGCTTGATTGATGATTACGGCGCGGACGAGGCGCAGAGGATCGCCTCCTACCGCACCGAAAAGCACTTTATCACCATCCGCCCCACCTATGGGCAGCGCGAGGCAGACTTTGAAAAAATGCTCTCCCGCAAGGTGTGGGAAACCGAAAAGGGCGTAATGCCCGGCGCGGTGCGCGTATACGGCGCGATGCAGATTGCCCGTGACAGCGATTTTATCAAGGGCATGTATTCCATCCAGGGCGAGGGCAGCATGCTGGCGGCCGAGGCCGTGGGCACAAAGCACGGCATGAGCGTGCTGGATTGCTGCGCCGCTCCCGGCGGCAAGACGGCCTATATTGCCGAGCGGCTGGAGGGCACGGGCCGCGTATATGCGTGGGATCTGCATGCTCACCGGGTGGAGCTGATCCGCGCCACCATGCGCAGGCTGCATCTGGATAATGTGCGCGTGGTTGCGCGTGACGCCATGCAGGTGCGCGACGAATTCCTTGGCAGCATGGATGCGGTGCTGCTGGACGCGCCATGCAGCGGCCTGGGCGTGATGGATGATAAGCCCGATGTGAAGTATCGCCATACGCCCGAATCCGTCGCTGAGCTGTGCGATACCCAGAGAAAGCTGCTGGATGCTTGCTGCCAGTATGTGCGCGTGGGCGGCACGCTGGTGTATTCCACCTGCAGCATGCTCAAGGATGAAAACGAGCGGCAGATCGCGCGTTTCCTCAAGGATCATCCTGAATTTGAGATCGATGCGCTGCCCGATACTGTGCCGTCCGCGCTGCGCGCGCATTACGGCGAAAACGGCCTGCAGCTGCTTCCCTGCCGGGATGGTGTGGAGGGATTCTTCGTAGCGCGCATGAAGCGTCGCGCGTAAGGGTGCTGATTTATGGATAAGCTGGAATTGCTTGGGCTGTTTCCCCAGAAGCTGGGCGAAGCGCTGGCCGATATGAAGCTGCCTGCCTACCGCGTAAAGCAGCTGTTTTCCTGGCTGCATCGCGGCGCGCGGTTTGAAGAGATGACAAATATCTCCAAGCCCCTGCGTGAAACGCTGGCGCAGAATTATGCCGATCAGCCGGTATCGCTGCTGGAGCAGCGCGTATCCAGGCTGGACGGCACGCGCAAGCTCCTTTATGCTTTGCGCGATGGCAACTGCGTGGAGGGCGTGCTGATGCACTATCATCACGGCTACACGCTGTGCCTGTCCACGCAGGTGGGCTGCCGCATGGGCTGTGCCTTCTGTGCCAGCACGCTCAATGGCTGCGTGCGCAGCCTCAGCGCCGCCGAAATGCTGGGGCAGGTGCACTGCGCCAACCGTTTGATTGCAGATGATCACATTTCCAATATCGTGCTGATGGGCAGCGGCGAGCCGCTGGATAACTACGATAACGTGACGCGTTTCCTGCGTCTGGTCAGCCATCCGGACGGGTTGAATATCGGATTGCGCCATATATCGCTGAGCACCTGCGGCCTGGTGCCGCAGATGAAGCGCTTTGCCCGCGAAGGGCTGCCGGTGACGCTGTCGCTGTCCCTGCACGCGCCCAACGATACCATCCGCCGTCAGCTGATGCCCGTGGCCAACGCCTTTGCCATGGAGGATGTGCTGGACGCCTGCCGCTATTATATTGAGCAGACCGGCCGGCGGGTGATCTTTGAGTACGCGCTGGTGGATCAGCTGAATTCCCGTCCCGAGCACGCGGCGGAGCTGGCGCAGCGTCTGCGCGGCATGCAGTGCCATGTAAACGTCATTCCCCTGAACTCTGTGGAAGAAAAGGCGTTGCGCGGCGCGGACGAGGCGGCCATCGAGCACTTTATGCAGGAGCTGGAACGCCGGCATATTTCCGTTACCCGCCGCCGCGAAATGGGCGACGATATCGACGGCGCGTGCGGACAGCTGCGCCGCCATTATCTGGCCGATCAGTCGGAGCGGCAGGAATAAGCATTCTTTTGTGGAGGATTACAGCCATGAAAGCGTATATGAAAACCCATCGTGGGCTTGTGCGTGAGCAAAATGAGGATACCATCTGCGTGGCGGAGCCGCTGTATGTGCTGGCGGACGGCATGGGCGGCCATCAGGCAGGCGAGGTTGCCAGCGCCCTGGCGGCGCGCACGCTGTGCGAGACGCTGCGGGATATGCAGCCCTCCGCCGATGCGCTGACGCGCGGGTATCTGGCGGCCAACAGCGCCGTTTTTGCCCGGCAGAAGGAGGATGAGACGCTTTCCGGCATGGGCACCACCATGACGGCTCTGTGGGAGGATCAGGAGTATGTGTTCGTGGGGCAGATCGGCGATAGCCGTGCCTATCTGTACCGCGATGGAAAGCTGCATCAGATCACCGAGGATCAGTCAATGGTGGGCGAAATGCTGCGCGCGGGCGCGATTACCGAGGAGCAGGCGCGCAGCCATCCCTATCGCAATGTGATTACCCAGGCAGTGGGCACCGAGGAGCGGCTTAGTCCCGTGGTAACGCGCATTCTCAAAACGCCGGGGGACATTTGGCTTTTGTGCTCCGACGGCCTGACCGATATGGCCCGTGATGAGGAAATTGCCGCCGTATTGGCCGATTGCCAGCCCGCGGCGGCTGCGGAGGAGCTGGTACATCTGGCCCTTCAGCATGGCGGCACCGATAACGTAAGCGTGCTGCTGCTGGAGGTGAAGGCATGATCGGCCGCGTATTCGCCCAGCGGTACCGGCTGGAGGAGTTTATCGGTAAGGGCGGCATGGCGTTGGTTTTTCGTGCAACCGATCTGCGCACGGGGCACGATGTAGCGGTCAAGATTCTGCGGCCGGAGTTCAATAACGATAAGGAATTTCTGGAGCGCTTTGAGCGCGAGGCCCTGGCCGCCAGCAAGATGAGCCATCACAATATCGTAAACCTGCTGGATGTGGGCCAGGAAGAAGGCTATCGCTATCTGGTGATGGAATACATGCGCGGGCGCACGCTCAAGGAGGTCATTGCCGAAAAGGGCCGCCTGCCTGAGCGCGTGGCGGCGCAGATTACCATCCGCATCCTTTCGGCTCTGCAGCATGCGCACAATAATGGTATCATCCACCGCGACATCAAGCCCCAAAACATCCTGGTCAATTCCGAAGGCTTGATCAAGGTGGCAGACTTTGGCATTGCCCGCGTGGCGGGCAGCAGCACCCTGTCCAAGGGCGATAACGTGATGGGCTCGGTGCACTACTTTTCGCCCGAACAGGCGCGCGGCGAGGACGTGACCTTTGCCAGCGATATTTACAGCGTGGGCGTGGTGCTGTATGAAATGCTGACCGGTCAGGTGCCCTTTGACGGCGATACGCCCGTCAGCGTGGCTATGCAGCATATTTCCGCCCAGCCCAAGCCGCCCTCCCTGCTGGCGGACGGCATATCGCCTGCCATGGAGCAGGTGGTGCTGACTGCCATGAGCAAGGAGCCGCGCAATCGCTATCGGGACGCGGCGGATATGGCGCGCGCCGTCCGCGCGGCGCTGGATCATCCCGACGTGGCCGCCGGCACGGTATCGCAGAATACGGCATCCCAACGCACCCGCAGCGTGGATACCGGGCGCAACGCGGTGGTTGCCCGCCAGCGCAAGAGACAACGCATGCGTGAAACGCTGCTGATTCTGGGCTTGACCCTGGCTGCGCTGGCCGTATTGTCCATTGGCACGGTGGAGATCGTGCGCAATATCGTCAATACCGTTGAAGCACCCTATCTGATTGGCGAAACCGAAGAGAACGCCCGCCGAATGGGCGAGGATCGCGGGCTGCGCGTGGAAGTAACGCGCCAGAGTGACAATAAAACCCCCGCCGGGCTGGTGATTATGCAGTCCCGCGAGTATCAGTACCGCATGAAGCGCGGCGACGTTATACTGATTACCGTCAGCACAGGCCCTGAAAAGCAGGGCGTGCCCGCGCTGTTAGGCAAGCTCCTTTCCCAGGCGCAGGCAGAGGGCGAAAAATATGGCTTCAAGGTGCTGGCCAGCAGCTATGCCGAGTCTGATCAGCCCTTTAACACGGTGCTGGAGCAAACGCCCGCCGCGGGCGAAATGCTGGCCTATGGTGAGATCATTCAGGTGGTCGTCAGCGGCAGCGTGTCCATGCCCCGGCTGACCGATATGACCAGCGCACAGGCTATCCAGACAGCGCGCAGCACGGGCATGAACAACATTCAGATTGTAGAGACGCCCACATCTGATCCCGCGCGTATTGGTCGCGTGGCCGATCAGCTGCCCAAGGAGGGCGAACGTGTGATGTACGACGCGGCCGTCACCCTGGCCGTATATGTGCAGGCAGCCACAAATGCGCCCCAAAGCACGGACGCGTCCATACCAACCGAAGGAAAACAGGAAAACTAAATGATGCAGGGACAAATTATCGAGGGCCGCGGCGGCCTGTATACCGTGCGTGACGCGGCGGGGATCGATCATGTGCTGCGGGCCAAAAAGAAATTTCGCCGTCAGCATATGACCCCGCTGGTGGGCGACCGGGTGGATTTTACCCCCGGCGAGGGCGATGAGCATGGCTGGCTGGAGGAAATCCTGCCCCGCAGCAGCCAGTGTCTGCGCCCGCCGGTGGCCAATATTACGCTGCTGGTGATCGTGGCCGCCGTTGCGCCCGCGCCCGACTGGCTGCTGATTGACAAGCTGCTGCTGGGCGCGCGCATGCAGAGCATGCGGGCGGTGCTGGTGATGAACAAGTGCGACCTGGGCGAGGAAGCCGCCCAGCAGGCGCGGCGCGATTACGCTGGGGCCGAGCTGCCGGTGCTGTGCGTCAGCGCGGGCACGGGGGCAGGCGTGGAGCAGCTGCGCGCGCAGATGCAGGGCAAAATTGCCTGCTTTGCCGGGCAGTCGGGCGTGGGCAAAAGCACGCTGCTGAACGCCCTGCTGGATCTGCACCTGCAAACGGGCGAGATCAGCCGCATCGAACGCGGCAAGCATACCACCCGCCATGCGCAATTGATCGAAGCGGGCGGCCTGCGGGTGATGGATACGCCGGGCTTTAGCCTGCTGGAATTTGATCAGGTGATGGATCCGGTGGAGCTGATGGATTACTATCCCGAGTTTCAGCCCTATCAGGGCTGCTGCCGCTTTCAGCCCTGCTATCATGGCAGTGAGCCAGGCTGCGCTGTGATCCAGGCCGCCAGGGAGGGCAAGATCAGCCCCGCGCGCCTGGAGCGATACCATGAACTGCTTGAGAAAACCCGTCAACTGTGGAGGGAACGCTATGATTGAGATTTTGTCATCCATCCTGGCCAGCGATTTGCTGAGCGTTGGGGCCGAGGTGCAGCGCATGCTGGATAACGGCGTGGACAGCCTGCATGTGGATATCATGGACGCGCATTTTGTGCCCAACCTGTCCTTCGGTCCGGCCATGGTCAGCGCGCTGAAAAAGGCCTTTCCAGCCGTGCATCAGGATGTGCATTTGATGATGGACAATCCTGAAAAGTATCTCGACACCTTTATTTCCGCAGGCGCGGGAGCCGTAACCGTGCACGCCGAAGTGCCTGGCGATGTGCGCGCCATGCTGGCAAAGATCCGTGCGGCGGGCATAAAGGCCGGTGTGTCCATCAAGCCTGGCACAGGCGTGGATACGATCAAGGAGCTGCTGCCGCTGTGCGACCTGGTGCTGGTGATGACCGTGGAGCCGGGCTTTGGCGGTCAGAAATTCATGGGCGATATGATGCCCAAGATTGCCGCCTTGCGTGAGTTGGGCTATCGCGGGCAGATCATGGTGGACGGCGGCATCAACGCTGATACCGCCGCGCAGGCCGTCGCCGCGGGCGCGGACGCGCTGGTGATGGGCACGGCGCTGCTGCGGGCGGAGGATCCTGCGGCGGTGGTGCGCGCCTGCCGCGCGCTGGAGGGTAAGGCGTGAAGCAGCAATATGGCAAGCGTGCGCCCCGTCGGGGCAAGCCCGGCGAGTTTCAGCATAAGCACAGCCTGGGGCAGAATTTTCTGACCGACGCGGCGCTGCTGGAATCGCTGGTGGATGAAACCGGCGTGGGCGCGCAGGACGCGATTTTGGAGGTCGGCCCTGGCGCGGGGGATATGACGCGCATTTTGGCCGCGCGGTGCAGGCATGTGACCTCGGTGGAGATCGACCGCGATCTTTTGCCCATTCTGCGCGTGGCGATGGAAAAGTACGATAATTTTTCGCTGGTGCAGGGGGATATCCTGCGCGTCAATCTGCCGGAGATCATGGCGGAGTACGACGCCTTTCATGTGGTGGCCAACATTCCGTATTACCTGACGACGGAGCTGCTGAACCTGCTGCTCTCGGGCCGCCTGCCGCTGCGCTCCATCAACGTAATGATCCAGAAGGAGGCCGCCCAGCGCCTGCTGGCCGCCCCCTCTACGCCGGAATACGGCCCGCTGGCCATCCGCGCGCAGTATTACACGCAGCCGCGCGTGGCGCGCATTGTGGAGGCGGCCTGCTTTACGCCGCCGCCCAAGGTGGATTCCGCCTTTGTGTGCATGCCCTGGCGCGATCAGCCCGCCGTGCAGGTGGGGGACGAGGCGCGCTTCTTCCGCATCGTCAACGCCGCCTTTGCCCTGCGCCGCAAGACGCTGTGCAACAACCTGACCTCTGCCTTCCACCTGACGCGCGAGGAGGCTCTTGCCTGGATTGCCCGCGCCGGCCTTCCTGAAAACATCCGCGGCGAAGCGCTGAGCCTTCAGCAGTTTGCCGACCTGGCCAATGCGGAATAAAGTAAAACCCCGGCTGCCTTGAAAGGCGGCTGGGGTTTTTGAAGAATGAAGGATTTACTTTAGCAGTTCTTTTGCTTTGGACGTGAGCGTATAGTATCCATCATCCATAAAGCTTTGCACACCGGTGCAACGATCGTCGTGCTCATGAAAAACAAGATATCCTGAACTAACAAGAAAGGATGGAGTAATTGTAGTGTCACCTATAGATTCAATTTGTACTTTGAGAGTATGAGGAGTAATTCTTGAAATAGTCGCAAGTGGCATGAGAATCTTATATAGCACTGGCTCGTTTCCGCTGTTAACAGACATAAATGCGTTCCTCCTTACAGCAATTTATTGATTGAATCAGCGGGTATTGTGCGATGACGAGTGTAGCTACCATCACTTATTGATTCCCATACTGGTATAATGCTGAAGCCAATTGCCTCTCCATACAGCTTTTGAGAATCGAGCCATATTGCTTTGGAACTATTATCAAGATTATATACGATCCATACATTATAGGTTACCACCGTTCCTGCATTGTTTTTTGTTGTGAGCAAAGTACAGATGCAGTATACATTAGTTCCATTAACGGAAAGTTCATAAAGATCAAAATAATCTGACGTGCTATAATATGAAGGATAAGGAAGACAGCTTAGGAGCGTTTTAAAGCCACTTGCTGCAATAATCGCATCTGTATTAACAAAGTCATCGGGAAAAACAACAGATAAATCGACGGATGAAACGGTCAATGTGGCTTCCATGTTTTCGCCGATAATGCAAGGAAGATTGATCTTGTAGCATGTTCCATCGATTAATTTAAAATAATTGAAGCCAGAGGAAAGAGAAATTTGAATTTTTCGATTCTTGTATGCGGGGTTTTCCGATACATAACTTGCTACAAACGTGCTTAAATTATATGAATAGGTGAATTGGGCTGTTTTGTTTTTATTCAGCCGGTATTCCAAGACTAAGTTGTATGAAGGATAAGTAGCTTCTTCCCAAGAAACAATGCGGACTTCTGCCACTCCATCAGAGGACATAAACCATGGGCTTTCTTCTGAAAAGGCACTAATGATACCTGACTCACAAATCAGAAAGAGAATGAGAATAAAAGATAGGACCTTTTTAAACATGGAACTTCCTCCTTTATGCTTATTACTGAACTCGCAACTGTAACTGCCGCTAAGAGAATAGTGTGCGCATAAGAACCACCACCGCCTTTTACCTTTTTCTTGGTTATATTATATAACAAAATTATATTGTTGTCAATAACTAATATTTCTTTTAATACAACATCATTTTCTTGTTAAACTATGCTTTAGTGATAGGAGGTGAAGTCGATGCTTCCCAATCTGAAGCTATTGCGCAAGGAGTATGGCATCAGTCAGCAGGTATTGGCCGACATGATGGGCGTAAGCCAGCAATCGATCAATCAATATGAAAACCATAGCATCGAGCCAGATATCACACTGCTGACGCAAATGGCTGATTATTTTAACACCTCCATTGATTATATTGTCGGCCGCACAACGATTCGCCGCCCGATCGAGCGCGTGGAAGCCTTTCATTTGAATCAGGATGAAACAACGGTAATCAGCCAATATCGTATGCTAAAGCCCAAGGAGCAGCTTTGCATTCGTTCCATGCTGCAGATCATAACGGAAAAATGATGCTTGCCTGCGGCATTTTTTGAGCTTTGAATAATCCAATCCCCCGACTGCCCCAATCAGCCGGGGGATCGTTCATAAATTTACAAAACTGGGAGAGTTTTGCCCGACTTGCGGCTCTTATAAGCGTATCCGGATACGAGAAAAGGATGTGAAGCCATGGATGATCGGACAAGCGTGTTTGTTGACGCTGTGCAGGCGACGCGCGAACGCATGTATCGCGTTGCCAGGATGATGCTGCACACGGATGCGGACGCGGAGGACGCGGTATCCACGGCGACGATGATTGCCTGGAAACAGCTGCCGCGCCTGCGCAATCTGGATGCGCTGCCTGCCTATCTGACACGCTGCACGGTAAACGCGGCTCGTGCGATGCTGCGCCGCAGAAAGCGCGAGACGCTGATGGATGCGGCGCACTTGCCTGAGCGCCCGGCGCAAAGCGGCAAGGATACACCTGTGTGGATGTACCTGCAGCGATTGCCGGAAAAATACCGGATGCCGTTGGCGCTGCGATATGGAGAGGATTTATCGCTAAAAGCTACGGCGGAGATTCTGCGCATTCCCTGCGGCACGGTATCCTCGCGCGCATCGCGCGGACTGGCGATGCTCAGAAAAGAGCTTGAAAAGGAGGAAGCGGACGATGAACGATAACGAGATTTTGCAAAGCCGGCTGAAAAGCGAACGCCCGGCTGTGCCCGAAGGCTTTGCCCAGCGGCAGGATGCGCTGCTTGGCAGCCTGCGGCGTGATCCCCAACCTGCCGTGTGCCGCATGCCGCGATTGGCCATTGTGCTGGCTGTAGTGATTGCTTTGGCGGGTACGATTGCTATTGCGGATGTCAGCGGGCTGAAGCTTTTGGATTTCGCCAGGCGTAACGCAATAGAGCAAGGCTTCAGAAGCGCGGACGTGCTGGATGGCGCGGATGAGCTGATTCAAGACAATGTAAATTATCATGCGACGCAAACAGAGTACGCAGAGCATATCGTCAAGCAGGCTGCTTATGACGGCATGAACCTTTATATGCTGATTGAAAGCAGACCGCTGCGCGAGGACGTGCTGTTGATAGGGCGTAAGCGAAACGGCTTTTTCCCCCCGTTGGAAAACGAAAGAATGGCGGATTTTACCGGAGCTGAGGCAGTTCCCACCGAGCTTGTGGCCGAGCATGCCGCTCGAACGGGCAAGCAAATGGTGTATATGGACTTTATGACTGGCTGGAGCGACGGATATGTAGGCTGGAGAGGCTGCATCAACTATAAAAACAAAACGCTGCCGGACGGCTCGCTGCTTACGCTTTTGACAATGGATACATCTGTCAATGACAAAGCGGAAATTACTGGCTTGGTATGTCAGCAAAGCCCATTGTACTATGATAAGGACATCCCTCAGGAGCAATGGCTGGCGGAATGGAGGGAGGCGATGGGCGATTTGGAGTGCAGGATAGAAAAACCGGGTGAGATCATGATGGATACGGCTTATGCGGCGGATCAGGAGAACGTTCAGCGCAGCGAAATTACCTGTGATATCCCGCAGACGGAGATAAAATGGCGCGCAGAAAAAACGGTAAACCTTGATCTGACGGAGGAATTTGGCATATGCATTACGCGCGTGGAATTGGAGGGCACGCTCTTTGCCACGCGGGTCAAGATCGAGCACGTAAAGACGGATGAAGAAACGCCCTATTTTTCGTTTACTATCATGGATACAGATTATCAGCGCTATCCTTACTCGGCTTTGTTTGACAGCAGTATTGGGGGCATGCGAAATGGAGAATTGGGCAGCAGCGTTTATCGAACTTATCTGATCCCGTTTGAAAGCGCACCGGAACAGATCAACCTGTCCGTATATCAAAAGGGAAAAGAAAAAACGTATACAATTCAAATGACCGAAGAATAACAAAAATCCCCCGGCTGATGAAACAGCTGGGGGAGCATTTGCTTTGATTGTTACTGCACGGCGGCCGCAAAGGCCTCAAAGAACTCGGGGCAGCTCCAGGTGCCGCAGGCCATCACGCTTTCGTCGCGGACGGCCATCTGCAGCGTCAGGCCGTTGGAAAGCTGAATCAGCAGGGATGCGCCCGTTTCGCTGGCGCCGGAGCGCGCCAGGGTGGCGTTGCCGATCAGGGTGTTATACAGGCTTTGCGCCGCGGCTGCGTCCGTCACCGTGCCAACGCCCGTCAGCTCCATGGCAACGGCGTTGCCTGCGCGCAGGGTATCGGCCAAGCCCTCGCCGCCCTTCAGGGCGGTATTGCCAAAGGATACGCGCTGGAACACGCGCATGCTGCCATCCACATTGGCGGCGACCATCGCACCGCTCATGCCATTGACGGAATAGACCGTTTCACCCTGCGGAACAATGTTGCTGACGATGCCGCCGCTGGTCAGCGCGGGTTCGCTGGTGTAGGCATCCACCGTGCCCAGGGCGCTGCCGGTCAGGTCGCTGCCCAGCGAGGTGGGGTTGGTAAGCAGACGATAGTAACGGCCGTCCACGCACAGCAGCGGGAAGTTTGCCCCGCTGGCCGGGGCCCAGATGCCGCGATAGCCGGGCTTTTCACGCTGAGAGATGGAGATGCTGCCCTTGGGCAGATCCAGCGCCAGTGAGCCGAGCGCGGGCTGCGCGCTGGGGTCGCCGCCGATCTGGGTGGAGATCAGCGCGCCATTACCGTGATTGGGGTTGGCGATCATCAGCGGAATGCCCACCAGCAATCCGATGACAAAGGCAAAGGTGCATACCGTGGCCAGCACGCGGCCCGCATGGGTGGCGCGGCGCTTTTCGGGCGCGACAGCGGCCCAGGGGGAATTGCGGTAGTGCTTTTTACCGTCCTTGCGGGCAAGCGCACCATCGCGCAGGATTTCGTCCTTCAAGTCTTGAGCGGCGTGAAGCCCTCCAAGCATTTCGGCAGTCATTTCGGGCAGTTGTTCCAATTGCTTCACGCGGATTCGCCCCTTTCTTCTCCCAATATGGCTTCCAGTTTTTTTCTGCCGCGCGACAAGCGGCTGGATATCGTGCCCTCCGGCAGGTTCAGGATGCCTGAGATTTCGCTGATGCCGTAGCCCTGATAATAATACAGGATAAAGATCTCGCGAAAATCCGCCGGCAGGCTGTGAACCGCCTGCAGCACCTCGGCCTTTTCCATGTGCTTGCCTAAGGTGTCAGGCGCGGGAATCATCTCAAACGCCGGACTGCCCGATATCACGCGCCGCACCCAGGCGGAGCGCCAGATATCGCGGCAACGGTTCATAGCCACCTTGAGCAGCCAGGTTTTTTCATGCCCAGGCTCCAGCGCCGGGCGATTGACAAACAGGCTGACAAACGCGTCGTGGCAGACGTCCTCCGCCTTTCCGCGATCGCCCAGATAGAAGTAGCTCACGCGGATAATATCGGAGGCATAACGGGTATAGAGCGCGTCAAACCATGCCGAAAACGCTTCGTCGGACATCGTTGACCGCTCCTTTCGTACCTCGTCACCCATACTAACGTAATACCCCTTCGTTTTCTTGCATGTATTTTTGAAAAAATAAAATAAATTTGCAGGATTACCGCATCAGTCATTATACCCCAGCCGCGGACGGCAGTCAAGCGATGGAAAGCTGCCAAAGCCTGTCAAAGTGTAAGCGGCTCGTGCTCTTTTGAAGGCAGGGCGCGGCACAGCGCCATCAGGAGCAGGCATGCGCAGCCGGGCAGGGGATAGAAGCGCTGACCCGTGATGATATACAGCCCGCACAGCATCAATCCATACAGCAAATACTGCCTGGCGCGATGCGGCTCCAGCATGCGGCGCAGGACGATTTTTGCATGCTCTGGCGTGCGCTTTCGCTTGCCCAGCGCCACCAGTTGCGCATCCGTGGCTGGAAAAGCCGCGCCGGCCAGAGCGATCATGCGCGCCCGGCTGAGTGAGTGTACCCTGGGATATAGGGTGGCCTGCTGCTTGGCGGTATCGGTTAAGCCCTCTGCGCCGCAAAGAACGCCCGTCTCCGCCCCTTCAGCCAGGCAGGCGCGCTGAAAAGCGGCGATATCGCGCGCGGTCAGCTTTTCACCGGCAGGCAGCTGCGCGCAGGCAAGCAGCGCTTGTTTACCCTGAATGGCGCACAGCACGCCTGTATCCAGCGCGCGCAGCATTTGTCCGTTCAGCGTTTGCGTTACCAGCAGCGCGGCTTCAAAGTGCGCACGGCGGGGCGGCATAAGCACCCAGGCTTCCAGCTTCATTTCACCGCCGATCTGCCGCCGCAGCCGATCCTCGCGGTTTTGCAGCCTGCGATCCCGCGTGCGCGCGCGCAACAGCATCAGCAGCGCAAAGGCTGCAATTCCCGCCAGTACCGCCGTGATACGCACGCCCCACAAAAGCAAAAAGAATACTACGCTGCCTGTTAGCAGCGCCAGCGTGCTGCCTGCTTCATCCATGCGCCCGGCCAGGCGCGTGCGCTGCAAATAATCCTGCATACTACTGCCTACCTTTCCGTTTGTAATTTGCGCAAAAATGCAGTATAATATCACCACAAGAGGAACGGAGGATGCGCGATGCGGCTGATCGGTGTGCTGGGCGGGATGTTTGATCCCATTCATGCGGGGCATATCCGCGCGGCGCAGGCGGCGCTGGATGCGGGCGCGGAACGGGTGCTGTTATGCCCCTGCCAAATGCCCGCGCATCGGGGGCAGGCGATCGCCCCGGCGATGGATCGTTTGCAGTTGTGCGAGTTGACGTCGCGGGCGCATACTGGCATGGAAGCCTGTGACGCCGACCTGCGTGGCGGCCTGTGCTATACGGTGGATACCGTGGATATCCTACAGGCACGCTATCCTGACGCGCGCATCTGCTGGATCATTGGCGCGGATAAACTGCCCAGCCTGAACAAATGGTATGGGGCGGAGAGGTTGTTTGCCGCCTGTGAATTCTGGGTGTGTCCGCGCCCAGGCTATAACGCGCATTTGCCTGTGCCTGGCGCGCGGCTGCGCGTGTTGGATATGCCGCCCATTGCGGCTTCCAGCGCTGATGTGGTGAAGCGTCTGCATGCTTATGATGATGCGGCAGGCATGATTTCACACGAAGAAGCCCGGTATATCGCCGAGAACGGGCTGTATCAGCCCGATTATAAAACGCTGCTGAAGGCGCGCGGCATGCCTGAGAAGCGCCTGCTGCATACCCTGGGTGTGCGGCAGACGGCGGTTGTGCTGGCCGGGCTGTACGGCGCGCGCATGCAGGCGGCGGGCGTGGCGGCCATGCTGCATGATATTGCCAAGCCCCTGTTGCTGCCTGAAATGCAAAAAAAGGCGCAGGAATATGGCCTGCGTCTGCCGAAAGATATATATGCCGACGAGAATTTGCTGCATGGGCCGCTGGCTGCGGCCATCGCGGAGCATGAGTTGGGCGTTACGGACGCGGAAATTCTTTCCGCTATCGCCTGCCATACCACCGGCAAGCCCGATATGACGGTGTTGGAGCAGGTGATTTATCTGGCTGACGCCATCGAGCCGACCCGCCGCGATTATCCGGGACTTGCGCAAATCCGCGCCCTGGCGCAGACCAATCTTTCCGCCGCCGTGCTGCTGTCCATGCGCCGCACGCGCGAATACGTACTTTCCCAGGGGCACGCTTTTTGCCCGCAAACCGAATTGGCCATGCAAAGCCTGGCCGCAAAGGAGGAAACAAAATAATGGATGAACGCACCCTTGCCCTGCACGCAGCGCAGGCGCTGTATGACAAAAAAGCGGTCGATTTGATGGTGCTGGATGTGAGCCACCTGACCGTGATTACCGATTATATGGTCATCTGCACGGGACGCACGGCGCAGCAGGTGCACTCCCTGTGCGACGATGTGGAGGATAAGTTGCTGGAGGATGGCGTGGCTCCGCGCAAAAAGGAAGGCCAAAATGACGGCCGCTGGGCGATACTGGACTATGGCCCGGTGCTGGTGCATATCTTCCACCCGGAGCAGCGCCAGTATTATAAGCTGGAGCGCCTGTGGGATGAGGGCACCAACCGTGTGGAGCTGCCCTTTGCCCAAAATGAAGAAACGAAGGCCTTTATGCCATGAGCCTGCAGCTGTACAGCCTGAAAAAGAACTTTGCCGTGCAGAAGGCCGAGCGCTTTTTTAAGGAGCGCCGCGCCCAGGTGCAGGCGGTGGATCTGAAAAAGCACAAGCTGGGCTTGCGTGAACTGCAATTGTTTGCCCGCGCAGCGGGCGGGGCCTATCAGCTGGTGGATCGCGCCAGCACGGCAGCCCTGTCGCACCCCGTCGCGCACACAGATCAGGAAGAAATCATCCTGGGCTATTTGCTTGAAAAGCCCGAGTTCCTTTGCACGCCCATAGTGCGCGACGGTCAGCGCGTGGTCATCGGCGAGGATCCTGCAGGCTGGCAACGGCTGCTGGACGGGCAAAAGTAATTCGGGATGACAAGAAAGACTTGTTAAAGCTCCTGGGATGCATGAAGGGGCCGCAGCCCCTTCATTATAATCCGCAGCAGCGACATGTGCGGTGCGAGGAGCAGCCGTCAGGCTGCTTCCTATGTCATTT